>Ga0209666_1000398_pt1 | contig 33811 bp, 19 predicted proteins | sample SaaInlV_125m_DNA_FD_184679 | JGI IMG/M metagenome (GOLD analysis project Ga0209666, IMG submission 184679) | Marine microbial communities from expanding oxygen minimum zones in the Saanich Inlet - Saanich Inlet SI037_S3LV_10m_DNA (SPAdes)... | ecosystem: Environmental > Aquatic > Marine >...
GAGAGCGGGAGCGAGGATGGATGGGACGACGACGCGGGACGCGACGCGGGCGACGGGTTCGGCGACGATTCGAGCGACGATCGCGAGGACGGACGCGCGACGAGGCGAGGGAGGGAGAGAGGAAAGCGCGCGGTGCGCGCGGTGGGGGCGAACGACGGACGGTTGCGGATGCGAGGACCGATCGAGATGGAGGGGGAGGAGTACGCGGGACGAAGCGCGTCGAGGCGGGACTTCGCGCGGGACGAACCGGAGGCGGCGCGCGAGACGGATGAGGACGAGAGCGACGACGACGACGGGGACGACGGGGACGACGACGAGGAAAGTGCGGAGGAGGATGGGGACGCGAGCGATGAGGATCCGTACGCGGATGAGGACGATGACGCGTACGAAGGGTACGACGAAGACGCCGCGGCGACGGGATCCGGACGAAGGAACGGCGGCGACGAGGACGACGAGGACGAGGACGACGAGGATCAGAGCGATGAGTTCGACGCACAGGGCGCGCGGGCGAGAGATTTGTTGGGCGCCGCCACGGAAGGCGACGCAGATCTCGCTCGAGAGCTTCAAGCGTTTCGCGAGGAGGAGGAACAAACGAAGAAGCTCGTCGACACCAAGGCGCAGCACGTCTCGAAAGGTAAGGCGGTTCGCGCGCAACGAACGGTTTGGGAGCGTGCGCTACACGCGAGAATTCGTTTGCAGAAAGTCATGACCGGAGCCGCCAAGTTACCGACGGCGTTGGCGTGCCGAGGACTGAAACGCGCGTCGCCCGAGACGCGCGAATCGTTCGAGACGTTATCCAAAGTCGCACGGAAGACCATGCGAACGCTCTCTGCGCTTCAAACTGCGTTGATGGCGAACATAGCCGACATAGCCTCGACCTCAAATCTCGGCGCGGACGCTACGGTGATTGGTGTGGACGACGACTTGGACGACGCGTGGACGAAGCACGACGCCGGATACAGAGCGTTCGCAAACTACCGCGACTCGACGTGCGATCGATGGTACAGAAAATCCGCCGTCTCCGTGGGTAAAGCGGTTGGCGGAGGCGCGGGCGGCGGTCTGAAGGCGTTCAACCAGTCCATCTCTCAGCAAGTATCGTCCACCATGCGCGCGCCCGCGCGTTTGATTGAAAAGTCGCAGCCGCCGAAGCGCAGCGCGCCGATTCGCGTCGGTGAGCGACGCGCCGCCGTGCGGAGCGAAGAAGCCGACGATGACGACGAGAACAAAGCCGAAACCGTCAACGTCGATGGCTTGGACGAAGGTGAGGCTCGCGAGTCGGAGCTTTACGACGACGTCGACTTTTACGAGCAACTCCTCAAAGAGTTCCTCGAGAGCGGCAACGACGCCGGCGTCGCCGGTGGACCTTCCGTCGTCTCCAAACAAATCAAACGTCGCAAAAACGTCGATCGCAAGGCGAGCAAGGGTCGAAAGATTCGTTATCACGTCCAGGAACCGCTCGTGAACTTTACGCAGGCAAACGACGTGGAAATTCCGGCGTGGGCAGAGCGCGTGTTTTCGCAACTCTTCGCCTCCAGCGCGTGAGCGTCGCCGCGCCATTAGATTCTATTCATTTCAATAGCACACCTCATTCACCGCGGTCGTTCGTCGCGAGCGTACGCTTCCACTCGATTCCTCTCGCCGCAGCCGCCGCAGCCAGCCGCCGCCGCTCGACGCGCCACTCGCCCGCGCGCCGCGCATCACCGCGCGAACCATGTTTCGCGCGGCGAACGGCTCGCGCGCGCTCGTACCGTCGTCCTCGTCGCGCGCGCGTCGCCACGGCGTCGACAGAGGCGTCGCGCGCGCGATGTCCCCGTCGTGGTTTTCTCAACGCCGCGCGCCCTTCACGGACGCGCAAACGTCGTCGTCGTCGCTCGAGGATGAGTTACGCGCGGCGAGACGCGCGCGCGGTGATGTCATCGCGCTCGGGGTAGATTACGGCGCGCGCAGGGTCGGTCTGGCGGTGTCGAACGGTGGCGCGGCGCCGCGGCCGCTGCGAACGCTGACGCACAGCGGGACGGCGACGACGACGAGCACGGTCAGAGCCATCTTAGACGTCGCGCTGGAGGAATGCTGCGATAGAATCGTGGTTGGAATTCCGGTGCCACCGGGGAGGGCGGCGAAAGATCGTCGCGGACGCGGGAGAGGGGCGGTGCAAATGCACGCGGTGTGCGCTCGATTCGCGGGAGAGGTGGCGGACGCGTGCGCGCGTTCGACGAACGCCGAGACGAAGGCTTTGGTGGTGTACACGTACGACGAGTCTAGGACGAGTAAGGAAGCGTCGGAACGCATCGCGACGAGTGGGGGGTCGAACGAGAACGGGTCGCTGGATTCGGCGAGCGCGGCCATTCTGTTGGAGAGATACTTTGACGGATCGTACGGCGAGGCGAAACTCGTCAAAGCCGCGAACGGGTAGCGTGATGTGATGCGTCTCGTGTTGTAAGGTGTAATTATACAGTTCTAGCGTACAATCATTCTATCGGCATCTAAGTTTTCGTCGTCGTCGTCGTCGTCGTCGTCGTCGTCGTCAAACTCGTATTCATCGTCGCCTTCGTCTTCGCCCGACGTGTTTTTCGCCAGGCGTTCTAGTTCGACGCGCAACTGTCGAATTTCTTCCGTCTCGTTATCGACGTCCAGCGACTCATCCAGCGCCTCGATGCGTTCCATGTCACGATTTGCGCGCTCTTCCACTTCAGCGAGCATCTCATCCACAGATTTCACGCGATAATCCGACGGAATTTCGAAGAAGCCGTCTCGCAACTTGGCTTCCCGAGCGCGCTTGTCGAGCGCTTTGAAATCTTTAAATTGCACTTGGGCGTAAATCGTGAGCATAAGCGGGACTTGAATCTTCACCGGAAACATGTTTTCGTGGTTTGAGCACCAATACTTCACCACGCGGTTCACGTGCGCGGCGTTTTTATTCGCACGCTCCAAGACGTCCAAAATCTGCGACGCCTGACTCGCCTTTAAAGGGAAGTCGCGCACGAGCCAACATCGCGCCGACATCTTACGAAGACGCTGTGGCGTGTCCTTACTATCATCGATGTTTAATCCGGATTTATCTTTCGAAGACTCGCCCAAAGGTGCGCGCGTGACGACGTTTTCTCGCGCGTCGTTCGCGCTCTCCACGTACTCCTCAAACGAACCGTCGAGTTTAAATCCCCCTCCCGGCGCCACAGTCTCGCGCGCCAGCTTCGCTGTCGCCTCCCAAATTTCCGCCTTGCGTCCTCCAATCCACGCGCTGGCTTTTCCCGCGATCCATCCTTTCACCGGTGCGAATTTGAAACCCTCCGTTCGCACCTTCTTCTTCGCCGCACCCTCGGCGAGCAACGCGTCCGTGATCGCGTCAATCATCTCCTCCTCCGTGAGCGGCGGCGCATCGCTCGTCGACGCCGCGTCGGCGTCATCGCCGTCCCGTCTCGTGGGTTTTTCCATCGCGTTCACCACCTCTCGCGATTCGTGATCGACGAACCAAAGCGCCGCGCGTTCGCCCGCGTCGCCGTCGTAAATCAAGCTAAACTTCCCTCGTCGCCATTTCGGCATCATCGACCGCGCCAACGCCTCGGAATCGATCCCTCTCAACTCGCCGTCGATTCTCAGCTTTTTCCCCACGCACGTCACCGCGTACGCGTCTCTGGGCGCCACCATCTTAATCAAAGGCGCCAACACTCGCGAACCGAACCGCCACGCCGCGCGCGTCTCAAAATCCCCCACGCCCTCCACCGCCCGCGCCATCTCCGGTCGAATCTCTCGCGCCAACCTCTTTTCTCTCGCTCTGTTCGCCTCCACGAGCGCTCTGACGCACGCGCGCGCCCTTCGATCCGTCGCCAACCGCGTCGCCGTCCAGCCCCTCGCGTCTCGCGCCTCCGTCGCCACCCGCGCGCTCGCCGCCAGCGCCCGCGTCGCCCCCACCGCGCGCCTCAGCGCCGCGACGTGCAACGCGCAGTGCCCGGCGTCGTCGCGCGCGTTCGCGTCGACGTCGTCGCGCGCCAGCAGCGCTCGCACCGCGTCGACGTCGTTCTCGAACGCCGCGCGGTGCAACGGAAATCGCGCCGCGTGCGCGCCGAGCGCGTCCTCGAACGCGTCCGATCGCGCGTCGTCGCTCGAGGCGTCGTCGGCGTCGTCGCGCGCGTCATCCAACGCGTCCTCGAACGCGTCGTCGCTCGACATGTCGCGAATGAGTGACGCCCGCGATGTGCCGGCGCGCGTCGCGACGGCACATCGCGACGCCATGCGCGCGCGTCGCGCGCTCGATCGCGTCCGAGCGGCGCTGAGACGCGCGGCGTCGTCGCGAGCGCCCGTCGACGCGAGCGACGCGTACAGCGCGTCGCTGCGCGCGCGCGCCGAGGCGGCGAAGCGCGTCGGGCGCACGCGCGGCGAGGCGTCGTCCGAGCGCGTCGCGATGACGATGGGCGCCGACGGCACGGCGCCGAGGTTTTACGAGCGCGTCGACGCGCGCGAACGCGACGCGCGCGACGGGACGTGGCGCGTCGAGCTCGACGCGCGCGCGCTGCGAACGCCGAAGCGAAACGAGTACGCGTTCGCGACGGAGGGATTGGCGCGCGCGGTCGCGGCGGAGTGGGACGCGCAGGGCGAACGCATCGCGCCGTTTACGATGCCGCTGACGTCGCTGAGCGCGACGGCGATCGATCACATGGGAGACGCGGAGACGCGACGGGTGCACGTGGAGACGCTGCTGAAATACTTTGGCACGGACGCGACGCGGGTGCGAAGCCCGGACGAGGCGACGGCGGCGAGGCAGGCGAAGGCGCACGATCCGATCGTGGCGTGGGCGGAGCGAGAGTTCGGACCGGTGGAGACGTCGGATTCGATCTTTGGACCGGGAACGAGCGAGAAGACGGTGGAGGTGCTGCGGCGGCGGTTGCACGCGATGTGCCCGTGGGAGCTGACGTGCGCGTTCGCGCTGAGCGCGGCGACGAAGTCGTTGTTGATAAGTTTGAAGACGCTTCGAGGAGGGCTGACGGTGGATGAAGCCATCGCGGCGGCGCGCGTCGAGGAGGAGGCGCAGATCGAGGAGTGGGGGTTAGTCGAGGGAGGGCACGATCTCGATCAGTTGGATATTCGCGTTAAAGTCTCCGCGCCGGTCGTGCTGATGAAGCTGAGGCGTGGCCAGAAGAAGAACTGAGTAGCGTGGTTAGGAGTTTATTTAATATCACATCGATGTTTCGCGTCAGTTTGTTTCTTGCAGCGCGCCTCGTCGAGAACGAGACTTGCGTTCGGGCGTGACTTTCGGAAGCGGCTTCTTCAAGTCGTCGTCTTTCAGCTTATCCGCCGCCGCAGTTTTGCTCGCGCGCGAACGAGACTCGCGCGTCGGCACCGCGGGCGCGGCTTTCACCTTGGCGGCTTTCACTTTAGAACCGCAAAACGGTACGTCAGCGCCGTTGGCGAGCTCCTCTGCGTACTCCATCACGGCGGCGCGAACGTCGTCGTTCATCTGCGTCGATAAGTCGTCGTCATCCGCTGGAACGGCGATTCCTTCGCTACCTTCGGTTTCGGGCGCCACCGTCTTTTGTGTCGCAAGGCAATTCGAGCGAAGACGTTCCGCCGCCATCGCTAAATCCTTGGCCGCAGACTTTTCCTTTGTTCGCTCCGCCGCGAGCACGGCGGCGTGCCAAGCCTTGGTTAACGTGTCGTTCAGCTCGACCTTTTCAGCGACGTCGACTTCGTCTCGCGTGGATTTCACTGGAACGACAGATAACACGCGAGCGATGGCGTTGGTGTACGCCTTGGCGAGCGGTGCTTGCGCGCCAGATGGCGTTTGCTTCGTGCTTAACGCCAGAGATTCGTTCGCCAACGCGAGGGCGAGTTCGGCGCCGCTCGCCGTCGGTTCTTCGGACGCGGTGAGAAGTTGCACGAGAAGGGCGGCGACGCGCGACAAGCCCTTGATCTTAGCCGCGGCGCGCAAAGCCGGCAGGGCGCAATCCGCGAGCAAGCGTCGACGATCCTCCGGCCCGCTTGCGAGCGCCGGGAAGAAGACGGCCAAGCATTGTGCGAGACGCGGTCTTCGCTGCGCATCCGCCGCAAAGTAGCTGCCAAGCAATCGCGAGACAACCGCCGCAGCGGCTTCAAACGCGCCTTCACCGCGACGAAGGATGATTTTGCAGAGCGACTCCGCGGCGACGGTGCCGACGCTTTCCTCCGCCTCCACCGCCGCGGCGGCCTTGGTGGCATCCACGTCTTCAACATCTACGTCTTCCAAATCATACGCGTTCGCTTTGAACACAAATGGTTTTCCTTCTTCATCGAGGCACTTCATGAGTGCAATCTCGAGAGGAAGACTCGCGTTGAATGCGGATTCAGTGACGTCTTCATCCTCCGGATCGACGAGGACGCGATATTTGTCCAGCGCCGCGGGACCATGAAGAAGCGCTGCGTCGCCGAGCGCGCGAGCCGCCATGCATCGAACGGGCGCGGCATCGGCACTTAAGGCCGTTCGCAGAATCACCACCGCGTCAGGGTTGATGACGCCTTGAGAAGCGAGCAAGAGACCCAGCACGCGCATCGATTCCCGGCGAACCGCCGTGGTGGAGTGCGTCACCGCGGGCTTGATCAAAGAGTCCATCACGGCTTCGGCGGCGACGGATGGTAAACGCTTCGACGTGCGCTCGAGCAAAGAACCCGCGATGTACAACGCCTGCGTGAGCGATTCGGCAGTACCAGACATTTGAAGAGAATCTGCGGCGTCCAAAACGAGACCGGCGAATTCGGTGGAATCGTTGGCGACGAGACGAGCAATTTCGACGAGCGCGCTCTCCCACTTGCCATCACCCCCGCACGCGTACGACGATCCGTGCGAATTCACCACGGGTTCGACGTGAAGCTGCTCAGCGACCAAGTTGATGGCGCCTCGTCGAATCGCACCGTCGTTCAGATCGACGCATTTGAGAAGAGGTAGGAGTTGTCTCGCCGCGAATTTCCCTTCCGCGCTCTTCGCGTGCGAGCTCACGATGCTCAGCAAGTTCATCGCCGTCGGCGGTAACGCCGATTCCATAGCTTCGATCATCTCACCGACTTCGGCGACGGCGATTTCCCGCGCTTGACCGACCGACTGCGCCGAATTTGCGCCCTTGACGGCGGAGGCTTCGGCCAAATGTTGCAAAACGACGCGCCAGTACAACCCTTCTTCGGGCGTCATGAGACCGTCGACGTCGATGTCGCGTTTCAAACCTTTCGACACCAGCTCGACGTCTTTGCACACGTCCATAGGCTTGATGCGACCGATGGTGATGAGTTCCTTGAGCGCGAGCTCGGCTTCGGATTCGTTGGACTCGACGTCGAGCGCGGTGAGGAATTTCACGACGTCGCCCTGGAATGCTTCGAGCCATCGCTTGAGCATCTCGACGCTCGCGCTTCGAACCATGGGTGCGCGATCATTCAAACCTCGACGCAAAACCAAGGCACGATGCGCGATAGACACCGACTCGACGGGCACCTTGGACGTGAGCGCCAAAAATGCGATGCGACGAACGTCCTCCGCCACGTCCCGCGTGCGTTCTACAACGCACGGAATCGTGTAATCAGAGATCGCGAGCGAGCCCAAAATCGCCTTTCGCACCTCTTTGTTCTTTTCGCTTCCGAGCAACTCCACGAACGCTTGCGTGATGTCATCCTGCGAGAAATCTTGCGTCTCCCCTCCGTCTTGCAAACGACTCAGCGCTCGCGCCGCCTGCGCCCGCACCGGCGGCATCTTATCCCGAATCCGCTCCAGCATCACGTCCGTCATGCGTTCATACAACTCATCGCTCACCTCAGCGTCGGCACCGAGTCCATTCAGCACACCCGCGATGATTTGACACGCGCGGAATCGCACCGCCTTGTCCTTCGCTCCGTGCAAGTTGAGCAAAAATCCCAAAAACGCCTCGTTGAACTCATCCGCGTCTTCCTCCATTCCTTCCTCGCGCCACGCGCAAAAGGTGACGATAAATCGTACGACACGTTCGGTGCACACGTCTCGCTGCGTCTCGTTCGAGCGTTCGCCGCGTTCGGTCAGTCGTCGTCCTGTCTCGCGCGCTCGCCGCGTCCCGGCGTCATCGTTCCATCGCATTCGCATCTCACACGCGCGTTTCCCGCCGTCTCTGATCATCCACATCCAACGAACGACGACACCGCATCGTCCGCGCGCGTGCGCGTCGCCGCGGCGTCCAAGCGTACCTTGTACTCGAGCAAAACCGGCAAGATTGCGTTACAAAACGTCGGTAAAAACGTCTCTGGGTCTTCGTTTCGCACCGCGCACAGCGTCTTGGCGCCGCGCTTGTGCGTCGTCAACGAGATTTGCGCGTCGTTGAGACATTTTGGGATCGTTTTCGCGAGATCCATCGCGCGCGCGCGCGATGCGCCGAGATGTGCGGTCACGACGATTCATTTTCACCACGCTTAGTAAAGTCTAACCGACTTTTAGTCCCCCCCAAACCGCGCGGTCGGGCGAGGCGCGCTCGGGCGAGGCGAGGCGAATGATTTCGAAAACTTTCGTCAGACTACAGATTAAAATATAGTGATGAATTACGACGCCGGCGCGTACTGCGTTTGATCGAATTGATCGTCGTCGTCGTCGTATTGCGACCACTCGGGCAACGGCGCGTCGCTCACGGGGAACGCGCGAAGCATGTCGTCTTCGTCGATGTTAACGTCGGTGTCGACGTCGCTGACGCTGTCGCAGACTTCGTCGGGATCGAACGTCAGCCCGACGAGCTCGGCGAGGGAGCCGATGGCGCGATCGGGGAGCGCGTCGGCGAGCGATTCGTCGGCGTCGGCGAGCAGACACTTTTCTCTGAGCTGTTCAGAGTCGGTGACGCCGGTGAACACGAGGGCGGTGAGCCCGGCTTTACCCGCCTTGCCGAACGCAATGTCGGTGTCTATTCTATCGCCGACGACGAGCGTGCGGGACATGTCGATGTTGGTGTGCTCGCAGAGCAAATCCAACATGAACGAGCTCGGCTTGCCGCAATAAATTTCCGGCTGCTCGCCGCACGCCGTCGCGACCGCGTTCACGATCGCGCCCGCCCCTGGATACAGCGCTCGACCAATCTTATCCCCCGCATCGGGATTCGTGGCGATGAACAGCGCCCCCCGCTGTATCTGCAGCGACGCGTACGCCAATTTCGCAAACGTAAACGCGGAATCGCTCCCAACCACCACCGCCCCGACGTCGTCCTCCGGATCCAACCACTCCTCCATCTCCTCCCAATCTCTCCCCGTGCACCGCACGCTGTCGTACACCCCCGCCTCAACATCAATCCCCGCCTCCTCCATCTCCTCCATCACGCCTCTCTCACCGATCACGTACACCTTTTTCTGTCGCGCGTCTCCGACTCGTTCTCCGTGTTCCCCGCGCGGCTCCGCGTCGTCCCCGTCCTCGATCTCATCGAACCTTCGCTGTTTCAGGTACATCGCCGCCGCGTACGCCGACGTGTATATCTCATATTTCGACACGTCCATACCCAGCGACGCGAATTTCGCCGCGTAGTGCGCTCGCGATTTGGTCGAGTTATTCGTCGCGAAAAAGACCCTCTTCTTCTTCGCCCGCAGCGCCTCTATCGCCGCTTTCGCCCCCGGTATCAGCGCGTCGCCGTTCCAGACGACGCCGTCGCAGTCGATGACGACGCTGTCGACGTCTTCGTCGAGCTCTCTCGTCAGCCCGTCGCGCGAGGTGACGAGGACGCGCTGCAGGTGCTTCGAGTCCGCCGCCATCGTTCGAACGGCGTCGGCGCGTCCGCGCGGCGTCGGCGCGCGTCGCGACGCGTCGAAACGCGCGCGACGGCGCGGCGCGCGCGTCGAAACGCGCGACGCGCGCGCGAGCGACGCAGAACACGCGGGCGCGGACATCGAGCGACGCGGAATGCGGCGCGCGCGCGAGGGTTCTGGAATGCGTCGACCGCGGCGGGAATATATTGATGGGGATTTATACGCTATAATATGTATCGTATGAAAGATGGAAGGCGCGCGAGACGACGCGCCGCGGGCGACGCGCCGCGGGCGCGCGATCGCGCTTACTTGCCCATGAAGAAGAACTTCTTTCCTTTCGTCCCGCGTTGCGGCGCGCCTTGCGGCGCGTCGCTCGCCGGACGCGAACCGCAGCACGCGGATTGAAGCTTTAAATATTTTTCTTCGCCGACGAAAACCATGACGACGCGCCCGACACGCGAGGTCGGACCGGCGACGAGGCCGACGACGAGCGCGAGAAAGGGTGCGAAGAACACGATTAGTATGGCGACTGCGATGAAGGCGCCGCCAAACTGTTTCACGTCCTGATCTTCCCTGTCGGGAGGCGTGAATGCGCCGATGTTTGCGGTGGAGCTGATGCCGACGTCGTTCACTTGCACGGCTGAAATTCTCGGGAGCACGGCGACCATGGCGTTCTGCAACGCCGTGGCCGTGGCGCCATTTGTAGTGTCCAACTTGGTTACGACGCTCGTGGACGAGTCTCGCACGGTGAGAAGCACTTGAATGCGAACCAAACTTGAGCTCGATAACAGCTTACGCCTTCGACCGGCTTCGACGTCGAGAACGAACACGCCATCGTCGCCAGCAGTAATATTGAGGTAGCGAGCCAAACCGATCGCTAAATGGTTACGGTTCGCAATGTTGTTGAATTCAGACGGAGAGTAGCCCGTCACGCGTACAGCAGCCGTGACGTACCTGACGATTCCACCATCCGACACGTCGCTGCCGTCCACGTCAGCGGGTGGCGCCGGCGCTGGCACGTCCGACTCTTCAGTCACAGTGCACCCGATCCCGTATTATAGTGGTGCTAAAGAGTATGTATGAGAAACGCCGACGCCGCGCGTTGGCGCCCGGGGACGGCGACGCGCTAGGGGAACGCGGGACGGGTCTCCAACACGCGCACGTCGTCGCCGACGCGCAACACGACGGTGGCGTCCTGCGTTGAAGGGACGAGTAAATTCCAACCGAAAAACGGGGACTGGCGCCAGAGACGATTGGCGGTTCGTAACGCGGCGCCGGAGCGCGCGCGACTGAGCGCGCGCGCCAGAGGCGCGCCGAGCGCGGGAGAACCGACGTCCGGATCGACGAGGGGAATCGAACATCGCGAACACGGCTTGCATAACTCGGCTTGGACTTCGCGCGCGCCGAGGGCGATCACGGACCACGTGTCTTCGGCGTAGGCTTTGGCGTCGTCCACGACGACGTTGCCGCGAAAGCGTCGATTGTCGACGACGACGGGCGCGGCGTTGGATTTTTCAGTTTCCTCGCGCACGAGTTCGTGCATCGCGCGCACGGAGGCGGCGTTGACGAGTAACATCGGATATCCATCGCTCAGGGTGGTCGTCGCGCGACGCGAACCGTAATTCTCTGACGTTAAACGCGTGACGTCGTCGTCGACGTCTAAATCGTCGGCGTCTTGCGGCGCGCTCGGCACGCCTCCCTTTCCCATCCATCGCACGAGCTCGTACGCCGCCCCATCGCCGTCCGGTGTTTGATTCAAAAACTCACTGAACCATCGCCCGGCTTCGTCGCCGCATTTCGCCGCTTTCCCGCGCCACTCCCAACACTCCACGTTCGTCGCCGACGTCGCCGTCCCGCTCGCGTCGTCCAAATCCACCTCCACGCGCAATTTCGTCGCCATGCTCGACGTCTCGCACGTCAGCGCGAACTGGCGCACGGTGCGATCGGTGAACGCGTCCGGTGGCTCTATCGCGCACGCGACGAGGGATAAACGCGGGTGCGAGCGTTGGCTGATGAACTTTCCATCGGCAGCGTTGACGACGCAAAACAGCCGATCGAACGCTAATCCCGTGGACGTCAGCGCGCAGGCGTCCAGGGAAACTCCGGCGCAGCTCTTGACCGGGTACGAACAGAGTTCGGTGATCTTCGGGCTCATCTCGAGGCGGCGTGTGCGGAGCGGGCGACCGCCCGGGTGATGGATTTGGATTTGGGCGAAAGAAAGACTTTGATTAATGGATGAACGCGCGCGCGACGGGCGTCGATGGACGACATCGCGCGTCGCGATCGTTAAATTATTTTTGTCATCTTCGTCGCGCGAAGGCGCGCGCTGGCGCGACGCGGCGATGCGATCGTCGGCTCGGGGACTCGAGGCGACGGTTCGATTCGCGCCGCGGGGACGCCTCGCGCGCGACGACCGGATCGCGGTTTCGCGCCGACGTCGACGCGACCCGTCTCGGCGTCGTCGCGTCGCGAGTGATGTAGTTGCTCTTTCGCGTACGTCCAGATCCTGGGCGCGAACGCGCAGAGAAGACCGAGGCGAAGACGATTGGAGGGCGTCGTCGCCGCCGTTCGCGGCGCGGCGCGTAACATCCACTCCACGAGTAACGCCGTAAAGCAGCAACGCCGTAAAGCCGGGCGCGTGGTTCCGAACGCGATGATGATGAAGCGCACGAAAATCATCTCAACCGAAACCAACGACGCGAAGGTTTCGGAAACGATTCCCGCGCAGCGCTTCGCGAGCTCGGCGGCGAATCGAGCGGCGCGCAGCGCGCCGCGCGACGCGCGCTCCACGCGGTCCAGCGCAGCGTTCAAGTTTGCCGCAAATGTTTCAAACCGCGTCGCGAACTCGAGCTGGTCGCGGCGTACTTTGTCGAGCGCCATCGCCGCTTGCTCGACGTCGCGAGCGTTTCTGCGAGCCGCTTCGTCAATTTCCGCGAGCGCGATGGTGATTTCTTCCGCCCTCGCCTTGGCCTCGCGCTGCGCCTCTGCGAGCAGCGTGGAGAATGACTCTAACGCCCGCGATGCCATCTCGGCTCTGAACATGGAGACCAAAAACTTGCAATCGCTGTCGATGGCGTGCGTTTCGTCGACGTACATTGAAAACTCCACCGCGCGGTCCAGCGTAATCGCGCGGTCACTCTCAAAAGCGGCCTCGTCTTCCACCGCGTCGTCCCAATCGTTGTCGTTCAGGTTTCCGCGTCCTCTCGCGCCTCGTCCGAGCGCGCGCAGGACGCACCGTTCGCAATCGTCCGCGCTCGCAAGGTCACATGCCTCGGCGCGGGCGCGCGCGCCAGCCCGCGCGAGCCGACACTTCAACGACGCCATCGCCGCCTCGCATCGCGTCGCCGACGTCGCACTGATCGCCGCACACGTCGCCTCCGCCGTCGACGCGCCGCCCGGCGCGTCCACGCCCGTCGCCCACGCGCGCGCTCGACACGCCTCCGCGTCGCTCGTCCCGCGAAGCGCCCAACCGCGCACCTCCGCGAAACCGCCCGTTCTGACGTCGCTCGACGCGTCCACGATCGTCGACGCGCGCGCGCGCTCGACGCGCGCCGCGCTCGCGACGACGACGACGACGACGACGATTCGCATCATCGCGAGGGATACGAAGAGACGTCTCGCGTCTCCCGACGCGCGCGCCTTCGCGCCCGCGCGTCGACGTCCGCGCGTCTCCCGCGCGCCGTCGCGCGCGGCTCGAATCACGATCGACCGCGATCGCGCGCGCGGCGTCGCGCTCTCGCCGCGCGCGCGGCGCGCGCGCGCCGGTCAAACGCGACGATTCGATTCGTGCGCACGTTCCGTGTTGTATCCAAGAGCCGAACGAGACTGAGCCGCGGGGGAATGACGCGCGACGCCGAACCGCGACGCGCGCGCGACGCGACGACGCGACGCGACGCGACGCGCGGATAAAACGCACCGTCGCGCATCGCCCGACGCGCGGACATCGAGAACGATGCGCTGAAGACGACGCGAACGCGCGACGAAGATGCCGATGTCGTCGCGCGCGCAACCGACACATGCGGCGCGACGAACGCGCGCGGTGACGCGCGCGCTGGCGCTGCTGTGCGGATTACTGGGCGCGAGCGCGCGCGAAGGGTACGCGTATAGCTTTTGCCCGCGCGAGTGCCTGGCGCAGCGGTCGTACGGGACGTGCGAGATCGATAAGACGTGTCGCTGCCGCGCGGACCGGGACGGCGTCGACTGCGGCGCGGCGAGAGACGCGGTGGAGACGTTCGAGCGCGTCGTCGAGGTCGATGGAAGGACGGTGCGGGAGACGTGGTACGCGGCGATGGCGCCGGTGATGGCGACGGGGGTCGGGGCGGCGCCGCGGGAGGTGACGTGCGCGACGGCGCGCGCGGCGGGGACGCGAGAAGTCGTCGCGATGGGCGGGCGAGACGCGCTGTGCGTGGATCATTACGCGCGGTTGGGCGATGCGAGCGCGCGGACGTGGAACGCGAATGAACCCACGCGTTGGCCCGCGCGGCCGCAGGCGAATGGGACGATCGTGCTCGACGTGGATGATCCTGTGCCAAACGGTTGGAAGGGGTCGTGCGGGCATCCGCGCGGCGACGCGGCAACGAGCGACGGGTGGTCGACGATAGCCATGCGCGGACCGATCGTCGTCGCGAGCGCGACGAGTGATGTGATATACGCCATCGCAAACGCGTGGGTGCGAAGGGCGGGGCAGCCAGTTGAATACGGTTACGTCGTGTGGTCAGATTTGGCGTCGGGCGGCGGGACGATTAGAAATCGTCACGAGAAAACCACGGATGGATACATCGTCGACGTTGCGGCCATGGGCACGGACGATGATTTGATTTTAAAAGTAACACCCACAGCGGTGAGCGCGCTTGGTCGCGTGCTGGTGTATTCGAGCGGTATCGACGCAGCGCCGAGCGCGAAGGATATATCGTTGCCGACGCTGCGCGCGGCGTGCGAGGCGTGCCACAACAGACGAGACGCAGGTAAGTTCACCGAGGCGGTCACGGTCGGCACAACTGGTGGTGGCGTCGATATGTTTCTCGCAGGTCGCGCGAAGGCTAGTTCGGCGCAAGATTATCCCGCGATTGTTCGCCTGAATCCGTACTCGAGCGAGAGCGTAATCGCGGCGGATGGGGAGCTGTACTTTAAAGACGCCACCGCCATCGACGCGGCGTGCGAAGGTCATTCTTTGCTTTCGTCGAGCTATCTCGGAAGGTATACCGCGTTTACCGCGCTCGGAGTGATGGGAGATTATGCTTACGTCGCGACATCGAGTGCGCCTTACAACGGCGCGATGTGCGGCGCAACGTGCGTCAGTCGCATCTCGTGCGTATACCGGGTTAGAAAATCATTCAACAACACGAGCTCGGCGATAGAACACGTCAAGTTAGGAACGAGTGGTAGTTTAGTTAGGGATGCGCTCGCCATCGAGACAGTGAGCGATGGGGGTGCGAGTGGAGGGACGCTGTACGTCCTCACGAGCCAGGACGCGTCAGACGTGAATGCTCCGACGCGCATAGTAAAAGTCAAAGTATTCCCGGATGCCGACTGCGTCGGATCGGCGTGCATGGAAGTTCAAGGGTCGACGGCGTCGACAAGACCGATCGGTGCGATGACGACGATCCCAAGCATGGGTGCGTTGTTCACAGGGACGTACAATGTTTCGGACGCAGAAATCTCGTACCAAAGCTTCTCCGTGACAGAAATCGATGATATTTCCCCTTCAAGAGGACCCAAGGCGGGTGGGACAACGCTCACGATTCGTGGTGTTGGGTTTCCATACGACTCTTCCTGGGCCCCGGACGACACTCTGTCGCACCGCGTGGCGTGCCGATTTTTGAACGACGGTTCGCCCGTGTATGTGCCAGCCAAACTGGTGAGTTCGACAACGATCGAATGCGATGCGCCGTCGTACAGTGCGTTCGCGGCGACCGGTACGTACATATCGGCCGTCAGTATCAGTTTTGAGGGTTATCCGGACGATCGCAGCGCGCTCGCGACGTTTTTTGAAAACTCTATATGGGTCGGCGGAATGGCAAATTACATGTATTACGACCCGCCGAATCTCGTCGCGACGTCGGTAACGAATTCACACGTGCCTTCGGTGCTATTTACGGGAGAAGTACCGAATGGGGATCCAGCGGTAATTGCTATCGATGGCGGTCCATTCGTCGACGGCGTGCTCAAATGTCGATTCGGCGCTCAGAGCGTGTTGGACGCGGTGTACGTCAACTCGACACGCGTCACGTGTCCCCTCTGTCCTTCGAGCGCAAACGGATGTGGAGACTACCACGTGAAAATGCCGTGGTTGTTAGACCCGCCACCGACGTCGGTGACGGTGGATTTTAGCATGAATGGGGTGGATTATCATACCGGCGTCGCCCTAGCGCCGCTGCATAGAACGCCGAATGGTCTTCGCGTGACGCACGCGCGACAAAACATCGCTCACACTGCGTATGAGTCAACGAAAGATGCTGGCGCGTCGACAATGACGCTCGACGCGATGACGGTGAACTTGGTGGATAACAGAGGCACCGTCATCGCGGATGATCTTGGCGTTGGCGGGACGCGGGGATTTAAAATCACGGCGACGCTAAACACCTCGCTCTCCACGGATACACCAGGGGTGACGATGACGACGGTGCCGTCCACCATCACCACTTTGGATGGTAAGGCAACGTTTCAATTACGTTTTAGCGCACCTTTGCGGATGGGTAATTATGTCGTCGATGTCATCGGTGAAGACTGCACTGGTTCAAGTTGCATTGCCCTTGCGATGGCGACGACGTTCCATTTCACCGTCGTGCCTGGAGCGCCTGTAGGATTGGCCGCGATACCGAGCTCAACAAACACATTGGTGGTGCCCACTAATGAGGAATCCGACGTCGGCGTCGTAAACGTGTACGTGTTAGACGCCGCAGGCAACAGGTTGCACAACTTTGACGAAGTTTCGCACTCAATCTCGGTGACATCTGTGGACGCGTCAAACGCTCCGCGAACCTCTGGATCGATTATCAATGGCTCCACGACAGTGTCTACGCATCGAGGCGTGGCGGTATTCCGTGACTTGAAGCTTCTCAATCCTGCACCGATCGGTGCGAGAACACCCGGTAAAACGATATTCGTAAACAATCTAACCTACCCTGCGGCGTCCAGGGGAGTAAACGATGCGGACGCGACGTACAGATTTCTATTCTCTGCGTCCTTTGGTTCGGCAATATCCGCATTCACCACTGTGGTCGGTCGACCGAGATATTTGGAGATAGATAACCATATCGTGCCCTCAATGACGACGTCTTCAACGACGCTGACCATCCCAAACGCGATCACGGTGCGATTGTACGACGCTGGAAATAATTTGATCACATCGCCGCCGGAGTCTGGTGCCTCGGTTGACGTTCGGGCATACGGCGACTCTTTCACGCTCGAACCGACTTCCACGACGAGCGTCACGGATTCAACTGGAACAGCCACTTGGACGTTCGCAGCGAATAGTATCACGCTCGATGTCCAACCGGCTGGGTATTACGTAATCGCCTTTTACGCGACTGGTTCGGATTACATTCGCCCGGCAAAGCAACTCGTTCAGCTGGTCGAAGGCAACATCGGTCATCAGTGGAAACATACCCTCGAGTTCGGCTCTGACATACGTTATGCCGGATCGTCGACGCCTCTGGGCGATTTGACGATTTATGTGGCGGATATTGGGGGAAGCTTCTTGGGCGCGAACGACCGTTATGATGCGTCAACGCTCTCGTACACAGTTGATCGCGCCTTCGCATGCACCAGCTCGACACTTTCTATTTCAGGAACGCTCACGGGCAATACTTTGAGCACTGGGGCCGCCGTACTCACCGGTTTGACTTTGTCTTCCGCCACGCTGGGTGTGCACGGAATCACGTGTTCTTCGACGACTAACACGCTGAAGGATAGTTCTGGAAACGTCATGTCCACGAACACCTCGCCGCTCGTGGATTTGAACTTCAACATCACCGTCACGTCAGGCGTACCGAGTAGCTTTGCGCTCACGAACTCCCCAGTGACGACTTACGAACCAGAGTTTGGCGTGATGAATATGTCAACGTTTCGACGTTACGCGGCGGCATATTACGTCCCTCTGGATGCGTTCGATTTTCAAATGTACGACGCGCACGCAAATGGAGTCAATTACGTTTTAGGGGACACTCCTGTCGTGGCGTACCTTGAGTTCACATCCGGCGTCTCAAGCGATGCTATCGGGGTGAAGAGCGATTACTTGACGTATAATGCCACGGTTGCGACACGACATGCGTTTGTCATTCCTGATCCGCTGGCTGTGTCGACTGGATTGAGTCCGAGTTTTGACGTCGCGACAAACGCGGTGACTTTCGCGGGATTGGCGCTTGAACGAGCAAAGGTGGGTACGCACACGCTGAAATTTCACGTGCCAGCGATGCCAGCGTTTTCGAATCTCACGCAGTCTATCACTGTGACTCTCGGGCGCGCACACCATCTCGCTATACGAGCGCCTTGCGATGATTATTACGTGCAATATCGCGACACAGGGACAGGATTGTGTACGACGACAACGACGCTCCTGCGAAGTGGTTCCTCGTGTACTTGTACGCAGTATAGGTCAGCGGCGCTCGTGGTCTTGAGCCCAATCGTCATTGTCGTTATGGATGGCGGCGATAATTTGGTCGGGAGCGCGTATTCTCCTACCTGTGTCACCGGCGACGCGAGCTGTGCCGGAACGATTGAGGCAGTGTTTGACGTCGCCAGGACGAATCCGTGTGTGTTGTCTGGAAGCGCGTGCGCGGCGACACAACCTCAAACGCACACGAAAGCCATCAGTAGTGGCACAGCGACGTTCAGCGACATCGCATTTCGACTTCCAAAGTCCACCATTCACGGTGGAAAGGCAATCGTTACCTTTAAATCCCCCGGTTTGGTTGACGTGGACGTGTCATACGACGTTTGGCCGGGCTCTGCCGCGTCGCTCGACGTCGTCTTCCCGGACTCCTTTGAAGGCTTGGTCGGTCAAGTGGGGCTCAAGTCATCGACTTACACCCTTATTGGTCGTGCATCGGAACCGTTCGTTCTGAACGTCGTGGACGCCGCGGGCAACAAACTGCTCGCCGAAGACGGCGTCAATCGCACTTTGACCATCTCCGTGGTGGATAGCACCGCGCAGTTGCTCGGTACGACAAGTAGTACGACAGTCGCAGGGACCGTGGTACTGAGTAATTTCTATCTCAGTTCGCCACCACAGGGCACGCATGTCATCCGATTTTCCACGTCTGGCTTGAGCTCGTACGATATGACGGTGAAAATCATCGAAGGTGTTCCGGCGAAGCTAGAGCACGTCTCAACCATCGAAACCGTGACTTCATACAAATCAAGTGCTCTCATTTTATTTGATGAATTCACTGTGCACATGCAAGATGCTGGTGGGACGTTATTGGAAAGCAACCAGTTCACAAAGGTTATCACGGCGACTTTACGTTCCTCATTCAACTCGACTAGGACGTTTACGACGCAAGCGTACGCTACGAAATCGGTTACAGCGCCGACGGGACGATCCATCGTTAAATTTACTGGCATCACCGCGCAAGCGCTGGAAGTAGGTCAGTATGTCTTGACATTTGCAGGCGATGGGTTGATATCGGATAGCGTGGCCGTGGCAATCACCCTCGGCGATGCGAGTCAACTTAATGTGCCGAGCTCGCGTGGCTATCCAACTCCAAACGACGCCACGTACAGTCGTCCGACAACGCTCATGGCGGCACGAGTTCTGATATTAGCCCCGTTTGCGGTGACGGTTACCGATGGTGGTGCAAACGAAGTCACGAGCGCTGACTTTGGGATCTCGCGACATGTGAGCGTGGGCATAAAATACGTGACGTCGACAACGCAAGACCCATTTTCGCAGCCGCCCGAAATCAGCCAATACGCCACCTCGTCGGGCGTTGGACTAATCTCTGGCATCAGGCTCTACAATCCCGTCGCTGGGACATATCGAGTAACTGTGTCGACACCTTCACCCGTGGTCCTCACGCCATATTCGTTCGACATTCTCATCAAGGCTGGCGATATTTCATCTCTGGACGCGTGCGGTTGCCCAAATTGCGCTCGCGCTGACGTCACCGTGGAATTCCCCGTCGGTTTGTGCACAGATACACGTCCATACAAAAGTGCAGACGTCGTCGATCTTACTGACATTTTTGTCGTCACACGTGACGCCGGTGGATTACTCATGGGCTCTTCGTTGGACACCGCCGAAGCCCGCCGAGCCGTCAACGTCAACCTAAAACAGTACACACTGAGCGCCACAGGAGTGACGACGTCCACCACAACGGTGACGTCACCGCTCATCGCCGATGAAACAAGCGTATCGTGCGCGGACGCCACAATTGGTTGTTCGCCGAGCAATTCACGATCAGTGAGTGTGGGCGCCCTTTACATCGTCAATGGTGTAGCGGCGTGGTGCGCCGATGGCACAGAGAGCAATCGCGCAAAGAGCTTTTGCTCGCCAGATAGTAGCGAAGCGAGCGAGAACAAGCTCGCCGCTGAGACCGCATATTTACGCTCGCTTGGTGGACTTTCACCTCCGAATGTCGCTGGCACCACGGGGACTGGTTTGGACTTTTACGGCGTGCGAAGCGACCCTGGATTTGTCGGCACCGCAACGGGGCTGAAATTCATTCGCCCGCTCGCAGGGCGTTACGTGCTAGAATTTCAGTCTGAATGTCAAGCCAACGAGTGCACGTCAACGCAAAACTTGGTTCTCATTGGCGATGCTCTGGAAGTCATCATCGAGCCCGGAGATCCGTACAGGCTTGAGTTCGGTACGCAGCGCATTCCACCGAGCTATGACAGCAACGTATCGCTTCCAACGTTTGAAATCACCGTTTACGATATTTCGGGCAACGTCGTGACAAACTCAGTGGATAATGTGACGGTAACAGTAACGCCGGCTCCATATGCGGTGATCGGAGGGTCAGAACGCGTCTCGAACGGTCTCGCGACGTTCAAAGATTTGACAGTCATCGGTCGTCGCGGGACGACGTACAGTCTTATGTTTAAGCTTGGCACCGCCGAGCTCAACGTTACCGGTGGACTCACGCTCTTTCCGTGCAGCACAGTAAAGCCACATTCGCAGTCTACCTCCAATGGTTCGTGCGAGTGTTATCCAGGATATACGGAAGACGCCTCAGGATCGGGTTATCAACCTCCGTCAGTTTCAGTATCGAGTTATCCAGGTCTCTACGCTCAAGTCGACCCATCCAGGATTTCGAGCTTCATAACTTCGTTGCGGCCGTACGGTGCGTGTGTGCCGTGCGCGGCGGGTTTTTACAAAACCGGTAGTGGACCAGCACCGTGCGATGCGTGTCCGATACGGATGAACACGTACACCGGCGAAGATGGCAAACCGCGCCAGATGCACGTGACTTCGAGCGGGGAAACACTTCCGGGCCATCTCGCAAACGTGAACAAAACCTCGTGTCAGTGCACACTCACTGGACCGGCGCAAAATGGAACGACGACGTATACGCGTTATTACAGATTGGAGCCGTACGACGCGTACGAGTGTGGATCTTGTCCCGATGGCGCGGTGTGCGATTCACGAGACATCACAAAATTATCTCTCTCGGAAGGCAACTGGCGCGCCGACGAGACAAAGTTGGGCGTGCTAAAGTGTCGATCACCGTACAGCTGCAAAGGCGGCGTCGGTGAAGGCGACGAATTGTGTAACATCGGTTACTCTGGGACGCTGTGTGGTACGTGTGATGCGCGAAAAGAGTATGCCAGTCTAGAAGACTCGCGCTCGCTTGAAACGTCGCTGCGGTGCACGAAATGTTGGCCAAAATGGCTAAGCGGTATGAGCTTGTTCGTCCTCACGATTGTCCAAATCGTCTCCATGTTGTTGATTTGTCGCGCCGCGCGGAGCGCATTACCAGCGCAAATCGTCTACACCAAGGTCATCGTCTCTCACTTCCACATGCTTGCAACGCTCGGAACGATCAACCTCGGGTGGCCAGGCATCGTCGGCGTGCTGTTCCCGCTCGCCAGGCTCACGTCCACGACGTCGATCAAGGCGTTTGCGACGGATTGCGTGTCAAAGTGGAATCACATTCAGTACACGACGTACAGTTTTGGCACGGTCGGCATCTTCGCGGCGCTGTGTGTGCCTCTTTATTTGTACCTTCGCCTGACGGCGTTCTTCAAACTACGAAGTGAGTGGTACGAAAAGAGGCATGCGTTGGAGTCGGCGTACATTAACGCGAGAAGGGAGGGCGAAGACGTCGAAGGATTGCGATTCCAGTTGGATCGCATGAAACGCGCGCCAGATTTAAATGATTCCGAACCGGATGCGTACAAGTTGCAACTTCTCACAAAGGTGAATAAAGAAGGATATATTGTCCAGCAATGGACCGAGGACGAACTCGAAGTGCTCGCGCCGTCAGCGGGCGACATCACCAACGGGTTGTTTAAAGCCGTGACGCTCGCCATGTGCTGGTACCCAATCTTTACCAACATCATGCAGATGATTCGTTCGACCTCTGTCGAGGGTATCGGACGATTTTTGTTCATCGATTACAACGTGCGCACTGATAACGCTCGGTACAAGATGACGATGTATGGATATTTCATTTTAGCCTCGATATTCGTCTTCGGATTTCCGTATTTCATCCTTGGAGCGCTGAAACGACATCGGAATCAATTACGCTGGGCAAAGACAAAAGCGCTGTACGGCTTTCTTTACATCGGATTCACGCAAGAAAGGTATTACTGGGAATTCGTGGTGATGATGCGGAAAGGCTTGCTCGTCGCAGCTTCGGTGCTCCTTCCTGAAACTCCGCTTCTCGCGGCGTACATCTCCATCGGCATCTTACAAAGCTACCTCGCGTTGGTGTTGATTTTGGACATTTACGAGAAGGATCAACACCGCAAGGTAGAGATCGCATCGCTGACAACAATTTTGGTGAGTTACAACGCCGGGGCGTTGATGTCCACGGTGAAGCACCAAGCAGCCTCCGTCATCGCAGCGTTGCTCATTTACGCGTTGAATTTGAACTTTTGTATCACAGTCTTGCGCTCTGTGCGCGGAGACGTCAAAGAAGAGGTCATCGCGGCTAAGATAGAAGCTGAGCGAAAAGAAATCGAAGACGAGCACGCGTACAGACGCGAGGCGGTGAAACGTGCGATCGTGGATACCCACGTGGCGTCGCGCGCGTTGCATCCGCGAATGGCTGAGAAACTGATCGCCGCTTTTGACGATCAAGTGCTGGTAGAAGAGTTATCTAAAGCTGGTGCGAACGATTTAAAGCTGAGACATCTTCAGCTCAGCGTGCATTTGGAGAGTTTGCGGAACAAATGGCAAGCAAGCAAGTCGTCAATGGTGGATCAATCGGCGCATCGGGATCACGAAATTGAAGCGCTCGCGCTCGAGCGCAAGCTCAAGGCGATCGATCACGAGCGCTGGCGCAGGAAAAACACCGCCATCGGTGGGTCCTCTGAAGATGAGTTCGAAGTGGCGTCGCACTCGAGCGAGGGTGAGCGCAAATCTGTGGCGAGCGACGATTCCGCCTACGCCGCCACAGGAGAAAAAGCAGCTCGTGACAGCGTCGAGGCCCGCGTGGCGCAGTACAACGAAATCATCGCGCAACAATTACGTCTGGCGCGACAAAGCGAGCGAACCGAAAAAGATTCGATCAATGCCGCGAAAGAATCGATCGAAAAGCCGGCGCCTTTGTATCCGCCAGGTTACATCCCGCGACCGCCGCGACTCCCGGCGCGCGATTCGGTTTCGTGGACGCCGCCGTCGGCCGATATCATGCTCGAGTCACCGACGAAACCGCCAAGAAAACCATCGACATCATCTATTACCGCGACGTCGAACGCAGCGTCGACGAGCGTTGATCCGTTCACGTACGACTACTTTGAAATGACCAAGATGCGCGACGAGCTCAGCGCTACCGAAAAGGTCGCCGAGCTCGAAGCCGTGATGCAAGAAGAAATCAACGCGACGGCCCACGTCGACGTTACGCACGATCCAGAGTCTTCATCTGGTCGACGAATGACATGGCGAGAAAAAATGGATGACTCTCGCTGGCGAGTCCAACGTCGCATCGAAAAGCGCGAATCACGCGCTATGATGCGCTCTTTTGGTTTCGGCGAAGACGCGCCGAATACAACCAAGCTCGCCGGTGGCGACTCCGACTCCCACGGCGACGTGGACGAGTCCAAAGAGTCGCTCGAACTGAGCGACTCCGACGCGCGCGCGAACGACGTCGTCGAACCGCCGCGCCGGAATAACCGAGCGGCGACCGAGCCGTCGACTGAAACCGCGCCGACGGACCGCCGCGCCGCTGCGCGCGCGCGCGCAGCGCAGCGTGCCAGCCGAATGCTCTGAGAGCTCTAGTAAAATCACCACTTGTAATATAAGCCCATCGTTAGTCAATCATCCATCGCCGCGTCGCGCCGCGTTTGAAAATGTGACAGTTGCTGAGCTTCTCGACTTCCTGCGCTCGCGTCACACCGCGCGCGCTCGAGCGTCCGCGGCGAAATGGCGGACGCCGCTCGAGAAACGCTCGATAACGCGTACGACGTCGCGAAGCTGCTCGATTGCGGCGTTGATCGCGAACAACTCGCGGTTTTGATCGCGCTGATCGAACGTGGGGTGAATCCAGAGGCGCTCGCCGCGGTCGTGCGAGAGCTCAGACGCGAGAGCGAGGCGGTGGGGAGAGAATAAACGCGTCTCTTATGCGCGGCGTGCGGCGCGAAGGGTAGATTGTAACGATAGATTAGGTTTGAGAACGAGACGTCGACTCTCAGAGTCAACGCGCGACGGAGAAAGAGTCGACGACGACTTTGAGTTTGATTAAAACAGTCGCGCGCGCGTAAAAGCATGAGAGAATAAAGAATTACGTGATCACGGTCGGGGACTCGCGACCGGTGAACTTGGCGAGCTCGCTGGTCTCGAGAGCAATCTTGATCAAAGGCGCCAAGGCGACTTGGGCGTCGGCGCCCTGCTTGGCGGGATCGGCTTCGTATTGCTCAATGTACATGCGCACGGTGGCGCCGGAAGAACCGGTGCCAGACAGGCGGAAGATGAAACGAGAACCATCGGTGAAGACGAAGCGGACGCCTTGATTCTTGGACACGGAACCGTCGATGGGATCGGTGTACTCGAAGTCGTCGGCGTAGTCCAACTCGTAGTCGCCGTACTTGTCGCCCTTCTTTGAGGCGGCAGCCTTGGCACGGAGCGACTCGACCATGGCGTTGCACGGGTCGGACTCACAGCCTTCGTAATCGTAACGAGAGAAGAAGTTGCGACCGTACTTGGCCCAGTGTTCCTTGGTGATTTGCTCGACGCTCACCTTTTTGCCGCCCACCGGCACGTCCTTGTTGCGGTACGCCAAGATGGACAACCACGCGAGAACGGCCCAGGGACCGTCCTTTTCGCGCACGTGATCGGCGCCGGTACCGAAGGATTCTTCACCGCACACCGACAAGCGACCAGCGTCCATCAAGTTGCCGAAAAACTTCCACCCAGTGGGGGTTTCAAAGCACTCGACGCCGAGACCCGCGGCGACGCGATCGAGCGCGGCGGCGGTGGGCATGGAGCGCGCCAAACCCTTCAAACCAGACTTGAAGTACGGGATGCACTCGACCGCGTTAGCGGCGATGATAGCGACGGAATCGCTCGGGGTCACGAAGAAGTTGTTACCGAGAATCATGTTGCGATCGCCGTCGCCGTCGGACGCGGCGCCGAAATCCGGCGCGTCGGCGGAGAACATCACCTTGACGAGCTCTTCGGCGTACGTCAAGTTCGGGTCCGGATGACCGCCCGCGAAGTCTTCCTTCGGCACGGCGTTCACGCACGAGTCTGGCGACGCACCGAGTTCATCGACAAAGATGGGCTTGGCGTACGCGCCCGTGATGGCGTGCATGGCGTCGAATTGCATCTTGAAATCCGGGCGCGTCAACAACGACTTGATGAGATCAAAGTCAAAGACTTGCTTGAGAAGCTTCAAGTAATCGGCCACCGGATCGATGACTTCGACCTCAAAGTCGCCAAACTTGGTGACGCCGCACACGCTCAAGTCGACGTCCGGGATGTCCGCCATCTTCAACGTGTCCACGGTTTGCGTGAACCCGTAAATCGCATCCGTGATCTTCTCCGGCGCCGGTTCGCCCGAGCTGTAATTAAACTTGATCCCCCAGTCTTCCTTCGGCCCGCCCGGATTGTGCGACGCGCTCATGATGAATCCCCCGTACGCCCCGCGTTCGCGAATCACCGCGCTCGCCGCCGGCGTGCACAAGTACCCATCCCTCCCGACGTACATCTTCTTCACCCCGTTCCCCGCCGCCAGTTTCAAAATTATTTGACTCGCCTCCTTATTAAACCATCGTCCGTCCCCTCCCAGCACCATCGCGCTCCCCTCGACCTCGCTCCTCGGCAGCGCGCCGAACAGCGCCTGCACCCAGTTCGCCAAATAGTTCCCCTCGCTGAACACCGCCGCCTTCTTCCGCAGTCCGCTCGTGCCCGTCTTCTGCCCCTCGATCGGCGTCGTCGGCACCTCGCGCACCGTCACCATCCCTCCCGCCGCGCTCGCGCGTCGCGTCGTCGTCGTCCCTCGCGCGATCGTCCTCGTCCCGATTATCTTCGTCGTCGCGCGCGTCCTCGTCGACCGCGCGCGCGTCGTCGTCGTCGTCGTCGTTCGAGGCGCCGCGCGCGTCGTCAACGCTCCCATGCACGCCGCGCGCGACTCCTCTCGCGTCGCGCGTCCGCGTCGCGGTGTGCCGCGCCGCGCGCGTCGCGTCGCGCGTCGCGATCGGATAACGACCGGGCGAATCTCAGCCACTCGTTCGCGCGTCGATCGACGCGCCGATCGCGATCTTCGTCGACCCTCGGCGCGAGGGTCGACGCGATCGCGACGTCGATCGGGAGCCGGCGCGCGCGCGGCGCGATCGCGCGCGCGATCGAGCCGCGAAAAACGATCGACCCTCGAGGCGAGGTTGGATAAAAATAGCGATCGATCGGTATATCGATCGGTGTATCGATCGACGCGCGATGGATGGCGATGGATGCCGCACACGCGGGCGCCGTGCGGACGTCGGACGGGATGGCGCGCGCGACGACGCTGGCGCGCGCGCTCGAGGGGGCGGCGCTGACGCGGGAGGAGTGGCGATCGCTGCTCGTCGTCGTCGCGGCGCTGTACGCGGCGAACGCGCTCGTGCACGGGGTGTTTCACGCGAAGCGAAACCCGATGTACCTGGAGACGGGGAAGGGACGGTTGGTGGTGGCGATGCGCGTGGCGTACGGCGCGCCGGCGGCGCTGGCGCAGGCGGCGTGGATCGCGGCGTGGATCGCGTTTTGGGAGGCGGCGCGCGCGCCGATGTGGAAGCCGAGGCGGAGGCACCACGGCGACGCGGGCGCGCGACGAGGACGGCGGCGAACGCCGGTCGTGCACGACGGACACGCGAGCGTGGCGATGTGTGGGGGGGGATTTCGAACGTGGTATCACTTGGGGGTGTACCACGGATTGTATGAGAGGTTCGGGGCGAAGGCGCTGGAGAAGGCGCGGTGGTCGGGATCGAGCGTGGGGTCGATCATGGCGGCGATCGCGGCGTGTGGGGTCGATCCCGACGTGGTGTGGGCGCACATACCGGAAATAGCCGCGCTGCACCGAGATTCGTGGATGGAGAATTTGACCACGGTGGGGAGTAAGTGCCGATTTTTGCTCGACGACGTCTTGCCGGCGGACGCGCACGAACGATGCACGGGGAGGTGTTTCATCTCGGTCACGTCGTTGTTACCGCTGCCGCACAACGTGATTCTCACCGAGTACGACACGCGAGACGATTTGATCGACGCCGTGATCGCGTCGACGTACATACCGACGTGGACGTTTCCGGGCGTGTGCTTGCACAAGGGCATGGTTTGCGTCGACGGCGGCGTGTGCAATAATCTCGCGTCGCTGAGCCCGGCGACGTTGCGCGTTGGATTAGATCCCGAGGATAAGACCGATTGGGACGCTACGATCATTCCGAGCGAGCCCAAGCCGAGGTACGCGACGTTCATCCCCTTGGACGACGCCGAATTGTGGGACATGTACGAGTGCGGAAAGCGAGACATCGCGTCTTGGCTGCGATCGGACGAAGGCAGGAAGTTCGCCGCCAAGCTCGCGACCGATGATTAGTTATGTTGATTCTTAAGCGCGCGCGTGCGGTCGTTTCGCTCGCGTGGCGCGGTTATTTGTTGCAACCGTTATTGTTATTTCTTTCATTTTCTTTAAATACAACGCGTCTCGCTTCTCATGGCGCGCTTCTACCATATCGAGTTGCCGAAGTACGTAACCCCCGATTCATTCGCAATCGAAGCCAAGAGGCCGTCGGGATCGGACGCGATTCTATCCGCCGTCGCCTCGACGACGAGCGCCGCGCGCGCCAGGCTGAGTCGCGCCGCGCGCGTCGCGCCGAAAAACTTTTGAGGCATCGCGTCGGCGTGCGAAGCCCACGCCGCGTGCATGGCGTCGTTCAGCGCCACCACGAAATGCGGCGATCGAATCACCAATCGCGTTTCGTTCATGATGTCTTTCAAATTCGAAACCTGCCGTTCGCGCTCGGCGAGCGATTCGGCGCCGCTCGACGGCGCCCCGAGCGCGGCGTCGAAATCTGGATTCTTCGGCGGCAACAGCATGGACTCCCACGACGGGAACGACCGCGGCGCTTTCACGTGCAGTCTATTTTTACGCTCGAACGGCAAAGCCTTTGGATCGCTGAACACGTCCGACGGCACCAACAACGCGCGACTCAACGTCTCCCGACACCTGCGCATGAAATCTATCGCGTCCTCGCGCGTCCACGACGCCGACGCCTCGTCCTCCTCCCTCCCATCGTTAAACTCTCGCAACTCCCGCTCCACGATCGCCCGCGCGATCGCCGCCAACTCTCCCACGCCGCGACGCGCGAAATCCGTCGTCGTCGCGCTCAAAAACGCCGCCCTCGACGCGTCGTCCAGCGTGTCCCCCCCCTCCCGCCGCTCGCGATCCAGAAACCCTCGTCGTCCGATCAAATTCATCGCTGTCTTCACGAGCAGCGCGCACGCCGACGTCGCCGCGAGCGTCGCGCACGCCTCCGCCAGCGCCTCGCTCGGCCTTCGCGCCGTCCCGACGTCCCGCGCCCCGTCGCCCCGCGTCGCCGCCCGCATCGCCCTTCGCACGCCCTCCGCCACGCCCGGCGTCGTCAATTCGTTCGTCACGGCGTCCACGCGCGCCATCTCCGCTCGCAGCGCCGTCTCCGCGTCCTCGTCGCCTCGCGCGCGCGTCGACGCCTTCAAACTCGACCGGTCGAACCATCGTTTCGCCCCATCGAACGCCCTCGCGTCGCGCGTCGCGCGCCACGCGAGCGCGCACGCGCACGCGCCGATCGCCGTCGTCCACGCCGAAGCGCACGCGCGCCGTCCCGGCCGTCCCTTCGCGCGAGGCGCGCGAAAGAAGCGCTCGAACATGGTCGCGACGAATCGAACTCAACGCGTCCCGGTCGCGCAGTGACGCGAATCGTCGCACCGCGACGCGCCATGTCCGCGCCGCACCGCGTGCTGCGCGACTCCGAGCTCACCGCGACGCGACTCGTCGCCGCGGTGCGCGAGCGCGTGGCGTTCGATCCGTGCGCGTCGTGCGAACCGGCGCGGTGCCGCGGCGACGCGCGAAAATCAACCGACGACGACGACGACGGCGCGACGACGGAGCTCACCGCGCCGATCGGGTCGCCGCTTCGCGCGACGGAAGCGCGGGACGATTGGACGCGCGCGTACGAGGCGTTTCGCGCGTCGGCGGACGGGAAAGCGTCGGTGCGGTCGCAGTTCGACGAGGTGAACGAGCGATTGCGCGCGGATTTGGATTTAATCTCGAGCGGCGCGACGGCGGGCGACGGATTCGCGAGTCCCGCGGTGGTGAGCGCGCACTCGCAGGGGAATTCACCGCGCGCGGGCGCGGACGCGCGGTCGTGAGCTCGAGATTCGCGGCGAATCGCGACGGCGATTCGCGGCGACGCGCGATTCGGCGGCTTCGCGACCGCGATTCGGCGCTGTACCGTTACGTTGTGACATTAACATTCACTCGCGTGCACTTTACTCGGCGCGAAAATCGCGCGCGCGACGCGCGCGCGGCGTGGATTCGATCGCGAAGGCGCGAAACGCGCGAAACCTCGGTAACCGTCTGACGAGGCTGATTCAAAACGAAACGAATCGCGTCCGCACACGTCGCCGCGAGCGATGCGACCGGCCGCGGGGGTGAAACCGCCCGATGCGAACACGCTGCGCGTGCTCATCGCCACGGACACGCACCTGGGCGCGCACGAGCGCGATCCGATTCGAAAAGATGACGCGTTTTTAGCGTTTGAAGAAATCTTCGATCACGCGAGAAAACAACTCTGTGATTGCGTGTTTCTCGCGGGAGACGTGTTCGACGTGAATAAACCGAGCCGAGAGACGCTGGTGCGGTGCATGGACGCGCTGCGGGAGGCGACGCGAGGGAATAAAGGGATCGAGATTGAAGTTTTGAGCGATGGGAAGGAAAACTTTCCGAGTCGAGGTGCGCGCGAAGCGAGGCGAAGACGAGGTCGAAACGATGACTGACGGCGCGGATGCGGGAAAATCAGGCATGGCGAATTATGAGGATCCAAATTGTAACGTGTCGTTGCCGGTGTTTAGCATACACGGGAATCACGACGATCCCGCGGGGGAGGCGAATTTGAGCGCGATGGACGTGCTCGCGAGCGCGGGATTGGTGAATTATTTCGGCAAGCACGCGCTCGGTGGGGGGGGAGCCGGTCGCGTGGACTTGAAGCCGGTATTGTTACGTAAAGGACAGACTAAGGTGGCGCTGTACGGGTTGGGATACATTCGCGATAATCGTTTACATCAAATGTTTAGCGTCAAGGGATGCGTGCGATGGCATCGACCGGCGGAGACGGAGGATTGCTCGTCGAGTTCGTGGTTTAACGTGATGTTGATTCATCAAAATCGAGCCGCGCATTCGAAGAATGCGATTTCCGATCGTTACTTGCCGAGTTGGTTGGATTACGTCGTTTGGGGGCACGAGCACGAGTGTTTAGTGGAGCCAACCGAGAGCGCGCAGGGATTTCACGTGTCGCAACCGGGATCGAGCGTGGTGACGTCTTTGATTGAAGGCGAGGCGAAGGAGAAGAAGATTTGCGTGCTCGAAGTGCGAAGTGATCCGGAGAATCCGAATAGCGCGCCATTCTGGCGCACGACGCCCATCACCTTGCGAACGACGCGACCGTTCGAGTTTGAGCAAATGACGTTGGCGAACACGCCCGAGCTCGAAGGCGCGGATGCCCAAGGCGTGGCGACGTATCTGGAGAACCGCGTGAACGCCATGATAGTCCGGGCGGGGCGCAAGCATAGAGAACGACACGCGAAAAATGGGAGAGACGATGTCGACATGCTCGACCGCTTGAATTTGCCTTTGATTCGTCTGCGCGTGGATTACTCGGGCGGCTTTAGCACCATCAATCCGCAGCGCTTCGGTCAAAAGTTTGTCGGCAAGGTGGCGAATCCGCACGATGTTTTGCTCTTTCATAAATCTCAAAAGAAGCAACGTCGCGATGGCGTGGACGTGGATGAAGACATGATCGATGAGGAGGCGGCGGCGTTGGAGGAGGAAGACGCCCTCGCCGATGGCATGCTCGAGAATCAACGACGAATCGATCGACTCGTGCGCGAACACTTGTCGACGAGCGACGGTTTACAACTTCTCACACCTAACGATCTCTCCGCCGCGCTCGACGATTTCGTCAATCGCGACGAAAAGGCGGCGATTTCCAAGCTTTGTCAAACGCGCTTAAAGGCGGTGCAAACATCGGTGAATGCGGATGATCAAGAAAACACCGACGACGTCGATCGATTGACTTCGAAGATTTACGAAGCCGTGAAGGTGCAGTTAAACAAACCTAGCAAGCATAAACCAGTCATGGATGAAAACACGGCGCCGCCGCCACCAAAGACGTCCAAAAAGCGCGCGCGAGTGAGCACGGTAGCGGTGGAAAATGATGACGCCGCACCCACGGCGACGGTGGAAGACGCCGCGCCGACGCAACCGGCGACGCAAAAGAAGCAACGGACGCAGCGTCGCGCGTCAGCCAAACCGCCGACGCCCGAGCCTCCGCGCGTGGACGATGATTCTGACGACGAAATCGAAGATTCTGACGCTGACGTCATTCCTTTGAGCGCACCAGTGGAAAAGTCGACGCGACCTTCTCGCGCGGCGGCCATCGCTTCGACGCGCGTCAAACGAAACGCCGCAAAGAAGCCAGTCGTGCGAGACGACGCGCCGAGCGATTCGGACGATTCTTTTATCGTCGACGACGAGGTCATCGAGGCATCGGATGACGACGAAGTCATTGACGCATCACCGCCTGCGCGAGGTCGAAAGCGCGCCGCGGCGACCAAGCCGGCGACGAAGAAGACCAAGCCGGCGGCGAAACCGCCGACGGGACGAGCAAAGGCGACGCGCGGTCGAGCCGCGGCGGGTGATGATAGCGGCGACGATGTGGATGAAATAATCGCTCCATCTCGACGCGGCACGCGCGGGACGCAAAACACTTCAACGCAAGGAACGCAAAATACCTGGGGTCGATCGCGACGATCGTCGGGCGCTTGACGATGCGAACACGCGTCTTTTTTTAGAACGAATTATAGCCGACGGAACGATTTAGAATCAATTGATACTTGTACATACATTGAATACAACAAACACTACGATGCCGCGGCGGCGTCCGCGTCCGCGGAATCACCGCACACGATGGCGAACAATCTATCGTCTACGAACGGCTGCGCGCTCCAGAGGGCGACGCATCCGTCCAATTCCTCGGCTCGAGCGCTCGCGACGCCGCCGCGCACGTAATCTAAAATCTTACGCCGCGTCTCTAACTCACGCTCGAGCTGCTCAACGACGGATGTCGCCATCCAAAGCCACTGCTCGATGGTGTACTCCTCCTCCGAGCCCCATTTGAACGCGGTGCGCATCACCGGCACCGGAACGTCGGCGATCCAACGCGCGTCGCCGTCGTCGCTCGGCCGCCTCCCCGACGTCGCCTCCACAAACTCTCCCAGCGCCTCGTTCGCGCGCGTTACCGCATCGCCCATGAACGCCACGCACCTTCCAACGTCCTCGATCGCGCTCGTCAGCTTCTCCGGCGCGCGCGCCTTCTCACTCTCGTGCGCGAACCCGCGCTCGAGAAACGCGTCCAGTCGCGCGCTCGGCGCCGCTCGCGTCGCCGCCGTCGCCGCTTCTCCGAGCTCCACCGCCGCATCGTTCACACACAGCGCGTACCACCGCGGAATCACCGCCATCGCTCGATCGCTCGCCTCGTGCAACCGTCGAAACTCGCGACACGTCTCCGAAATCGTCGCCAGCGCGCTCAAATCCACCTCATCGTCCTCGCCCGACGACATCCTTCCCAAACTCCCCCGGCGCCGCCTCCAGCGCGTTCGTCGTCCCTCGTCGCAGAGTTCTTCTCAAATCTTCAACGTTTCGCACGCCGAGCGCGTGACACGCGCCGTACGCTCCCAGGCACGCCGCCGCCGTTCCGCTCGTCGCCGCCGCCAGCGCTCGCGCCGCGTGCGCCGCCGCCCTCCAGTGCGTTCCTCGCGGCAGGTCCCGCTCCGCCTTCGTCCTCGACCGCGCGCGCGCGACGACCGTCGCCGCGCCGACCGCGGACACGCCGAACGCGGCCGCGAGCGACGCGAGGACCGACGCGCGCGAGGTCGAGAGCGTTGAATTCGACGCGAGGGCGCGAATGAATCGAAACCCGTCGATCTCCGCGTCCCGCGTCGCCGCGCTCGCGCGGTCGCGGTCGCGGTCGCGCGCGGCGTCGCTCGCGTCGCTCGCGTCCGCGCGCGCGCGCATCCACGCGACGATCGCGTCGACGTGTGACCGCGACTATTGAATCACGAATGATGACTACTACTCGCGACTCGCGCGACTCGCGACTCGCGACTCGCGACTCGCGTCGACGTGTGACTGCGACTATTGAATCACAAATGTTGACTACTCGCTATTCGCTATTCGCTATTCGCTATTCGCTATTCGCTATTCGCTATTCGGCTATTCGCGAC
>Ga0209666_1000403_pt1 | contig 33700 bp, 24 predicted proteins | sample SaaInlV_125m_DNA_FD_184679 | JGI IMG/M metagenome (GOLD analysis project Ga0209666, IMG submission 184679) | Marine microbial communities from expanding oxygen minimum zones in the Saanich Inlet - Saanich Inlet SI037_S3LV_10m_DNA (SPAdes)... | ecosystem: Environmental > Aquatic > Marine >...
TTTTTTCGATTTAATCGCTTAAACTTTAGAGAGTCAATCTTGGAAAATCTTCTTTGCAGAATGGTAAGAAAAAACCCAATTACTTATAAATCAATTAAATAAAATGTTACTTAAATGGGTAACCCTATGATATTATATGTCTTTTTAATAGACTAAAAAACCCGATATTTTAAGTAAATTCACACTTTAAATACAGCCGAATGAAGAATTTATTTGTAATAGGATCCCTAATATTAGGGTATTTAGTTCAAGCGCAAAGTGATTTTACCTACAAAACATCGGGGCAATTATTAGTTGAAGCATACACTCATTTAGGAAATGAGGAGACTGAAAAAGGAATTGATGTATTTTCAGAAATTCATGAAAGTGACTCTTTATATTCTTCTGCTCAATTGAGTAAGTTAGTTTCCCAATTTTCGTTAAACGATTTTAAAGGAACAATTGAAAGTTGTGATGAATTACTTCATAGAGACCTTGATTTACTTGATGTTGCGTACGAATGGAAAATTAAGTCGCTAACTAAACTGAAAAAGTTTGTTAAGGCACATGAGATAATTACAACAGGGAAGAGAAAGTATCCATTGTATTTTAAATATGATTTTGAGAAAGCCAAATTACTTCTAGAAGAAAAGAAGTATGAAGAGGCGAAAAAGTTACTTCAAACTATACTATTGTCGCATCCAGAACATTCTGCATCTCATTATGAATTGGCTAATTTAATGGCTCAACAAGGTGCGAAACTAGAGGCTCTTTTTGGTTTTCAAATGGCCATAATGATTAACAGATCTTCTACTGTTCTTCAAAAGTCTTATGTTGGAATGGAGGACGTAATTCAAAATAATTTTGAGATAAAAAATGAAAAAGCAAAGAACAACAAGTACTTTAAGTCGATTAATAATTTGATCGAATCAGGACTTGCTATAAAATCGGGTTACAAGTCTGCTTTAAACTTGAATTACATGGTGGATAAAGTATGTGATTTAATTTTCAACCAGTTTAATTATGAAAAGGGAACAGGGGATTTTTCAATGGAATATTACGGAAAATTCTTTGGAGAAATTAAAAAGCAAGAGTTAGCTATTGGATATACACTTTATGTTTTGAGTGTAATTAATAATGCTGTTGTAAATAATGCAATTGTTAAAAACAGAGGCGTTTTTGATAAGTTTCAAACAAAGCTTTACGCTTATTGGCATGCATATTTACAAGAGCATAAATATACTGTTAACGGTAAGATATATGAGAATGATTATGTTAATGATGAAAACGGTAAGTTAACTGCTGTTGGAAATAAAAACGATGATGGTAACAGAGAAGGATTATGGACTTATTTTTATGCATCAGGTAAAGTTGCAGCAGAGGTAGTGTACAATGCTAACGGTAAATTAGAAGGACAAAACACTTGGTATGCTGAAGAAGGATATATTAAAGAATCTGGTTTTTATAAAGATGGTAAAATTAACGGAGAAGGTTATTTTACTCGAAAAAATGGTTGCGCACAATACGGAGGAAATTTTGTAGATAATAAGTTAGATGGTGCGATTAACGTATACTATGAAAATGGGTTATTAAAAGCGGTAAAGAATTTTAAGCAAAATGATTTGGATGGTGAATTTAAAGAATACTATTATAATGGAAAACTAGCTTCTTTTGTAAATATAGTGGATGAAGAAAACGAAGGTATGTTTTATAAGTTTTATCCAAATGGAGATACGCTAAGTAAAAAGGAATTTACAAAAGGTAAAGCAAAAGGTGATTTTGTTGAATATCATGAAAATGGTAAAGTGGCCCTTAAAGGAAAATATAAAGCAGGTGATCGAACGGGTACTTGGACTCGTTATTATTATGACGGAACCTTGGAAGCTCAATACAGTTACAAGAATGGTTGGTATAATGGTGATTATTTAAATTTTTCTGCAAATGGAGATACTGTTCTTTATTGTTCTTACAAGGAAGGTAAACTGCATGGGGATTATAAAGACTACGTTAATAATAAAATGCTTTGGAAGCACATTTATAAAGTAGGAAAGTTAAAAAAGTATTTTAATTATGACCTTCAAGGAGAGTTGTTAAATTCTGGAAAAAAAGAATATGTTTTAAATAACCGTTATGGATATAAAAAATATGAAGCAACCCGAACTGGAAAAGGGTACCATGGAAAACATTTGGTTTATTTTAATAATGGGAAAATAAACGTTAAAAAGAATTACAAAAAAGGTGTTCTTGATGGTGATTATACTGAGTATTATAAGTGGGGAACTGTTAGCGTAGAGAAATACTATAAAGAAGGAAAAGTACACGGAGCTTTTAAGTCTTACTATGATAATGGCAAAATATATGCTGAAGGAGATTATTTTGAGGGAGATAAAGTAGGTGCTTGGAAATACCATCATCCAAATGGAAAATTAAAAAAAGAAGTATATTTCCAGCATGGTAATTCAGTTGGATATATTTCTGAATATGCTATTTCTGGAGAGCTAACGAATAAGTTTTATTATAAAGAAGAGATTTTATATCACACGGAGACTTATGATATAAATGGTGCTTTAATTTCTAGAATTAAAACACCACAGGGAAACGGAGCTTATAATTACAAAAGTGTTGTAGGACATGACTATTTAAAGTCAACTATGCACGGTGGTAAACATAATGGGATAAAAGAATTCTTTTACCCAAATGGTCAAGTATCAGAAACATCAGAGATTTTTAATGGAGATACACATGGAAAATATCAATCGTTTTATCCAAATGGAGCGAAGAAAGAGGTTGGTAATTATGAATACGATTTAAAAGAAGGAGAATGGATTTTATATAATCATAACGGTAAAATATCTAATAGATCAACTTATAAGTCAGGGGAAATTAGAGACTCATCCGTTTCGTATTATATAACTGGAGAGTTAGAGTCGATTTACTACTACGATGTAGAAGGTAAATTAACCTTACAAAAGTATTATCATACATCAGGTGCTGTAAACTGTATTATTCCTTATGAAGCAGGCGTTATTCATGGAGAATATACGAACAATGATGGTTTTGAAGAGCCAGTGATTTCAAGAGTTTTTAAAGGCGGTATTTGTGTTAGTTATAAATATATGAAAGGTGGTAAATTTATTGATCCTATTGTTATTGATGGGACAGGTAAATTAAAAACTACTTATAATAATGGTAAATTTGGAACAGAATATGCAGAGGAGAATAGTTTATATGAAGGAGCCTATAAAAGAATGCATAGTAACGGCGTTCTTTGGGTAACTGGTACATATATTCATAATGAACGTGATGGCTTATATACCTCCTATTATACTACTGGTAAAAAAAGGTATGAAGCAAATTACGAAATGGGTAGACTTAACGGAGTCTATACGAAATACAATAAAAATGGAAAATTGATTAGTGAGGTAAATTACGTACAAGGAACAAAAGAAGGTTTCGCAAAATATTATGATCTTAAAGGGAAACTTCTTTACACTTTAACGTATAAAAATGGCGTTGTTGTAAAAGTACAATAATGAATAGTTCAAAATTGTGTTGTATTTATGAGTAGAAATCTAAGTATTTTATTTACAGTTTTTTTGGCGTTAGTTTCAGGGTTAATTTTCGCAGGAGAAGAGTATACGTTAAAAGAACTCCAAAATAAATACAAGGAAGAGCACGCAATTTATTTATCAGAATCTGAGCATGTTTATATAAAAACGAATGCAAACGAGTACGAAATCTACAATGACGTAAGTTGGGAAATGATGTATTTGACGGATAAAGCGAAAGCCTACGGAAATCAGAGCATAAATTTCTCTAAGTTCTCTGAAATTCAAGATATTAAAGCTTTTGCTTACTTACCTAAATCCGGCGATCCAACAAAGCTTAAAAAAGAAAAAGTAACCGATTTTAAAACGGAAGATGTTTATGATGGAAGTTATTTTTTCCATGATAATAAGCAAATTGCATTCACTTATCCCGGAACTGAACCTGGAACAAAAATTAAGCTTTCGTATAGGGAGGTTGTCAAAAATCCTAAGTTTATGGGCAGCACATTTTTGGTGAGTTTTATACCTACTTTAAAGTCAGAATATCATATAACTTACCCAAGTAATGTTGAGGTGAATTTTAAATTATTTAATGTTGAAAATATTGATGTAAAACATACTAAAATTGTAAAAGGAGCTTATACAACGTTAAGTTGGATTGTTGAAAACCAAGATCCTTACGAGTCAGTTAGCGGAGCACCAAGTATTCGTTACTATGCTCCACATATTATTGCTTATATCGAAACGATTAAATTACAAGACAGTACGGTTAAAGTACTTCCAAATTTATCAGGACTATATGATTGGTATTATTCGTTGGTAAAAGATGTAAATGTTAAAGAGGATTCTTCCTTAAAAGCGATTACTGAATTATTGGTAAAAGGTGTTGAAAGTAAAGATGAAAAAGCACGATTGATTTTTAATTGGGTTCAGGACAATATTAAATACATAGCATTCGAAGATGGAATGGGCGGTTTTATTCCTCGTCCAGCAGCAAGAGTTTGTCGCAATCGTTACGGAGATTGTAAGGATATGGCAAGTATTATTACCGATATGATGAGATATGCCGGTGAAGATGCAAGTATTACTTGGGTTGGTAGTAGAGCATTACCTTACGACTACACAGAAGTACCCACCCCTGCAGTGGATAATCACATGATTGCTTCTTATCGAAATGAAAAAAATGAAGTAGTGATTTTAGATGCAGTAGGTACCTATACCCCTTACGGTTATCCAACAGAATTTATTCAGGGAAAACAAGTGTTAATTTCGAAAGGTGAGGGTAATTATGAAGTTTATCGAATTCCGCCAGTAGAAAAAGAGAGAAATGCCGAAAATGATTACATATCAATGCGTTTAAAAAACGGAAAATTAGTTGGTGAAGGAAGAATTGAAACAAGAGGCTATGCTAAAATTAACTACGTTCACAGGTTAATTAATATGTCTAACGATGAAGATAAACGCGAATATATAGAGTCTAGATTAGAAAAAGGGAGTAATAAATTTAGAATAGAGGAGTCGCAATTTTATGGCGTGAGTAATCGGGATACTTCTTTAACAATTAATTATAAATTCAATTTAGAGGATTACAGCAAAACAGTAGGTGACGAAACGTACGTGAACTTAAATTTGGATCGTGATTTCAAAAATGATTTATTAGAAATTGAAGAACGAAAAGGTGTTGGTGTTAAGTTTGAATATCAGTTTAATGACTATAATGAAGTTGCCTTTGAAATTCCAAAAGGGTCACACGCTACTTACGTCCCACCTAATACTGATGTTCTAGAGGAGGCGTTTGGTTTTTCTATTAAGTATGAAAAAGAAGACGGAAAAATCATCTTAAAAAAGCAAATATATGTTGATGTGCTAATGGTTGAAGAAGCTCAATTTGAAGCATGGAATAAGATGATAAAAAAACTAAATAAGGCTTATCAAGAAGTATTAGTAATCGTTAATCAAAAGTAATGAAAGTAAAAAACTATATAGTTGCGTTTTTATCAGTGTTTATTGGTTGTAACGCTAACGCTCAAATTGAAGGTGTAGCTGATAAGTTTAATGAAGATTTTTGGGTTAAAACACCAGTACTATCTGAATTAACAGAAGAAGAGAAAAAAAGTAATGCTGTTTATATTGCTGATGTAAACATCACAACCTACGAATATGGATCGTTTTTAAACCCCTACACAGGTGGTTGGGTTGATGACCAATTAATGGAAGAAAATTTACATTATGTTCGTGTTCGTTTAAACAACGATAAAGCTATTGAGAGCTTTAATAAGGTTTATATATCCAACAGTAATGAACGAAAAGTGACCAACCTTAGGGCTAGAGCTATTACGAAGGAAGGAAAAATAATTGAGTTTGATGATAGCAATAAGAAAGAAATTGAAAACTACGAAAACTATGGTCCTTTTACCATTTTTGCATTGGAAGGAATTGAAGTTGGAAGTGAGATAGAATATACTTATTCAACAAGAGAACCCTCTTCTTCTTATTATTTTTCAGAGAATGTTCAAAGTACTTATCCAAAAAGAAAATATCATTATGAAATAGTGTCCCCTGAGGCATTAGTTTTTAAAATGAAAAGTTACAATGGATTGGCTGAACTAACACAGGATACATCTTATTTAAAAGATGAATTAAATAGATACGTAATCAGTTTAGATGAGGTTAAGAAATTTAAAGAGGAAGATTATTCTCTTGGAGATGCCTTAAAACAAAGAATTGAAATTAAATTGTTTGCGAATGCTAAGAAAAGAAATTTTTATAGTTGGACAGAAGCAGCTACAAAATATTCTCGTAAGTTTTATTCGGGAAATAATGAAAAGGAGTTATTAAAGGAAACAAAGGCTATAAAAAAGCTTGTTAAAGAACAAAAGTGGGAGAAAATTGAGAATCAAAGAGATCAAATTGTAGCCATTGAGCATTATCTTAAAGGAGAGTTTAAGAGAGATAATATTGGTGTTTATTACATTCATGAATGTATAAAAAGTAAAATATATAGTTCAAAAAACGCTACTAGATTATTTGCCCTAATTTTCGATTATTTAAACATCTCTCATGATATTGTTATTACTAGTGATCGTTATAAAAAAACATTTGATGAAGATTTTGAAACTTACGGGTTTATAGAAGGTTTCTTAATCTATTTCCATAAGTATGATCAATTTATGTCTCCTTCAAATGATTTTATGAGATTTGGACTAATATCTAGTAATTATGCATACAATACGGGATTATTCTTAAAAAGAGTAAAAGCAGGAGGTGTTTCCTCTGCGTACCCTGAGATTAAAAAAATAGGGGGCACTTCTAGTACTGTGAATTACGACAATTTAACAGCAGATATAGAATTCACTGAAGATTTTGAAAAATTAAAAGCCCATTTAAAACATGAAGCAAGTGGTTATAGTTCCGTTTATTTAAGACCAAGAATGCCATATTTAAGTGAAGAGCAGCGACTAGAAGAGTTGGAGGAAAGATTAAAGTCTATTGCAGAAGATGCTGAAATCACGAATATTACTTCACAAAATGAAGAAATGGTAGGGTATCTGTTGGAGAAACCTTACATTTTTGAAGGTGATGCAGAATTAAGTTCTTTAATTGAAAAAGCGGGGAATAAATATTTGTTTAAAATGGGAATGGTAATTGGCCGTCAGGTTGAGATGTATCAAGATACCAGTCGTCAGTTTGACGTTGAAAATTCATATAATCATGGATATAAGCGTGTTTTAAATATTGCAATTCCAGAAGGATATAAAATTACCAACTTAGAAGACTTAAATATGGATGTTTTTTCTGAAAATGGAGATGAAAAAACAATGGAGTTTACCTGTGCTTATGAGGTGAATGGTAATATCTTAACAGTTACTTGTAATGAATATTATAATGAAATTAGAATTCCCTTGTCGCGTTACGAAGAGTTTAGATCTGTAATTAACGCGGCTGCTGACTTTAACAAAATCACCCTTGTTTTTGAAAAGAAATAATTTAATTCTTTTCAACCATACTTTTGGCGGCTAAACGGTTAAATTGTACAATTGGTGAATCTTCAATTTGAATTAATTTATCGTATAAACTTAAAATTTCATCCCATTGGGTTTCAGCATAAGTCTTTGAAGCGCAGTGGTTGGCAGATATAGCAGCCATAATTAAGTATTTACTTACTTGATTTTCACACATGGCTTTATTTAAGTTTTGAATTCCTGATCCGATTAAGGATTTATCCCACTTAGATCGATCTTGGTTTTTTATGGTTATAATTTTACCATCTTCAGATAATCGGGAGATGAATCGGGCTGTCTTTAATTTTATTAAAGCCATTAAAGCATTTGCTTCAGATTTATTTTTTGTTTGATTTGAATCCAATATAATTTGAATGAGTCGTATGCACTCCAAGCACAACTCATATCTAATAATAGAATCTTTCTGAGATGCCTTATAACCTTCGTTAAAAAGTAAATATATTGTATTGAGTACATCTGATACTCTTTGGTTAATTTCATTCTCCTTAGGCAAGATAAAAAGCGCATTTACATTTCTAAGTGTTTTACGAGCATTCATCAGTCGTTTGTTGATTGTATCTATTGAAATAAGGAATACTTTTGATATTTCAGGAACACCAAATCCACAAAGTGTTTTTAAAATCAAAGTTGATTGAGCCTTTGGAGAAATTTTAGGTGTACAGCAAATGAACATCATTGTAAGCTGATCGTTTTTAATTTCTTCTTCTGAAAAAAGTTTATCTAACGCGACATCAGTCGTACAATTGGATGTTAAAAAATGAGCTGCATCATTTTGATCTTCTTCCTTGTATTTATTTCGATTTACAAAATTAAGCGCTTTATTTCGAGCAACAGAATATATCCAAGCAGTTGGATTTTTCGGGATTTTATTCCCCCAGTTTTCAAGTGCTTCAATGTAAGCTTCCTGCATAACATCTTCTGCCAGGTTTAAGTTAGTTGCACCAAAAATTTTAGTAAGGACTGAAATTATTTTCCCAGATTCTTCACGATAAATTTTATGTAAAACTTGTTCTGTAGTCATCACTTTAAAAGTAACCAGATTTTTCAAGAAAATGTAAATAGTACTCAGATTGAGCTAGAATGAGGGTTGTTTTTTTAATACAACTAAGTTTATCCAAATAAGACTTAGAATGATTGTGGCTTTTTGCATGATAGGCCAAAAGGGCCCTAAAAATCCTAGGTAGAAAATAGAGACATAAAAAGTAAGTAATGTGCAAGTTATCAAACCTAAAACGGGAAAGTATCTCTTCCAATTTTTGAGAATTATTGATGTAATAATTGCCATTGGAATGACGCCGGTAATTATCGCAAGAATTAAAGCTTGATCATGTAAATCATGAATTCCAATACAAAAGGTACAGAAACTAGATATCGCCCCGAAAAATTTAATTAATGCTTTACTCAATGGCGACCCTGAAGATCTATTGGCAAAGGAAAAAAAGAGAAAGGCCATTACAATAGACATACTTAATATTGCAATTATTGAAGGAAAGAAGGCGGGGTTAGAAATGTTTTCACATCCAAAGGTAGGTTGGGTGAGATCGCAAAAGAAATTGTGAATAGGATTGAATGAATAGGGGTATATAATTGCTGCAATTATATAAAAGAGAACAAATGAAATTGAACTTATTAAAATGGTTCTACCTGATTTTTTTGAAGTGTTCAATTTGTTATACTTTTTAGATACCAGATCTTGTCCGAGATGCTATTTTGGTGTTAATTAGCTCATGGTGCATTGTAATATTTTATTTTACCTATAGTTCAAGTAAAGCAGTATTCTTGGTGTAAATGTTAAAGTAGTAGTAAGGGGATATCGGGTCAAGTTCGGGTTCCCCAGTAATCATAATTCAATATATTAAACTACAATATTCACAATTTTTTTAGGGACAACGATTACCTTTTTGGGAGCATTTCCGTCCAGCCATTTCTGACTGTTTTCGTGCGCTAAAACTTGCTTTTCAATTTCGGCTTTATCCAAATCTAATGGAAGTTCAAGCATAAATCTCATTTTTCCGTTAAAGGAAACAGGGTATTTATGAGCACTTTCAACTAAATAACTCGGATTAAATTGAGGGAAAGCGGCAGCTGTTATACTTCCAGATTTACCTAACTTACTCCACAATTCTTCAGCAATAAAAGGAGCGTATGGTGAAAGTGTAATCGCTAATTCTTTTAAAACAGCTTTCTTATTACATTTCAACTTTTGTAATTCATTTACACAAACCATAAAAGCACTTACAGAAGTGTTAAATGAGAAGTTTTCAATATCCTCCTGAGCCTTTTTAATTAACGTATGCAATACTTTTAACTCTTCTTTAGATGGTTGATCACCCGAAACAGAGAAAACCCCTTCAGCGTCGTGAAATAAATTCCAGAACTTTCTAATAAATCTACTTACACCATCAATTCCTTTAGTACTCCAAGGTTTTGCTTGCTCCAATGGACCGAGGAACATTTCGTATAATCTTAATACATCAGCTCCGTGTTCTTTAACGATATTATCTGGGCTAACAACATTGAATTTAGATTTTGACATCTTTTCAACTTCTTCACCACAAATGTATTTTCCGTCTTCTAATTCAAATTCTGCACTAGCAAAATCAGTTCTCCAACCTTTAAAGGCATCCGTATCCAATACATCGTTCGATACCATGTTGACATCAACATGAACCGCAGTTGTTTCGTAATTATCTTTTAATCCTTTAGATACAAACTTATTCGTTCCGTTAATTCGGTAGGCAAAACTTGACGTTCCCAAAATCATACCTTGGTTAATTAACTTTTTAAAAGGCTCATCAAAACCAATATGTCCTAAATCGTGTAAGACTTTACACCAAAAACGAGAGTACAATAAATGCCCTGTAGCGTGCTCAGTTCCTCCAATGTATAAATCAACCTGATTCCAATAATCAGTTGCTTTTCTTGATGCAAAAGTTCCATCGTTTTTAGGATCCATGTATCTTAAATAATACCATGAAGAACCTGCCCAACCTGGCATTGTACTTAGTTCGTAATTGTCACCGTTTTCAGGTTTCCAACCTTTAGCTCTTCCCAATGGTGGATCACCGTCTTCTGTTGGTAAATATTCATCAACTTCAGGAAGTGTAAGTGGGTATGTAGATTCTTCAACTAATTTCGGAATTCCATTATCGAAAAACATTGGGATTGGTTCTCCCCAGTATCTTTGTCTTCCAAAAACAGCATCTCTTAATCGGTAATTCGTTTTTCCTTCACCTAAAGCTTCAGTTTCGATTTTCCAGATAGCAGTTTTCATTGCCTGCTTAACTTTTAAGCCATCTAAGAAATCAGAATTGATTACTTTTCCAGATTTAGCTTCGAAAGCTTCTTCTTCAACATTTCCACCTTCAATTACAGGTAAAATAGGTAAGTCGAATTTTTTAGCAAAAGCATAATCACGAGAATCGTGAGCAGCTACTGCCATTACAGCGCCAGTACCATATCCTGCTAATACATAATCACCAATCCAAATAGGAATTTCTTTTCCTGTAAAAGGATGAATAGCGTATGAACCTGTGAAAACTCCGGTAACGTTTTTTACGTCCGCCATTCTTTCACGTTCAGTCTTATTTTTTGCTTTGGTAATGTAAGTATTAACCGCTGATTTTTGATCAGTTGAAGTTAACGCATTCAAATATTCATGCTCGGGAGCAATTACCATGAATGATACTCCAAAAATAGTATCAGGACGAGTGGTGAATACTTCTAATTTTTTATCAGAATTGACAACTGAAAAACTTACAGACGCACCTGTAGATTTTCCAATCCAATTACGTTGCATTTCTTTTAAAGAATCTGTCCAATCTATGTTTTCTAAACCTTGTAATAAACGTTCGGCATAAGCAGAGATTCTTAAACTCCATTGTAGCATCAATTTACGCTCAACAGGGTAACCACCTCTTTCTGACAAACCATTAATAACTTCATCGTTGGCTAAAACAGTTCCTAATTCCGGACACCAGTTTACCATTGATTCACTTAAGTAAGCCAATCGGTAGTTTAATAAAATATCAGATTGCTCTTTTTCATTTTTCTTATTCCATTCTTCAGCAGTAAAAGTTGGCGTTTTTTCGCAAGCAGCTTTAACTCCAGCATTGCCTTCGTTTTCGAAAATAAGAACTAAGTTTTCGATACTCTCCGCTTTCTCACTTTGGTTGTTGTACCAAGATTTGAATAATTGAGCGAAAATCCATTGAGTCCATTTATAATACTCTGGTTCGCAAGTTCTAATTTCTCTATCCCAATCAAATGAGAAGCCAATTTTATCTAATTGATCACGGTAACGATCTAAGTTCTCATCGGTAGTAACCTTAGGATGTTGTCCGGTTTGAATAGCGTACTGTTCAGCAGGCAATCCAAATGCATCATAACCCATTGGGTGAAGTACATTGAATCCATTTAACTTTTTGAATCTAGCATAGATATCAGATGCAATATAACCCAGTGGATGTCCAACATGTAAACCAGCTCCAGAAGGGTAAGGAAACATATCTAAAACATAACATTTAGGCTTATCTGATTCGTTTGAAGTAGCGAAGGTTTTATTAGTAGCCCACTCTTTTCTCCATTTCGATTCTACTTCGTTAAAATTGTAATCCATGATAAATTGTACTTAAGTGGTGCAAAAGTACTAATAAGTTCAAAGAGGAGAGAATTTGTGAATTAAATGATCATATAAGTAAATATTTCGCTTTTAGAAGTATCAATTTCCATAAGGATATAAAGGGCGTATTGGAGAATTAAACAATCACCTGTTGAAATTAATTTGTCGAACAAATACTTTTATTCATCGATGAATGTAACATTTTGAGCATGTTATCGTTTGTCATTATAGTACTTAATTAAAATAATAGTCTTTCGAACAAATCCTGACAGATAAACTAGAAAGAAAAAGATACAGGGCGGAGTGATTACCGTCCTGTATTTTGTTACAATTCTTTACTTGCAGTTATCTTCTAGAAATCTATTTAATCAATTTTACTACTGTAGTAAATATCGTTTTGTTGAAAAGAAAGGATAGAACACCATAGCTCAATATTCCAATTAATGTACCCAGTAGAAGATTAAATAGGGAACCAATTGGCAAATTATAGTTTATAAATGTTAATACGATTGCACCCATTGTGACTGTAATAATTGTGGTGTAGATTAAATCGGATAATTGTTCTCGAATGGAGTAGTTAATCAAGTTTTTATTGAAGTATGTATTTATAAATAAACCGATAATACTGGTTACTAGTGTACTCCATAATAATGCCTCAATACTAAATCCAATTGCGATTAATACTATTGAAAGAATAAGCGCTTTTTTAATGATGACAGACTTTAAAAATAAATCACTTCGTCCGCAAACTTTTAAAATATTTACATTAAATGCATGTACTGGATAAAATATGGCGGATAAGCATAATATTTGAAAATAAGGAACAGCGTCCATCCACTCACTACCCAGTATTAATTGGAATAATGGCGTTGCTAAGGCGCCCATTCCTAACATAGTAGGAGCTATAAAAAAAAAGCTTATTCGAAGCATTTTTCTGTATACTTGCGCCATTTTTTCTTTGTCATCTTGTATCCCGCTCAAAAGGGGATATGTTACTTTATGAATAATTCCACTTAACGTAATTACAGGATAGGTTTTCATTGAGTTGGCTCTTTCATAAAATCCCAATTGAATTACCGTAAAGTACTTACCAATAATAATATTGTAGATATTATTAAAAATCGTATCAATTATTCCACTTAGCATTAGATTATAGCCAAATTTGAGGTGAATTTTCAAATGCGTAAATGAGAATATTAATGACGGTTTCCATTTAGAAAACAACCAAAGTGAGATAGATTGAATAACTCTTATTCCAAGTTGCATATAAACGATACTCCAAACTCCATAATTATTTAAAGCCATCAGAACCCCGAGTATACAACCTAATAAATGGGCGGGGATACTAATTACTGTTATCTTTTTGAATTTCATTTCTTTATTTAAAATCGCCATTTGAACAGCTGAAAAGGCATTGAAAATAAAGCTTAAACAGTAAACACGGATTAAGTCTGTTAGAATTTCTTGATCATAAAATATAGAGACAAAAGGGGCTGTTGTATAGAAGACAAAATATATAAATAGAGCCATAGCCATATTCATATAAAAAATTGTAGACAAGTCTTTTTCGGTTATTTTTTGTGTTCGAATTAATGATTCTGATAGGCCACTTTCTAAAATGATATTTCCTAGGTAAAAGAAAACGCTAATCATTCCAATTAAGCCAAAATCATTAGGGCCAAGAATACTGGCTAAATAAAGAGAAACAAAAAACACACTTCCTTTTAAAAAAAGAGCGTTGATTAATGACCATGCGGCTCCAACAGAAGCTTTTTTCTTTAATGACATAATTGCATCCAGAAATTGGGATTGCAAAATTAAGGTAAATAAGCTAAAAAAAATAATTGTAGCTTTTACAATACTTCAATAGAAAGTAATAGATTATTTTTGATACAAATTGAAAAATCAGAGCTTAGCCATAATGCAACCCTACTTTTTTCCTTATGTAGGATATTTCCAGCTTATAAATGAATCGGATATATTTGTGCTTTACGATCAAGTAACTTATCGTAAAAATGCTTGGATGAATAGGAATAGAATAAAAGATAAAGGTACTTGCGAACCCATTTTTATTACTGTCCCTATTCAAAAGAAGAGTTCTTTTAGTTTAATTAAGGACATTTCAATTTCAAATCAAGTTGATTGGAGGGGTAAAATCAAAAACTTACTTTTTTTTAATTACAAGAAAGCATCTTTTTTTGATGAGGTATTTAATGTAGTTGAGGAGTTATTATTTAATGATAATATTTCTCTTCACGAATACAATAGTTATATTATCAGAGAATTAGCAAAAAAAATTGGAATAACTACTCCTATTATTTCTTCAAATTCGAGACATCAAGCACTAGAAGAAAACTTATTAAATACAATAAAAGATCCTCAAAAAGTAAAGGAACAGAGAGTTTTTGATTTATGTAAGCTATACAATTCAGATTGTTATTTAAATCCTATCAATGGAATGGATTTATATAGTTTTGAGCGATTTGAAGAAAATAATTTGAAGATTAAATTTATAAAAACTACTGAATTTCAATATTTTCAATTCAAGGAACCTTTTCAACCCCATTTGTCGATAATTGATCTTTTGATGCATAAAGGTTTTAAAGGGACGTTTGAAGTATTGCAAAACAGAGTAATAATAGAGCAATGACGTTAGAAGAATCGGTTAATGAATTTACTTTGTCTCGTTATGATTATTTTGATCAGTGGATGCTTGATGAACCTCTAATTATAAGCGAGAGTTTTAATAATGAGTTGTTGGTGTTACAAAAGTTAATGTATAAACTAATACAGGAGTTTGTAACCAACTATCAAGATTATAAACAACTCATGCCTATTGCTCCAGAAGTTGAGGATATTATTCAACTTTTTAATACAAAACCTTATAAAATTGGGACTTACAGGACTGATTTTGTTTTTGACGACAAAAAGCAAGTGAAACTTATTGAAATCACTTGCAGATTTGCATTAAACGGAATGTTTTTATCTTCTATTCTAAATAAGAAGGCAGATAATTATTTGAAAACTAATTTCCCATCTTTAAAATCAATAGATTGTTACTCTGGAATTTTTAAACGATTTACCTCTTATTTAGAAGGGGTAGATTCCATAATTATTTTGAAAGGATCTGATGTAAGAAATGAATCAAAAATTTATGAGGCTATTTTTGAAAGAACAGGTCTAACTGTAGAAGCTGTTCATTTTTCAGAGATTGATCAACATCTTGACCAAATGAAAAGCGCTTGGGTGATTTCTGAATTATCATTTGATGAAATTCTTTCACTTGACAAAAAAACGTTAGAGGCGCTTGTTCCTTTAAATATTAGTAATGATTTTAGAACTGTATTTCTAATTCATGATAAACGATTTTTTGATGTTATGGGTAATACTCAATTACAACAAAAAGTCTTTAGTGAAGAAGAAGCAGAATTTTTTAATAGATATTACATTCCTACTTACTCTTACGATGTTAATTCAGAGCAGTGGAAAAGTGCACAATCGAATAAAAATCGATGGATTATTAAACATCGTGCATTAGGAAAAAGTCAAGAAATATATGCAGGAATTGTGACAAGTGAAGAGGAATGGGAGGCGTTGTTTGTAAGTGATAATATTGGAGAGATGGTTCTGCAAGAATGGATTGATCAAGAAACTTCAGAGAATACATTAAAAGGAGAGCCGATTAATGATTTTATCACCGGAACTCTTCTTTATTTTGATGACAATTATTATGGATTTGGAGATTTTCGAACATCGTCTTTTCCGGTAACAAATAAAGTAGATCACAGAAAACTGGCTGGATTAATACTAAAAGATTTTGATAATCTGCCGGAGAGTTTAAAACAGAAAGCAATCTATTGATGATTAATCAAACGATAAACCCAGATTTACTTCCTACTGAAAAGGACCTTGCTTTTTTTAATGAAAATGGCTGGTATAAATCGCCCGTAATTTTTTCGGATGAAGAAATAGAGTGCGCTATAAAAGGGGCGTATGACTTTTACGAAGGAAAAATCGATTTTCCAATGTTTAGCAAAGAAGGGTTAGCAGATGATGATTGTAACGAAGAACTTGTTATTAAGAACAATGAATTTGTGACACTTCAAAAAAAGGAATTAAGAGATTTAGGCTGGCACCCTATGATTCGAGAAATTGCAAAAATACTAACTCAAAGCTCAGAAATGCGATTATTTGCTGATTCTTTGATTTGTAAAAACCCTAGTAAAACAAAAAACACAGGTATTGTAGGTTGGCATTCAGATAAGGCCTATTGGCCTACTTGTTCGTCAGATAAATTGATTACTGTATGGATTCCTTTGCAGGATTGCACAATTGAAATGGGGCCTTTAGTACATATTGATGGAAGTCATAAATGGAAACATGAAGAAGGTTTAAAAGAGTTCTTTTCCTTCAATAACCAAGATTTAAATTCTTTACAAGAATATTTAGAAATGAAAAAAAAAGGTTTTTCAAAGTCATATATGACTTTGAAAAAAGGAAGTGTTAGCTTTCATTCCTGTCATACAATACACAGTAGCGCTCCTAATACAAGTAATATTCCACGATTGGCTTTAGCTGTTCATTTACAAGATGACGGAAATTTTTATAAGGAATCTTTTAAAGAAAATGGAGAGAAAATAGTAATAGGATATGATAGGGTTTGCGCTAAAGATAGTTTAGGTAATCCAGATTATAAAGATCCAAAAATATTCCCAAAAATTTAATGTTATGAATAAAGCAATTAATTATTTTGATGCTAGTAAAGTTGGTTTTAACTTGAAAGAATTAAGTAGAATCGCTAAAAGCGCTATTGTTAATGAAGGTTATGTGATTTTTAGAAACTTCCCAATAGATTTAGAAAACATAGAAAAAATAAAGGCTGAGTTTTTAGAGCTTTCTACTTTAATCGGAGAGCCAATTTCACACGATGCAAATAATTCTATTATTTGGGATATAAAAATGAATAATTCCTCATCTAATTTAATTAAGACGTATTCAGAGCATAGCCACGAAGCAGAACTACATACTGATAGTCAGTATAGTTTTTATCCAGAAGATATGTTTGGTTTGTTTTCGTTAATGAAAGCAAAATGTGGTGGAGGTTTATCCTTGCTACTTAGTCTCGAGGATATTATAATTCACTTAAATGCGTTACCAAATGGAAAAGAAATAATAGAAATTCTATCTAATACAGATTTTCCTTTTATTGTTCCTAATGTTTTTAAACAGGATGAAAATAAAGAACAAGAGTTCAATTATGGTCCAATTTTAAGAAAGAATGAAATTAGGTTTAGGATTGATACATTTGAAAAATCACTCAGGTTTAGTGATAATATTTGTACTGAAGCACAATTAAATGCTTATCAGGAGCTTAAAAAAATAGTAACAAATAAAAAAATCATATCTACTTTGTTTCTGGAGCCTGGAGATTTATTATTTATAAATAATAAAACGATGCTACATGGACGAGAAGAGTTTGAGGACAGTGATAGACATTTACTAAGAATAAGAATGAACAATTATTAATTATGATTCCTGTTAACAAGCCTTTTCTTCCATCAAAAAAAGAATACGACAAATTAACCGAAGGTATTTGGAAAAATGGATGGCTTACAAATTCAGGACCTTTATCGATAGAGCTTGAAGATAAATTAAAAGTACGTTTAGGTGTAAATAACGTCTTATTTGTTTCAAACGGAACGATGGCTCTACAATTAGCCATAGCGGGATTAGAATTGACGGGAGAAATCATTACAACACCATTTTCATTTATTGCAACTACGACAAGTATTATTTGGCAAAATTGTACTCCTATATTTGGAGATATTGAGGCCGATACGCTTAATATAGATACAAGTACAATTGAGGAATTAATCACGTCCAAAACAACAGGGATTTTAGTTACACATGTATATGGAAACCCTTGTGACGTACATTCAATAGAAGCTATAGCGAAAAAGTATAATTTAAAAGTGATTTACGATGGTGCGCACGCTTTTGATGTGCAATTGAATAATGAGCCCATTTTTAAGCATGGAGATATTTCAATTTGTAGTCTACATGCTTCAAAATTATATCATTCGGTTGAAGGAGGTTTAGTTGCTTGTAACGATAATAAAATAGCAGCAAAGATTACACGAATTAGGAATTTTGGATTTACTAGTCCAGAATCATTTAACGAATTAGGAATTAATGGTAAAAATTCTGAGTTTCATGCAGCAATGGGTTTAATTAACTATTCACATATTGAAAAACTGATTTCAAAACGTAAACTTCTTTCAGATAAATATGACGAATTACTGGTAAGTTTTGCAGCAAAGAAACCTGTTTGGAACAAATTTGCAACTAAAAACTATTCATATTATCCGTTGATTTTTTGTAATGAAGAATTTATGTTAAAGTGCATGAAGTTTTTACAAGAGAACGATGTTTTTACACGAAGGTACTTTTATCCTTCACTAGCTAGCGCTCTGAAATTTTTACCAACTAAGAGTTTAGCAATAACTGATATGGTGTCAAAAAAGGTACTTTGTTTGCCTTTATTTTACGAATTAACTGTTGATGAAGTAAAGAAGATTTCTGATTTAATGAATAAGTTTCAACGCAATAACCTTAACTTGGTTAAATAGTATTTTACAATACCTTTAACTTGATTAAGTTTTATTTCTTTAATGGCATTTTGGACTAGTGCTGAGTACTTTAATTCGGTATAGTTATTGAATCCCTCCCACATTTTTCTCATTCTAGAGTAAATGTCTTTTTGCATAGATAATGAGCTCTTCTTTTGTTTCGTCCATGAGCTATCAGTAAAAACGCGATAACTACTCATATTATCTTCACAATAGATAATATTTCCTTGAAGTGCAAAATACATTGATAATGGTAAATCCCCAACTGGAGCCTTTTCAATCCATTCGATATTATTATTAAGAGGCAAAGCTGATTTTAAAAACACCATACTCCCCGTATGCATGAAATTCCCACCATATTTGATAATATCCTTAATATCATAAATATTACCATCTCTCTTAACAGGGCGATAAACTTTATTTTTATGGCTTAACTGTTCTGGGAAAACATAACTATTAGCATGAAACGATAAAGTACAATCTGGATTCTTTTCTAATAATGCAACTTGTTTTGCTAATTTAAACTCATCTGTCCAACAGTCATCAGATTCGCACATAGCAATATATTTTCCTTTTACTCTAGGGAAATTAAATAGTGAATGAACCCTTACTTTTCCTTGAGAAAATTGATTTTCGGTTTGAAGAATAGGTTTAATTATATTGGGGTATTGTTTCTCATATTTCTTAATGATTTCCTGAGTATTATCGGTGGATGCATCATCATGAATAAGTACTTCAAACTTAAAATCGGTTTTTTGAGTAACAAAACTTTCTAAGCACTGCTCTATATACTTTCCATGATTATAAGCCACACAACAAATTGATACCAGAATATCATTCCCTTCTTCCATTTCCGTAGTTTTATAGTGATAAAGTTATGTATAATTTTAAGATGAATCTTAAAAGCATTATTAGATATTCTTTGTTTTATTTTCCCAAGGAATATCAATTAAATCAACGTTTAAATTAAAAAAATCAGCAATTTTTTGTGACGTATTTTCTTCCTGTAAGTTAATGACTAGCAATTGGTTTTCTCTTCCTTCAAAATGCTTAATAATATCAGCATTGTGTTTTGAGTAAACAGCTTTCAATATTTGTTCATTATAAGGGTCTTCTTCGGTAATTCCTTTATAAATATTAATGATATTATTCCATATATAGCCTTTATGAACGTATGTTGCATTTTTTAAATCATCTGCTGTAGGAATGTTACCGTTTTTCCCAAATAGTTTTGTTTGAAATTTAACCACAGATTGATACCATACCTCCTCAGATTCCCTAACAGTCAAAATAAATTTACTATTAGGAAAGTTTTTGTCTAATTCCTTATAAGTTTCAGGTAAACTAAAAGGAACATCTTGAAAGAAATTACCATTGTTTTTTACGAATTTTATTATTGGATTAAAATCTCTTTTTATCCAAAACTTAGCTAGTAACTCAGCCTCTCTTTGTGGAGCAATAGCGTAACCAAGCTTTCGAAACAATATTTCCATACTTGTAGTCCCCGTTTTATTTCGACCAATACAAAAAACTCTTTGTGAGTTTTTATATTTAACACGGCGATAAATTTGAAGGAAAAACAGAAAAAATCCCTTTATTAATTTTTTAAGAAACATGGGAGCGCTTTGATTTATTGAGATTGTACTTGAGGCTAATATACTTAACTTTAACCCCTGAAAAGCATTTTGCTAATATGAAGTTAATTGAAAAGAAAAGATATAGAAAAGATATTGATGGATTAAGAGCATTTGCCGTATTATCTGTTTTAATATTTCATCTAGGTTTTTTACCAAAAGGGTTTTTGGGAGTTGATGTCTTTTTCTTAATAAGCGGATATTTAATTACAGATATTTTATACCGAGAAATTTCTGAGGATACGTATTCGGTGAAAGATTTCTACATCCGACGAGTGCGCAGAATTCTTCCATTAGTTTCATTTATTTGTTTTATTTCCCTTTTACTGGGTATCCTATTGATGTTGCCCGATGATTTAGAAAATCTTGCTCAAAGTGTAATTGCAACCAATTTTTTCGGGAATAATGTACTTCAAATCTTAACAACAAAAGATTATTGGGATGTAGTTAATGAATATAAGCCTCTAATGCATACATGGAGTTTGGCAGTGGAAGAGCAGTATTATTTTCTTTACCCGATCATTTTTTCATTGTTTGGGAAGCACCGGAAAAATTGGATTTTACCAATTATCATTTTCTTAACAGTTTGCTCTCTTGTTGTTTATTTTTTACCCTTTGAAGAGTATTTAAAATTTTATTTGTTGCCATTTAGATTTTTTGAAATGTCTATTGGTGGAATAGCTGCTATTTATTTGAAAGGAAGAATCATTGAAACAAGACTTTCTCCTTTGGTGATTTTGATGGTAATTGGAATGATGATTTGGGATATCCCTTTTTTACCTTCTGATTGGCAGCTTATAGCCACAGTAGTATTAACATGCTTTTTATTGTGCATCGATCATTCAAAAAATCTAATTTCAGCGGCTTTATTGCAAAACTCCGTTGTTGTTTTTATCGGGAAAATTAGTTTTAGTCTTTACATGTGGCATCAGTTACTGTTTGCCTTTGGACGTTATGCTTTTTTTGAAACGATTGGGCTAGAGGAATCACTTCTTTTACTTATGTTAACTTTTATATTATCAATTACTTCATACTTTTTAATTGAACAACCATTTAGAAATAAAAATAAGTTTTCTAATAAATTTGTCATTTCAACATTAATAATTTTCTTTCTTGTTACCTCAGGACTAAGTGGTTATATCTATGTGAAAGCTGGTGTGTTAAAGGATATTCCAGAGTTAGGAATTGAGAAAAATAATGCTTCACGGGGTATGCATTCGGCTTATAATCACCGTAATTATAAATTAAATCAGCCTTTTAAAAGCAATAAAATTAAAGTACTAGTGATAGGTGATAGCTTTGCTAGAGACTGGATTAATGTACTGAAAGAGAGTAAATATGATAGTTTAATTGAGGTTTCATATATCGATAACCCAAGATCAAATAAAAACTTAAGAAGAATAAGTGAGTCTGCGGATATTATTTTTTACACGAATATGTTGCTGTCAATTATCAGATATCAAGAATTGAAATTAGACGAATCTAAACTTTGGGTAGTTGGTATTAAGAACTTTGGAATGAGTAGTGGTTACTTTTACAATTATAAAGGAGACGATTATTGTGAACAAACCACTGCAATGGCAGAGGGCTACACAGATAAGAATAAAGAGTTAAGTTCTTTTTTTGGAAAGAAGTATATCGATCTAATCAAATTGGTATCTGATAAGGAAACTCAACAAATGCCTGTATTTACAAATGATTGTAAGTTTATTAGTCAAGATTGCAGACATTTAACTAAATCAGGAGCAATTTACTTCGCAGATAAAATTAACCTTCTAAAGAACTTTCCTTTGGATTTAGTAAACCGCAAATTTTAAGATATTTCTCAGCCCTAGTTTTCGAAGTATCAAATTTATTGAGTTGAGTCTTACCAGACTTGACTAATGATGCTTGTAGCTCTTTATTAGCGATTAATTCCTCTATTTTAACCAAAGTGTCCTGTGCGTTTAAAGTGTCGCAGTAAACGGCTGCTGAGCCACATAAATTATGAGCAAAATCTAAATCACTTGTTAAAATAGGTAAGTCCATTTTCATAGCTTCAGGATAAGAAGCAGTAAAACTTTCAAGTAACGTTGGAAGGAATAAGGCATCACAAGCTTTATAAAAGCTTGGACAATCAATTGCTTTAATAACTCCAAGGTTAATAACATGCTCTTCAAAACCTGTAAAAAGTGCTTTAAATTCGTTGTCTGGAAGAGTAACAAAGAACTTTACGTTTAGTTTTTTGGATTGAAGTAAGGGAATTACTTTTCTAATGATTTCTAAGTTTTTGTGCGCGTAATTGGCAGAAATAGTGATAAACTTAAAAAAGGAATCGTATTGAGGAGTGATTTTTCCGTTTGGAATTACTGTTGAGTTATATTGATCACCAAAAGTATTCGAAACAACTTCAATATCAGTTAATTGGATATTTGAATGTTTGTTTAGTAATTGCTTAACAACTTCTGTCTCAACAATATACTTATCAGCTTCTGGTTGATTGACATAGAATAATTTAACCCAATTAGTTAATTTAATTTTAAGTTTAGTCTTCGTACTTAAAACGCTATAAGCTATGCTCTCAGGGTTAATAGCCCATCCACTAGCAAAGCCAGCGATATGTTTGGACTGAGGACGCCAATATACAGGTCCGAAAACAGAAAAGACAACATCAGGTTTTATACTTTTTTCCAAAGCATCCAATTCTTGTTTGGCTTTCTTTCCTTTAAAAAAAGGCTTTGGTTTATTCTGAATATGATAAAATGTGAAATTGGAAGGGAAGCTCTCTTCGTTAATCTCTTTTTTCATTTCCTTGGATAAAAAGACATGAAATTCAATATCATCCTTTCGAATAGTTAATTCATGAAGAAAGGATTGAGCAACTTGTTTAGCCCCACCGACAACAAGGTTTGATGTGTTAATTATCGCTTTCATTGTTTTTTTTAAACTTTAGTTTGAAAAAAAGATTTTCTTGAATAATTAGAATAACGATACCTACCCATGTCATTTTAAATATTATTCCAGGTTCATATCCAAACCATCTTGGAAAGGTAGCTAGTAATATGATGGCCATGAAAAAGGAATACTTATTATAAGTAATTCGTTTTAGTTGATTCATTAATTTGGCGATGAGAACTCCGAAAATTACGGGACCAGCCCAACTAAACCAAACATAGAAATAAGTGGCAGGATGTCCACCTCCTCCCCACGGCGAAAATTGCTGTCCATATGCAGCCAAAGATCCTTCCTCCATGCATAAACTTGAAGGTAGGACTAGTCTTGTAGTAAAGCCAATTAGCGACTTTATTCTGGTGATTGGATCAAACACACCATCTTCTATTAGTCCCACAAATGTTACAGATCCGTAATACATATTGGACTGTGTTGAGCTCATTATTCCATCTGTTTTAAATCGAACAAGAGAGCTGAAATCAGCATCTCCACTCGAACCTCCTGCTCTTATCGAACCCATTAAATTCATAATTAACAAACCAGAGAAAACAGCAAGTAGTAGTTTACCAATTGAGAATCTATTAGCAAAGTGTAAAAGGAATATTGTTAATATGGTAAGTAAAGCAGAAACTCTACTTCCGTATAGCAGACATATTAGCACCATCAAAGATGCTAAACCAATGATACCCCATTTCATGATAGATGATCGAGAGTGTGAATATGCAAAGGTTAAGAAGATGATATAATACTCTGTGAAAATTGATTTTGAACCAAAGTCTTCCGAACCGTATTGAGCATCACTCATTATACTATTACCAGAAAAGCCAAACAGCATAATTAGTACCATAATCACCACATTAAATATTACAACGTAATGATTGGGTTGGAAGAGTTTAGAATAATCTGGAAATTTGAAATTTGATTTGAATGGCTTAATAAATAAGCCAATACTACCCAGGAAAATTATGTTAATGAGTAGCGTTTTATTGTAGTAATAAATATTATCGTAATTAAAATAATAAACGATAGGGAAGTCAAACAGGAATTTTGGTAACAAATATAAATAGAATAAGATTCCATAAATAAAGAATAGAACTAGGGGAAGATTATGTCTTGTATTTCTTATTAATAGTATGAAATATACAAACGGCAAGAAAATAAAGTATCTGAAAACATCAGGATAGATGTTAAAAGTAATAATTGATATTATTACGCTTATTGCGGAAAAAGAGCGTAATAAAATCATTATATAGCTTTGATAATTGAAATCATTTTAAGGATTGTTTGTAAAGGCAGGAAAAACATACAATTACGGATCAATTTCACTTTTTTACCATTCTTTTTCAAAATGAGTACCCTTTTATTAAAGAGCTTATTTTTTTCTGTTGTTGAAAGTGTTTTTAAAGCAGCACTATGTGCGCTAATAAACGCTAAGGAAGTTTTTTTCCCTTGAATATAACTTAAAGTGTTTTGTTGAAATCCATCGCCAATGTCAGCTAATCCACTAATCGATTGTGCTGTTAACCGGTATTGAATAAGTGGCTCCACAAGATTTTGGAATTCCCCATGTTTTGCCATCATTGCCCATAAATAATGGTCTTCAAAGAATTGTCCAATTTCTTCAGAATAGCCACCAGCTTTTAAAGCAATATCTTTTTTAAACATTACTGTTGGATGCGCTAATACATTTCCTTTGTTAAAAAGGAAATTTTTAATGGCATTCGTTCCAAGTATTGGGTAAGAACGATTTATAACATCCCCTTTTTCATCAATGTATATAACGGCACCTCCCAAAAGGATTAAATTGGGATTGGATTTAAAGCTATTGTATTGTATTTGAAGCCTATTTGGTAAACAAACATCATCAGCATCCATCCGAGCAACGAGGTTGGATCGGCATTTTGATAATGCTATATTAAGGGTTTTTGCAAGTCCTTTGTTTTCCTGATTAATTAAGATTATTCTCTCATCTTGAAACTGTTGAACAATCTCAAGAGAATTATCAGTAGAGCCATCATTGATAATGATTAATTCAAAATTTTTAAAAGTTTGAACTAATAAACTATCGATAGCTTCTTTTATATAGCCTTCAGCGTTATATAAGGGAAGAATTACTGATATCTCTGGTTGCATTATTTTTGAATTAAAGAGATTTTATCAAAGTCTTGCATCCATGTGTTATAAAAATTAGAGTTTTTACCATAGGAGTTATCTACTATTCCTACTTCTTTGTTAAGTAAAACGGCTAATATAAATCCATGTAGTCTAGTCGTTGCAATTTTATCGTAAGTATTGATGAAGTTTATACCAAGTAAAATATATTTCTCAAGATTTCCTTTCGATTTAAGTCCATAATCGTTGTGAACTAAAGACTTAAGTATTGGAGTTTTAATGAGCTTTTTAGAAATTTTTGATTCAAGCCCATGTAATTTATTTGTAAAGTAATCCACAAATGAATTCATACTATAAGTTGGCCAATCTTTGATTTCTATTTCGTTTTGATTTTGGAAAAAACTTGAAATATGTTCAAATGTATATGAATGGTTTTTTTCTGAATCAATTCTTTCCATATAAAGATTCTTACCTGAAGTAGGTTCTTTATGGTACTTAGTTAAGTCCATACAGAAAGCCATGTCGGGTAGCATTTTTATTTTTGACGGATCAACGTATTTTGTGATGAGATCATAGGATACCTGATCCCTTGCACATAAAGTTAATTGACTGTGATTGTTGAATATTTGGGCATGTTTTTCAAGTAACTTTTCATCTTTGTAATAAACAGTTTGCGGAAACATGATTATTTGATGATCTGGAAAGTTCTGAATAATATCTAATCTTAGATTTTGAAGCGCAGGATACAAATCACCAAAATTACCACCACCTTGTAAAAGAATAACACAATCAGAGGGCATGTTTTCTTTTCTGTATGTGTGTACGTTTGCTGAGTAAGATTTTTTAAAAGGTAAATCTTTTAAATAGTCAATTTCCCCTTGCCAAATAAGATTATCTCCAATGTTTTTATAATTAGGGAAGTCGACTAAAGCATAATCTTTGTTAATTAATGGAGTTAACTCTTGTTGTATTAACTCTTTTAATTTTTGAATTTTATGTTTGTTTTTAAACTCCATTAAATTTAAAATTTTCGGTTCTTGATTAGTCCAAATATAGATTTATAATTTCCTAAAATGGCTATGGAAACTATAATTATTATAAGGATTAACTTTGTTAAGTTACTTTCTACAAAGCTAAAATAAATGCTAGATAGTACAATTAAACTTATTAGCAGAATGTCTTTGAATTCGTAGTTTAGTTTAACAAATTTCCTCGTGTGCACAGTTCTAATAATGAATAATGCAAAATATCCGAAAAATGTTGAAAATGCAACAGCAATTAGGTTAAATTGTTGAATGAAGATGAAGCATAATGTTACATTTATTATTGCTGCAATCATTGAGGTGAAAAGGGCCGATTTTGTTGCTTTATAGCTTAAATAAAAGGTTCCGAAAAATCCTGAAAGCGTTGAAAAAGCAACACTAAAGAAAAGAATAGGCATGAATTTCCAAGCCAAGTAATACTCAGGGGCAATAATGTTACTTGTTATAAATTCGGAACAAAGGGCTAGGATGGATGCGAAGGTAAGTTGTCCCCAAAGAAGCACTTTAAATACTTTTGAAAAATAAGCAGATTTGGCTTTGTCGTTATTGTTTTCAATGGCGCTTTCTTGCCATGCAAGCATGAAGATGGAGTTAACCATTACCAACAATCCAGGAAATCGATTAGCAAGCCCATACAGTCCATTTGCTTCAGTTCCTAAATAAAATAGAATAATGTATTTATTCGCTGAGTTGACAAGCCACCAGCTAATTGTATTCGGAATTAATGGCCAAGAATAACTTAATAGTTCCTTTATTTTGGATCGATCAAAATATGTCCATTGAAAATATTGAGTTAGTTTGGATTTAATTGTCAGAAATAAACTCGATACTATTAAGGCGATACTGGAGGAAGCGATTAATCCAATTACTTTATATTCAAAAGTAACTACGAAAATTAAGGTTCCAATTAATAGTGTAGCTGAATATATAATTCCACTTGCAGCAAAAAGTTTATTGTTTCCTAAACCTCTTATTGTTTGTTGAAGAATAGGATAAAATATGGAAGCTGCTAAGAATATAAAAACTGGTGTTTGGAAAGGAATGCGATGAATAAAAAGTAATGCTAGGTATGCTATAATTATTATACTCAAAGCGATGAGTCCAACAATTAAACCATTGGTAATTATTACTTGTTGTTGTTCCTTAGATTCATCTAATTTATGGTCTATTAACCATCTAAATATAGCATCCGAAATCTGTAAATTTAATAGGGGAACTAATAACGTTATTGTAGTTACAACAATATCATAATAACCAAAATCTTCTTTGGATAAATAAAATGAATAAAGAGGAATAAGCGCAAAGGTTAGAAGCTTTGAACCCATGTTTCCTAAAGCGTAAACTAGAGTATTGTTTAAGAGTTTTTTGAATTTTGCATCCATTAAAGGCTACTTTCCTCCATTTGACTTACTTTAATATTCAGAATTTTAATATAATTGAGAATAATAAGTGAAAACATACTTACTATTAAGCCAACAACAAATCCAATTATAATATAAAATATTCGTCCTCTTCCAATTCTTTTTAGAGGAAATCTAGGAGTATCTATAATCTTTATAGAGGAAGTGTTTTCGGATATTTTAAAAGTTAACAACTCGTATTGAGTTGTTAACTCAAGAAACATTTGGTTTAATAAATTTAAATTTCGCTCAATTCTTCTTGTTTCTGTAAACCCTTTAAAGCGAACCGTATTTTTAGATTGATCTTTAAATCTTGCGTAGATATCTTCTACTTTAATCAATTCTATTTTAATTGAATCAATCTTATTTAACAGTAGTTTTCTAGTATTTAATTGATCTGAAATTTCAAATTCTAAAAAATAATTTTCAATTAGTTTCAATAGTTGTTTGTTTAATTGATAACTAGTATATTCATTCTTGCTTATTGTCATAATTTCAACAAGACCATCATTTGTTTCTTCAATCGAAATATTTTCTATCAGTCTACTAAGAATTATGTTAATTACAGAATCTCTTACAGCAGTTGAGTCTTTTAAATTAACATTTAAAAAGCTTGGATGTTCTTCTTCCCATCTCGAGTCTAACTTAAATTCATGAATTAAACTTTCGCCTAGTAAAGTACTATTGTTTTTTTCTTGATTTTTTTCTGAAATAAGAGAGATTAGTAATTTGTCCGATTTACCTACAGCCTTAATTTTATCAACAGAGATTTGATTCTCTGATCCTAATCCAAATTTAGATGCAAAATTAAGTAAGCCCCCCGAATTTTTTTTCCCTTTAAGTAAAAAAGTAGTTGATGCCTTATAGGTTGTGTCTGGTTTTAAAAAAGAGAACACGACCGCAAAAACTGATGCAATGAGTAAAATAGTAACACTACTTTTTTTTAATAAGCGTAACGTTTTAAGTAGTTTACTGTAAATTTCTTCTATGGTAATTATTTCGTTATTCACAAATAGAATTAGTGTTAGCTACCAAAGGCAGTGTTAGCTAGAATAAGTAGCGTTAGGATTCCGGTCAGTTTTGTTGTAGTATTTTCAATAATAGAGTTCCAATTAATAGGGGTGCTTTTTTCTTTTTTCTTTTTCGGTTGCTTAAATTCAACAATAATTTTGTCACCCTTTTTTATGTAAGGCTTTAAAACACCAAAAAACTTACTGTTTTTAACATGACCATTGGAACTGATCGAATAAACTTCTCTCCTTTTAGCGCTTGAGTTGTAACCTCCTCCATATTTTTTAATATAAAAACTTGCTCTTCTTGAAGAATGGAAAGGGGTATTAACATTAAATTTATCCGAGTTGATAATCTTGTATCCAATCGCACCACTTAAACTTACAATATTATTTGATTTAGGTATTGTAAGTATATCACCGGGTTTTAGAATATAATTAAATTTTGAATTCTTATGTTTTAAACCATCGGTAAGATTCATAAGTAATAAGCCTAAGCTATCTTGAGATCTATATAATTTAGCTCCATCTTTAAATGCCCAATCAGTTAACCCTCCTGCTCTAATTATTACATCCGCAAGAGTTTCATTTTTACCATTTAAAGAATATTTCCCTGGATACTTCACTTCTCCCTTTAGCTCAATTGTACGGTGGAAAGAAAACTCAGGTAGTTGTCTGAAGTTAATTTGATCATATTCTTTTAACTCAAACTCTTTTGCTTGAGGATATTTTAGCGAAATAGTTTGTACGAAGGATTCTGTACTATCTTTTTGAAAATAAATTCGTTCAATTTGGATGTTACTTAAGTCTGCCTCTTGTTTTAGTCCACCAGTTTGTACAATTACATCTTTTAATTTTAATCCGTCGTAAAAGTCTAATGTCTTTGGTGATTGTACCATTCCAGCAACAGTGATGTTTTTTTGAATGAGTAAGCTGTTTCGATTAATGATTTTTAAAACATCAAACTCTTCAAGTTTAATGTTGTTTTTATCTTGTGGATTTTTAAGGATAAGATCCAGGTTAATTGTAATTATACTTTTACTTAAATCATCCTTTTGTCTAATAATATGCGCAATTTGTTTAAACGCATTATAGTTAAGCCCCTTTGCTTCCTTTATTAAATCTGACACTTTATCTCCTTTATCAAATCTGTACCGCCCTGGTACGTTTACACTACCTTCTACAGTAACTATGTTATGGATAAGGCTAGATATTTTTAGTACATTAATTTGATCTCCAAAATTTAATTGTTGTTTGTTTTTTTGAGCAGCTTCAAATGACACACTATTAAATGAAAGAGCGTTGTTTTCAATTTTTGTAATATTAATCCCTTTTCTGTCGGCATAGCTCGTAAATCCACCAGCAAAACTTATTAAATCCACTAATAGTTCCTTTTCCAAGATTTCATATTTCCCAGGTCTCCTTATTGCTCCTGAAAATTCAACATAACCTTTTGCGGGTTGTACTGATATAAAATCACCATCTTGTAGGGAAGTGTGTTTAAATAAAATTGGATTATTTAAGAACTGATAGACGTCTAGTGTAGAAATTATTTTGTCTTCTCTAATAATTTTAATATCCCTAAGTGTTCCTAATTTATTAACTCCTCCAGCCAACGATAAGATGTTAAATGCTGAATTAATTGAAGGAACACTATATGTTCCAGGTGATGAAACTTCACCAACAACATTTACAGAAATAATTTTTGAGAAACTTAGATCAATAGAAATCTTAGAAGTACTAAGATTATAAAATCTACCAAATCTGCCTTTTATTATTGATTTAGCTTCAGAAAAAGTTTTTCCTTTCAGGTTAATTCTTCCGATTTGACTTGGAGAAATATTCCCAAATTCATCAAGGGTGAACTCATTACTAAATTCGGTTGTACCCCAAATTGTAATGCTAATTCTGTCTCCCGAACCTAATCTGTAATAATTAGGAGGAATAATTCGATCACTGTTTTCTTTAATTGCAGTAAACCCCTTTTTAAAAGCACCTTTACCGTACAGCATTGACTCAGGAACTGCTGGTTTGGTTGGTTTAGTAGTAACTTCCTTTTCGTTATTTACTGGCGAGTTAGTTTTAGCAACGGGAATCTCTTTGCTTGATGGAATATTATTTTCATCTTGAGAATTCTTATAATCACTTTTTAATTTGTTAATTTCTGATCTTGAAACGCCCAAATTTATAAGGTCTTGCTCCGATTTTATTCCAGCATTGTTTATGGCACTTAATGAAATTTGAGCATTAGTTTCCAATAAAAACAATGAAAATAAAATGACCGATTGTATTACTATCCTACGAACCATAAACGTTGTAATTTCGACGGTAAATATACTTTTTATCTTGTTAATTTCTAAATTCACGATTATTTAACTTTAATCATGCTAATATCAATTAGCGATTTCTATTCACATTCATTATTTTTGAGAAAATCATTCCTATGAACGCTGTATTCGATCAATCATTTAACAATTCAATTCAATTAAAACAAGCTGTATTATCAAATGTTGAGTTAAAAGGGATCATTCTTGACGCAGCGCAAGCTTTTATCGATGCTTATAAGGATGGAAATTGTTCTCGTTTTTGTGGAAATGGAGGAAGTGCAGGTGATGCACAACACATTGCTGCGGAGTTAAGTGGAAGGTTTTATTTCGATCGTCCACCTTTGGATTCAGAGGCTCTTCACGTTAATGGTTCTTACATTACTGCTGTTGCCAACGATTACTCTTATGATGTTATTTATGAGAGAATGGTTCAAGCTCAAGGGAAACCTGGTGATATATTAGTTGGTATTTCTACTTCAGGAAATTCTAAAAATGTTCTTTTAGCAATGAAAAAAGCTAAAGAATTAGGAATGAAAACGATTGCTTTTACTGGAGAAGGTGGTGGGTCAATGGCTGAATATGCTGATTTTTTAATTGCGATCCCTTCTAAGGACACCCCAAGAATACAAGAGGTTCACATTTTAGTTGGCCATATTATTTGCCAAATTGTTGAAGAGGAATTGTTTGGTTCTAAATAGTTTGTACGCAGATCTCGTGGATTTTGGATATAAGTATTCTTTAGGTTATGAGTGAAATTTCTATTTATTAGAATGAAATAGGTAGGAGTTTCCAAGTCTTATTTTACAAAACCTGATAATAACTACTCCCAAAAACAGATTTGCGGAACCTCCTAGACCTACGAGAAAAATCATTTGGAGATCACTGTCCCAAGATTACCACCAACTTTAAGTGCGTTACAAATCTTTACAGACTTAACACCAGCTTTAATTGCATCAAATGCATTGGATAGTTTTGGAATCATACCATCGGAGATAATCCCTTCTGATTTATATTGTTCGAATAAAGTAGGTGTAATTTTTTCAATCACACTTGACTTGTCATTAAAATCTCGTAAAACACCGTCTAGTTCAAATCCTAATATTAGTTGGGTAGCCGATTTTTCAGCTAGTGCAGTTGCTACCGTACTTGCGATTGTGTCTGCGTTGGTATTTAGCATATTTCCTTTTCCATCATGGGATAAAGGAGCAACAACAGGCACAATATTGTTTTCGATTAAGTTGAGTAATAAATCCGCGTTAATTGCATCAATATCACCAACCCATCCGTAATCTAAATCTTTAACAGGCCTTTTATGAGCAGAAATTAAATTTCCATCAGCACCACTTAATCCTAGTGCATTGGTTCCTATTGCTTGTAATTTTGCAACAATTTTTTTGTTGGCTAAACCACCATAAACCATGGTTGCAACCTCCAACATATTTTCGTCAGTAATACGTCGACCTTCCACCATTTTAGTTTCATAGCCAAGCCTTTCAGCAACCTTTGTTGCTAATCGTCCGCCACCATGAACTAAAACCTTAGGATTTTCAATTTTTGAAAACGAATCTAAAAAAGTGCTTAATGCATTTTCGTCTTCAATAATTCCACCACCAACTTTTACGACTTTGATCACAACTATTTCTTTAAAAATTCTTGAAGTACTGTTTGAATAGAAACAACACGATTTCCAGCTTGCTCAATAACTACTGAGTTTTCAGAATCGATTACTTCATCTGCAACAACTACATTTCGTCGAACAGGTAAGCAATGCATAAACTTAGCATTATTTGTAACCGCCATTTTATCTGCATCAATTGTCCAAGATGGATCAGTAGATAAAATTTGACCGTAGCTATCGTAAGAACTCCAGTTTTTAGCATAAACAAAATCAGCGCCTTCAAAAGCCTTCTTTTGATCATGTTCAACAGTAACACCTTCAGTAAACTTAGGTGCTAAATCGTATCCTTCTGGATTGGTAATAACCAATTCAACATCAGCTTTTTTCATCCATTCAGTAAATGAATTAGAAACTGCTTGAGGTAATGCACGAGGATGAGGTGCCCAAGTTAAAACCACTTTCGGCCGGTCTTTTTTCTTATGAGTTTCTATGGTAACCAAATCAGCTAATGACTGAAGTGGGTGCAACGTACTTGATTCTAAATTTACAATTGGAACAGTAGCATGTTTGATGAAGTTTTGTAAAACCTCCTCGTTATAATCAGCTTCACGATCTTCTAATCCAGCAAAGCATCGAATTCCTAAAACGTCAACATAAGTACTTATAACCGCAGCCGCTTCCTTAATATGTTCAGCAGTTCCTTGGTCCATTATAGCACCATCTTTCGATTCTAACTGCCATCCATCACTACCGATATTAAGAGTGATAACGTCCATTCCTAAATTAAAAGCAGCTTTTTGAGAGGAAATTCTAGTTCTTAAACTTG
>Ga0209666_1000404_pt1 | contig 33669 bp, 23 predicted proteins | sample SaaInlV_125m_DNA_FD_184679 | JGI IMG/M metagenome (GOLD analysis project Ga0209666, IMG submission 184679) | Marine microbial communities from expanding oxygen minimum zones in the Saanich Inlet - Saanich Inlet SI037_S3LV_10m_DNA (SPAdes)... | ecosystem: Environmental > Aquatic > Marine >...
CGAGCGCCATCGTCGCCATCGACTCGGCGGCGCGCAGTGCGGCGCGGCGATCGCGGCGGGGCGATCGCGGGATGCCTGGTGGCGTGCGCGACGACGGGGCACACCGTCGTTGAGTCACGAACCGTCGACGAGTCACCAACCGTCGACGAGTCACGAACCGTCGGCGAGTCACGAACCGTCGTTGAGTCGGCGCGTCGTCCCCGCGGACGACCGTCGGGCCGTCGGACCGTCGCGCGCGGGGCGTCGCGCGCGCGCGACGCGCGCGCGATTCGTTCGCGGACGACGACGCGACGGCGCGACGCGCGACGCGCGAGGGGCGAACGTCGGACGCGTCGCCGGCGACGCGCGACGGACGACGATGGCGACGCGACGCGCGCGAGCGACGACGCGACAACCGCGCGCGAAGGACGCCGCGGCGGACGCGGCGGACGCGCGCGGGGGGAAGGGCGCGGCGTCGACGCGGGAACCGCGACGGGCGGAGCTGCGCGCGGAGAAGGCGGCGCGATGGCCGATGTGCATGGCGATCGCGATCGAGAAGACGACGGTGGTGCGAGGGGTGGTCGTCGCGTGCGCGGCGCTGGCGCTGGCGGTGGCGCTGACGTTGATGGATTGGAGCGACGACGGGGCGGGGGCGTTTTTGAGAAAGATTCGATGGGCTCTGAACCCGTTGAGCGTGTTCGTGGCGTGCGAACTTAACGTTCTCATCACCGCGTTCGTGGTGTTGTTTCCGGTGACGTACGCGCAGGCGGCGATCGACGAGCGAGAGGGAGTGGAGGAGAGCGACACGCTGCGGTTGTTAAAACTGCCAGCCATCGTCGCGGAGTTCGCGGTCGGGAGCAAGGTGGCGATCGCGCGCTTGGGGGACGTCATCGTCAGAGATTTTTCGCTCTTCATGGTCGTTTACTTGTCGTTCGCTGGGTATTGGCTCGCGTTGGATGGCGATCCGATCGATAGCGGCGTCGGCGCGTCGAGCGTGCACGAAATGGAGGGCGGCGTCTCCGTGCACTCGTTGGTGCAATAGATGGACGCCGAGCGTCGACGATGAGGATCTAGTCGTATCATTAGCGTTGTATGAGATGTAATTTTTCGCGCAAATCAGCACGCTCGATTAATCATCGGTCGATCGGGTCGGCGCCGTCGCCGCACAGCGCGACGCGGCGGCGAGCCGGTCGCGCGCATGCGCTGCGTCCTCGCATCGCAGCGCGCGAGTCAGACGGGGACATCAGTAACGCCATACCGCGTTCGTCGCACGCGCACCGCGTCTCGTATCCTCGCACGCTCGTCCTTCGGGTCCGTCGTCATGAGTTCTGGCGAACACGAAATCGTTCGCTCGGGGACGTGTTTTTGCGAACACGCCAAAGTCACGGTCACTGGATCCCCAGTGGCGGTGAGCATATGTCACTGCACGATCTGCCGCAAGCTCTGTGGGGCGCCGTTCTCCGCACAAGCGCTGTGTAAGGCGGAGCAAGTGAAGATCGAGCACGAGGGCGAACCGACGGCGACGGCTTCGAGCGCAAACGTTGATCGATGCCGGTGCGCAAAGTGTGGAAGCCCGATATACGCATCGTTGATGAAGGTACGACCGTAGATTGAAAAATAGAATTCGCCACCGTCATCGCGACGAAGCCGACTGACGCGCGTCGTCGCGGGAAAAACAGGGAAAAATGATCGCCGTACCACTCTCCGTGCTCAATACGCGCGCGAGCGACGACTTGAAGCCGACGCATCACATGTACTACGGACAGAGAATCGTGGAATGCGCGGGGGATGGTTTGCCCAAATTTTTAAAATCCAAGGGCGAGCTCTGGACGCCCGAAAGCGACGCAATGATGTAACAACAAAGCCCAAGCCCCCAAGCCCACCCAAGCCAGAGCGAAGCAAGCACGAAGCGACGCACCGCCGCCGTCATTCGACGCCGCTCCGCGCGCGCGCCGTCGGGAATTCGCGCGACGCGCACGGAAAGAGTGCGGTAATCATGGGTGGGGGTTTAGGTACGTCGTTCGTCCGTCGTCGTTTCGTTCGTTCGTTCGCGTGCGGCCGCGTGGGTGCCGCTCGAAGACGTGAGAATCGTCTCAACTTTTGCGGCGACTGACCGCGCATTTTCGTTCGTTTGCGACAGCTTTTTTGCACAAGAAATCATGGCATACCGCGGGTATGGCGGTGCAGGAAGACGTGTGGAAGCGGGAGCAGCAGGCGGAGCACGAAAAACGACGGCTGGAGGAGATGAAGAAGGAAATTGAAGACGAGCGCAAGCAGGCGGAAATGAAAGCGGAGGCGGTTGCGTCGGGTCACGTGATGAAACCAACGCAAGAACGCTTGGAATTCATGTATAAAGGACGCGTTGGGGAAGCTGCTCCGGCTCCAGTATCTGTAGACGAGCGCGTGATTGGTAAGAAGCGCTTCGAGCTCGCGGTGGAGGAAGGGGCCAACTTGGCGGCGCAGGCAGAGGAGAGGCAGGAAGAGGCGCACTCGAAGAACGAAGCCTGGAACAGACTGAATGCCGATCCGTTGTTAGTGATGAAGCAGCGCGAGTTGCAGTCAAAGCAGTACATCACGAATAATCCGGTGAAAATGGCACAATTGAAGGATGAAAGCCGGGCTGAGAAGGAGCGGAGGCGAGCAAAAAAGGAGGCAAGACGAGACAAAAAGCGTTCGAGCAAACGCGATAAACGCAGTAGAAAATGCGACTCAAGCTCGGAGTCGAGATCTCGCAGTAGAAGTCCGAAGAGAGAGCGTCGTAGACATCGTTCGCGCTCGCCACGTCACCGTAGTAGGCGCTCGCGATCCCGTTCTCGGTCTCGCAGCAGAAGCCCGAGGCGGTCAGACAGGCGAAGTAGAGACGATCGCGACCGACGTGATCGACGCGATTTACGAGACAGCCGTGGCTATGACGACAAGTACGATCGTAAGAGGCACCGTGATGGAATTGCTCGCGACGATGCGCACGCACAAGATGCGTCAAAAGGATTCGGGTTGACGTACGCCCATGAAACAGCCGAGGATGCGGCGGCTATTCGGCGAGGCAAACGATCAAAATGGCGCGAAGAAGAGGCAAAACGCGCGGCAGAGCGCGCACCAGAGCCGGAATGGCGAGGTGGAAACAACGCTGGTCATAGAACGGGAAGATTGACCGCTGAAGAAAAAGCCGTGCGACTAGCCGCAATGTCGGCGGATGCTTCAGCGCACGACGAGGCGAGGATTTCAAAACTGCGCAAGAACGTCGGAGAATTAGGTGAAGAGATGAGTTTCGTGGAGGAAGCGGCGCGAGGACCCGATAGACACCATTCAGATGCGCCTGCGTTCATCGCGAAAGCGCGTTCATCCGTGTATGGCGAGCCGTCGTCAAGACGTTAGTGCGTTAGCGAGCGAGGAGCACTTGTAATTTTCATGGGATTTTAGGTTGTTATTGAGAGTTGCGTGGTGCGGTCCGCTGAAAAATGCACCCTAACTCGTTCTATGTTATTGATCTACGGTAGGTCTTGTGAATGAGACGTTCGATTTCCAAGCAGCAATCATTGTACACGTTCGATGTCTCAGGCATGCGAAACTCCGAGGGAAGAATCAGAGAAAAAATTTTAGTTGTACATGGCGTTCGTCGGAACTTGTTGATCGAAATTCGGAACGGCCAGCTCATCGTCCATCATGCCGTCCATGGCAGCCCAATTCTCCGAGAATATGTCTCCCCAGAAATTGTTCTCATCCGCCGTGGATTTCTCCATGTGCTTGCGACCCTCCTCCTCGCCGAGCAAGCCTGTCATGAAGTTCTCGAACACTCCCGGCGCCAAATCATCGATTGACGGCACGGTTGCGTCTTCAGAAGGCACAGATGCCTTCTGTTGTCTGTTGTACTTTCTCTGTGATGGTAAAAAACCGTAAAAAATAGTCAGTCTCTGAGTTCTCATTCGCCGCCTCATATGGACAAGTGAAGATAAACGACGCACCTTTCTCCCAACCTCCTCTTGCTCAAACTGCGGCACCGTGTGCTCGGCGGCGCTATCACTCGGAGACATTCTTGTCCCAGCTTCTTCACCCGCGCCCATCGCCTCGAGCTCGACTCTGGTGTTCGCGAACAAAAATCTCTGATGCTTCCTGGACGTCGCGTTCGCCTCGTGAATGCTCACGTCGCACACGCGGCACAAAAACGCCCGGTCCTCGTGACAAATCACGTACGCCGGATTCATTTGGCACACATCGCACGAAAGTTCGTCCGAGCCATTCCCACTCGCTTGTCTCAATCCGACGCGTTGCGTCGTCGATCGTCCACTGCCGCGCTTCGCCGTTTGCCTGTTCGCTCGAAATAATCACCGCGGTCAGTCCAAGGCTCGTTGTGCGGCGGTAATCCAGCGCCACGCGCCGCGCTGATTATCCGCGCTTTTCCATCGCCGCGCATCGCCGTTCGCGTCGGATTCGCGCGCGGACGGTGGAGAGAATTTACGCGCATCGATCGCCCCGCGCGCGCGTCCACGCCCGCGCGCGCGCGCGCCGCGACGCGCGCGCCAACCCTCACCCAACCCATGGGTGCCTCGCGACCGCGGCGTTCGAATCCGCGACGCATCGCGCGCGTGCGCACCTCGTATCGCACCGCGCGCACGCGCACAGCGCGACGCCGGTTTGGGATTCCACGCGCACGACCGCCGCAGGGGCTTCCGCGCACGTTCCGCACATCACGTCCGGCATGACGCGCGAAAGATCGTTCGAAGTCGTCCGCGGACGGCTTCGCGTGTGCCGAAGTGCCGCGCGCGGTCGCGCGGCGTCGCGTCCCGCGCGCGCTTCGTCGAGTCATGATCGGTCGATCGACCCACTCGAAAACCCACACTGAATCCGATCCCAAACGAGCGGCCGACGCGTTCCCGCGCGTTAGCGTTGACGGATAAGAATATACAGGGGGGACACGCGTTGAATCACGATCGGCCGAACGACGCGCGGGAAAAAACTTTTTCCAAAAAAGGCGGCGCGAGGTCGTTAAATACGCGGGAAAAAGACGTTGGACTGTTGGAAAAGCGAAGCGCGACGGCGCGGTCGGTCGGTCGGTTGGGAGGGCGGCCGTCGTTGCAGAGACAAGGTTCATCTACGCCTCGAGCGCGCGCTCGAGGTCTTTGCTCGCGGCGTGGGCGATAACTTCGGGGAATAAGCTCACGATGAAGGCCTCCAAGGCGACGAAACCGATGTGACGACAGCACGTCGGGCTTTGGAGCAAGGAGTAGACGTCGAGCGCCGCTCTCGCGCTCGCGCGCGTTCCCATGATGGTTTGCACGGTTTCGTTCGTGAAGACGCCGAGCAAAGCTTGTCGAGCGGTTTCTGCTTCACGTGCCAAGCGAGCTGGGGTGTCTGGGGGATACGGCGACTCGGGCCAAACGACGCGACGAATCCACGAGAGCGCGCGCGCCATGGAACCGGCGCTGCGAAAGTCACGGAAACGCTTGCTAATCGATCGCTCGATGGAGAAAAAAAACTCAATTGTCTGACGCACCAAAGAAACGAGTGCGCGTCGCATCATCGGTTTCGAGCGCAACGTGAAGACGCACTCAAAGAGGTCGAGCACGGGTCCGTTCATGCAACTCTCAACCTCAGCCACGAAGGCGTCTTCGTCCTCACCATCGCCGTTCGTCTCGGAAGCGCTCTCGCTTCGCGTCGTCTTCGACGTCGGCTCAATGGATGATAAGTTCACACTCGGTACCGTGGGTGTGGGTTCTTTGTACATGGACGACATCCGAGTGTGTCGCGGAGGCTTTTTTGAGCCAAGCGTCGGCGCTTCACCTGGCGCTCTATCTTCGTCAACAGTCTCCCCACCGCCCATTAAATCACTCGTTGAGTTCGAAACCATCGTTGCCATGCCCTCCATTGCTTCTGTCATGGTTTTCATGAGCTCGGGGGCGATGCTCCCACGGTCGGGATCGTAAATTCCTGGCCGCGCGTCTAAAAACGTAAACAGCTCGCTACTCTCCGCGAGACTTTTGCTCGCCAGGATCGATTTCATGTACGTATCGAGTGCCTTTCTACGAGTTTCCATGAAAACACCGCTCAGAGATGTCCTTATCCACGATTTACTCGGGAACTCTAAACCGTTCGTGGCTTCTCTGTCGACGTCGCGAAGGCGTCGATGAAGCGTTTCAAAATTACGAAACCGCCGAGGGACAACCCAAGTTTGATCTTCGTTCGTGTTCACAGTCACCAGATACACGGCATATGACGAACTTCCAGAACCCACGATCTCCGCACCCGTGATGCGAGCGGAGAGTTTGAAGTCTGAGTACAAACCTGTCAACGCTGCGTCGATGCTATCGCTCGCCGTTCGACTGTGAGTCGCCGACGCATTTGTCTCAGAACGTCGTTCAGAGACATTTGCCGAGTCATCAACAACCGTCGTGCCTTCAGATTCTATCGACAACATATCCTTGACTTCCTCTTCGTCGTAATCGACGTTTGTACCTGTCAAGTACAGAACACCTCGATTCGCCCATCTCGGCTCGGCGAATCGAAGAAGAGGCCTGAGCAATGAAACGACGATGAGTTCGCGCACGAGTGCGGTCGTGAGACCCGAAGCGAATTCACCATCCATCAAAGCATCCGACATCACCAAAGATAGGGCTCGAAGCGCGCGTGTGGTCTCGATTTCGCCACTCACCGCCGGGTGAAGCTCTCCTTGCTTTCGCAAGACGCACGCCAACACGTCCTCCGCGTCTTCCGCGCAAAGCTTCCGGAATTCGGACTCACCCACCTCCTCGCGAGCACTACGATACGATTCTAAACTCTGCGACAGCACGTCTGGAATTTCTCTCAACGCAAAAGACACCAGGTCCATCTCTCGCGCTCGTCGAGCTAGCTCTGCGAACGCACCATCGAGTATTATTCGAATCGCATTCGGGACGTCCAAGTCATCCGTCATCGACTCGTACCACAACGAAACCACGTACTCCGTTATAATCTTTTCTCTCACTTCCCCCCACGCCGCAAAAACCTCCGGATAATCGCTCAAGAGTTCCTCCACCGACGCCTTAATATTCCTCGTCGCCGCCGCCTCGCGCGTCTCGTCGCCGCGCGTCGCCGTGCCCCAGCGCCTCTCCCTCCTGGATGACCGTCGTTCGCCACCCCTCGCGAGCGCGCTCACGACCACGACGCACACCGCCGTCACGACGCTCGCCACGGGCACGTTTCCCAGCGTCGATCGCGACGTTTTCGCCAGCGCGTGCGCGACCAGCGTCGTCATCGCGAGCGCGACGCCGAGCACCATCCTCAACTCGCGCGTCGTCTTCACGCCCAATCGCGCGCGCAGGACGCGCGCGACGCCATCGATCGCGTCGCGGGGCATCGCGTCGTCGCGCGTCGCGCGTCGCGCGTCACCGCGTCGCGCGGTGACGACGCTCGTCGGCACAATCCGTCGCGTCGCGTCGTCCGCGTCGCGAGCGCGAACGAACACGACGGAGCGGAACATGGCGAGCGACGGCCGTGGGGCGGCGATCACGCAAGCGAAACTGGTGCGCGAGCGACGCGCGGGCGCGCTGACGCGACGACGCGCGCGCGTCGTCGGCGCGACGCGTTTTTCTCGACGTGAGATTCCGCCAACGACCTCGACTGACGACTGCTTGCGGCTCGCGACGACGCGCACAGGTGCTCCTGGGGGACATGGGGGCTGGGAAGTCATCGCTAGTGCTGAGATTCGTCAAAGGTCAGTTTCACGAGTACCAAGAGAGCACGATCGGGGCGGCGTTCTTGACTCAGACGGTGTGCGCGGACGATCGAACGATCAAGTTTGAAATCTGGGATACCGCCGGACAAGAGCGATATCACTCGCTCGCGCCGATGTATTACCGCGGTGCGGCGGCGGCGATCATCGTGTACGACATTCAAAGCCAGTCGAGCTTCGCGCGAGCGAAGAGTTGGGTGCGGGAATTGCAAAAGCAAGGAAACGCCGCGCTCGTCATGGCGCTGGCGGGGAATAAGTGTGACATGGAGGAGAAACGAGAGGTCGAGCGAGAGGAAGCGGAGGCGTACGCGTCGGAGAATGGGTTATTCTTCATGGAAACGTCCGCGAAGGAGGCGTTGAACGTCACTGAATTGTTCCATGAAATCGCGGTGAAGTTGCCAAAGGCGCCCACGACGAATGGGCCGGGGGTGGTGTTGACGAATCAGAATCGTACGCCGCAGAAGAGCCAGTGCTGTTGAAAAAGAAAGCGACAGAAATTCTTTAGCGCTCGTTCGTCTCCGCGCGCGCGACGACGACGACAACGAGTCGCCAACTTTGTAAGAACGTTGTGTACAAATTCATCTTCTATCGCTATCGTTCGAGCCCGAACGTTCTACTTTTTCCCTCTCTTCGCCCCTGCCTTCTTTTCTCCGCCGTCGAGCTTTCCCTTCAACGCCTCTGCGAATTCCCTATACACGTTCGCTTTTCCTTTCACCGTCTACGCGTGACGTTCGAACCGTCGCCGACGCCGTCAGTCGTTCGCGCTCGACAATCAAAAGCTCACAAAATCGTCCTACGATCGCGCTCGCGTTCGCGCGCACCTCGTTCACCGTCCCCGCGGCGAGTATCTGATTGATCATGAACCCCATCGGTTTCTTTCCCTGATCCACGTCGCGCAAGAGCTCGACGGGGATCTCCACGTCGTCGCATTTTTCTGCCGCCTCGCGCAGCGCCGGGAGCGTCTGCGCAAAGTCTTCAATCTTCTCGATCACTCGCTCGTCGCTCGGCGCGCCGAGTTCGATGATTTTCTCGAGTTGGTGCAGTTCCCATATCGCTTTCTCCAGCGCTTGCCCGAGGGCGGACGGCGCGGGCGCGGCGGACATCGCTCGCGCGTCGCGAAGTGCGCACGGCACGCCGCGCCCGTCCGCAGTGCTCGACGCGCTCGACGCGCTCGACGCATGGGCTCGAACGCGCAGCGCGGTGCGCTCTGGCGCGAACACCGCGCCGTGGAGGCGGCGACGATCGCGGCGATGCGCGCGCGCGGCGTGCGCGACGTGCCGTGGAGCTCCGCGAAGCGCATGCTCGCGGTGCTGTGCGTCAGCGCGATTTACACGTCGTGGATCCTGTCCCCGGTCGTGTCCGCGGTGGCGGCGATTTTGATACCGTCGTTGCGAGCGTACGTCGGGTGTTATCTCTTCGCGTCGTACGCGCTCGGGGTGCGTGTGCCCATGAATGGGCTTTATAAATTCTTTTGCGGGCTCGAGTGCGGAGAAGAAAATGGATGGGAACTCGTCGTCGAGGACGCGACGGCGGGCGAGAAAGAGATTGATTGCTCTAAGCGCGCGTATTTGTTCGCCGCGCACCCGCACGGGTTATTCGCGTCTGGTTGCGTGGGGAATATCGTATTGAGCGACGCGGCGTTGAGGCGATTCCGAGCGCGGCACGTTAGATTCTTCATCAACAACTTGCTCATAAGCGTGTTTCCGATCATCAAAGATGTGCTGTCGTCGCTTGGGTTCTTACCATGCACAGCAAAAATGATGCGACGGGTTTTAGGGCGTGGGGAGACTGGGATGATTGTCGTTGGCGGCGTTCAAGAGGTGGTGCTGACGGGCAACGTCGACGTCGAAGAGCTATACTTGAAGAATTGTTTCGGATTCGTCAAGGTAGCCATCCAAGTCGGAACGCCCTTAGTGCCAGTATACACGTTTGGCGAGTCTCTGGCTACTGGTCCGGATTGGGTGCCGTTTCGTGAGATACGAAAACGCCTGAGCTATAAATTTGTATTTCCGTTCCGCTCGCTCGGCATCGTCCATCGTTGGGGATTCTGCTTTCCGCGAGGCAAGCTCACGACAGTGGTGGGACCACCTATTGAAGTTAAGCAGAACGATAGACCGTCGCGCGAGGAAGTGGCTGCGGTGCATGCGCAGTATTGCAAGTCGCTTTTGGCACTCATTGAACGAAACAAAGCCGCCGCGGGATACCCAACCCAAGTGACAAGATTGGTATAGCTCGCGCGTAGACGAGAATTAGACTGTATCGTAGAACTATTCATTACAAGCAACACGCCCGTTCCTCGGCGCACACCGCTCTCTTTGTCTCATCTAAATTGTCTATTCTCGCTGACGCGGCGTGCATTTTATGATGTCGTCGACGCGAATGATCATTTCAGCCGCTTCGGTGGCCGAAAGAAGGACTTGCTGCTTGACACGGAAGCACTCGACCACGCCACACTGTTGCATGTCACCGACTTCGCCCGTCAAGATGTTGATACCGGTGTTCTTCTTCCCCGCAGCGTGCGCGGCGCGCATTTGCGATACGAGCTCAGAACTATCCAAGCCGCCGTTGTCGCAGATGATGGTCGGGATAGCGCGCAAAGCCTTGGCAAAGCACTCCATCGCTAACGATCTCTTCCCTGGCGTTTTCGCTGCGAGCTCTTCCACGGCTTTGGACATGATCATCTCCGAGCAACCGCCGCCGTAAATGACTCTGCTGTCCTTCACCGTCGACGTCAAGACGCACAGGGCGTCGTGCAACGAGCGTTCAGCCTCACCTAAGATATGCTCTGACGCCCCTCGAAGAACGATCGTACACGCCTCACCCTTGGCAACGCCGCTGAATCGAATCAAGCGATCCTCACCGATCATTACCTCCTCAATCAAGTTGCAGGAGCCGAGCTGAACGTCCTCTGGGTTGTCAAACGTCGAGCAAATATCGCCACCCGTGACCAAGGCCAGGCGTTCGATGCCGTCAAAGTCGGCGTGTTCGATCGCAGCCACGCCCGCTTCGGTGAAGATTTGTTCGGGGTAGTTGTAAATCAATTGACGGTTGATGAAGCAGTTGATGCCGTAGCCGATGATTTTTTCGCACTTGCGCTTCATCTTCTCGCGCTCCGCCTGTTCAATCTCCGCAACCTTGGTCATGGAGTCCACTCGCACGCGCGCACCGTAAATTTTAATTTTATCCGTATCCATGGGCGTGTTGGCGATCAAAATCTTCGCGTTTTCGATTCTCTTCGGTTGTCCGACGCCAAAACGCTTGTCCAAGATGAATCCTTCGTCCAAAAACGAATCCTTCAAGCTTCCACCCGGTTTCTGAATGATTTGAATCATCTCTAGGTCTCCTGACCCTTTCAATCGCAGCACCGCATCCACAGCGAGCTTGGCGAAGTGTTCCTTGTCGTTCGTCAAGATTTTCGAACTCAGCGTAGTCTTCGCGATGTTGGTCAAGTCTTGCCTGAATCTCGCCTCGTCCCCGGCGTTATCGCTCGCCGCGCGCTCCAGCGCCGCCTTCGCCGCCTCGCACGCCTCTCTAAACCCTTGAATAATCGTCATCGGGTGCACGTGTTGATTCACCAACTGTTCCGCCTGTCTCAAAAGTTCGCTCGCGAACACCACCACCGACGTCGTCCCGTCCCCGACCTCGTCGTCTTGCGCCTTTGAGATGTCCACCAGCACCTTCGCCGCCGGGTTATCGACGTATATCGACTTCAAGATCGTCGCTCCATCGTTCGTCACCGTCACGTTCCGTCCTCTCTGCACGCTCTGCAGGATCTTATCCATCCCCTTCGGCCCGAGCGTTGACTTCACCAAGTCCCCGATCGCCATCGCGCCGACGAAGGATGCCAGGCGCGCGTGTTCGCCCTTTTCCTCGCTCGCGCCCTCGCGCAGGACCGACGCGTCGGCGTTTCCCGCCGCGGTCGCCATCGCGTCTCGGTCTTCGTCTTCGTCTCGGTCTCGCTCGCGTCCCGTCCGTCGTCGTCTGCCGCGTCGCGCGCGGGGCGCGTCGTCAATCAATCTCTCAAATCAATCGCGTCGACGAGCGCGCGCGGGTTGACCCGACCGGCGAGTCGCCGCTCTGATACTATTCGGAGCGTACTAGGGTTTAGGGTTTAGGTTAGACGATCGAGCCGCATTCATAGGCTCGATCGTGGCCCGAATACGACGCACCCCGCGGGCGTCTTCGCGCGCCCGCGCGACGGACGCGAACGCGACGCGCCGACGCGTCGCCCGCGGGCGCGACATCGAACGACGCGACGGGACGCGACTGGGCGCGACGGGACGACCGGCGGACGCGTAAAGACGAGCGAGATCGTCGACGCGTCGAGCGCGGACGTCGACGTCGACGGCTCGACGCGACGCGACGCGAACGAAGCGATCGAGCGAACGATTCGCGTCGCGACGCATTTGACGATTCTTGTTCCCCCGGGACGCGCGAGGGGCGCGCGGGGGGGGAGAAAATCATGAAGGAGGCGGCGAAGCGCGCGAAAACGACGGCGATGAAGGCGGCGAGACGACCGAGGAGCGCGGCGCGGGCGATGGCGGTGGCGGCGACGATGGGGGGGGAGGGAGGGGGGGGGACGGAGCTGCGGGCGTTCGTGGCGGCGTGCGCGAACGCGCTGGGGCGAAGGGACGAGGACGTGGGGGCGAGGATCGCGGCGACGCTGGAGGCGAATTGGTTCACGACGCCGATGGATTTGGCGAGATTGAGCGTGGAGGAGGCGCGAGCGATGGCGGTGCCGATGAAACTGGTGGATGAGTTTAAGCGCGCGCTGGACGGCGCGCGCGGGTTCGCGGCGAGCGGCGCGAGCGCGACGACGACGACGACGGAGAAAAACGACGAGGGAGAAACGGCGCTCGATTTAGGACTCGAGCCGTTGGCGTCGGAGACGGCGGCGACTACGATGAAGACGATGGTGTCGTCTAGCGGACGCATGGCGTTGAAGATGCGCACCGGTTTATCCGCCGAGTCGACGCGAGTGACGAGTCGACCTGTCGGATTACCGAATTATCGCATACCGTTGGAGGAATGCGGAAGCGATTTGAAGAAACAGTTCAAGGCTTTGCGCAAATTCCTTACCGTCCGTAGGCTTGGGCCTCAAGAATGCATTCTCGCTGGGGTGACGGCGGAAAAGTACGAAGACGTTTTGCGAGGCGCCTTGGGATGGTTGTGCGCGGAGAAAAACATGAAACCTTCGAAAGTCACGCTCCTCGACTTATTCCCGAGTATTGACGCGGAGAGTGCCAATGGAGCTTTTGAATACGTCACTTGGCTGAACGATGAGCGACAGACGTCGGCAAATTACGAGCTTCTCGTCACTCGCTCGTGCATCGCGGCGGTGAAATTCTTGTACGGCAATTTGAGCAAGGCGCAACCGGGCGAGGGCGAAGCGAAACCGTACCATGACTTGCCGGTGATGAAAGAATTACGTCGTATGGCGAAAGACGCTAAAGCTCGATCAGCCAAGGCGCCTAGCGTGAGCGATGAGCGTCTGAAATGGCTCGAATGGGACGAGTACTTGACGCTCGTGCAACGATTGAAGAGCGAGTGCACGGCGAAGAATTGTCTGGGACAATCTCGCTCGGCGAGCGCCGTGGCGTGGAGTGTGCAGAAGTATTTAATTTTTGGCATTCTGTCGTGTGTGCCCGATCGTCAGCGAACTCTACGCGAGCTACGAGTCGGGAAGACGCTGTTCAAAGAGGGCGATAAGTGGGTCATTCGCCACAAAGAAACCGATTATAAAACGGGCAAGGACTACGGGGTGCGACCACCGCTCGTAATCGCTCCGCATCTATATCCGACGCTCGAGACATTCATCGAAACGCACCGCAAAGAGCTCAATCCGAACCACGATTTCCTTTTCACTCGCAAGAATGGTGAGCAGTTTGACGGACAGGGGATTTATCGGCTCTTTACGACGACGGCGATGCGTCTCACCGGCAAGCGGACGAACCCGCACTTGATTCGAGACATGGTGGTGACGCACTTACGAGGGACGGACGCGTCCGAGCGACAGTTAGAGGCGCTAGCAATCTATATGGGTCACTCACTTCAGATGCAAAAGTCGACGTACGACAGACGATCTGTCGAGCAAAAAGTTGCGCCGGCGGTGGATCTGTTAGATTCGCTCAACGCAAAGATGAGACTCTAGACTATACCTCGCTAATTCTACTCTTCTACTAGCTACATATGATTCCTAGGTTCCAAAAACGCAATTCTCCTGGCTGCTCCTGTTCTTCTTCGTCTTCGGACTCGTACAAACACAACAGTTCGTGTAAATCATCACGCCAAGTGTACGCGCTCGAATACCACGAGTGCTTATCGGAACGACACCGCTTCCGAGGAAGCCGTCTCCGAGTCGATGAACGGTCATCACATCTACCGTCAGTATCGACTGGTCGATCGCTCGGGAGTTCGCGCGTCCACGCGTAGTCGCCGCAATTTTTGCACGTGCTTCGACAAAACGAGCGCAATGCGCGTTGTGTTTTCGTCGCATCCGACGTCATGAACGTGCGATACGCGGCGTTAAAACTCTTCGACACGCACGCGAGCGCGCATCGAGTTCTATGATCATCGCACTTCCCCAAAATTTCAATGAGCAAGTCTTCGTGGAACACGTCCAAACTCCCGTTCCCGTCGCTCGGCTCCCGTCGCTTCCGCTGCGCGCGCGTCCACTCGATTTCGCACCGCTTCCAATCGCTCCTCAATTGTTTGTACTTCGTCCCAACCGACGCCCGCGCGCACAACGGCGACAACTGCTCCAGAATATCCCTCACCAGCTTCACGCACAATGAGGACGCGAGCACGCTCCGCTCCGCCACCGCGAGCGCGTCCTCGACCATCGCCACCGCGCGCCTCACCGCCGCGAGCGCGCTCTCGAGCGCTTTTCCACTCGGTTTCCACGGCGTGCGCTTCACCCCTCGCGTCGTCGTCGTCGTCGTGCGCCGGTGACGATTTCCCACGAGCAACGCGCGCAACTCTGCGAGCGCCTGCACGCGCTCGCGCGGCGTCATCGACGGCGCGATCGCGGCGAGCACGCGCGCATCGATCACCTTCGCCCGTTCGTCGCCGTGCGCGGTCGTCATCGCGCCGCGCGACGCGACAGAGTGTCGTCACTCTGCGGCGCGTCCGTCCCGTCGCGCGTTCGCCATGCGACTCTCCGACGGCGTCGTCGACGCGCGGAGCGACACGGTGACGAAACCGACGGCGCGCATGAGGGAAGCGATGGCGCGCGCCGAGGTCGGGGACGACGTCCTCGGCGACGATCGCACGGTGAAGGCGCTCGAACGTAAAATGGCGGAGATGTTTGGATTCGAGGCGGCGGTGTTCACGCCGAGCGGAACCATGGCGAATTTGCTCGCCATCGCCACGTGGTGCGACGAGCGAGGGAGCGAAGCGATCATCGGAGATAAGTCGCACGTGCACCTGTACGAACAGGGCGGGATGTCGTCGCTGATGGGGGTGCATTCGAGAACGCTCAAGAATCGCGAAGACGGGACGCTCGCGCTGGAGGATATACGAGCCGCGATACGCACCGTGAGCGACGATCACTTCCCGGTGACGAAGGTTGTGACGCTGGAGAATACGCAGAATAAGTGTGGGGGGAAGGTACTGCCGGTGGAGTACGTTCGGGAGGTTGGGGCGTTGTGCGCGGCGCACGGGGTGAAGTTGCACATGGACGGGGCGAGAATTTGGAACGCGTTGGCGGCGAGCATCGATCACGTTCGCATCGATCACATCTTACAAGGGTGTGATTCGGCGAGTATCTGCTTGAGCAAAGCCATCGGCGCCCCCGTTGGGAGCGTGTTACTCGGCGATGAGGCGTTTGTTCGAAAGGCGAAGCGGTTGCGCAAAGCGTTGGGCGGTTCGATGCGACAAGTCGGCGTCTTAGCCGCTGCGGCTTTAGAGGCGATCGATGAAGTATTCCCGAAGATAGCAGAAGATCACGAACGCGCGAGGGCTTTCGCGAACGCGCTACAAGGCGCGACTGGTCTCGAATGCGCAACGCCGGAGTCGAACCTCGTTCTCGTGCGAAGCACCATTCCCGGCATCACTTCCGAGATGTTGATGCGGGAATTGGAGATGAGCCACGGTGTGTTGGTTTTACCAACGAATCAAGACACCATTCGCGTCGCTTTTCACCATCAAATCACGGATGCGGGCGTTGAACGTCTGGTCAGTGGCTTTCGTGAAAGCGTGCTCGAACTCGCTCGCGACCCAAAGCTGAACGAAATTATGATGTCTGACGGTATGTAATGAATAGTTAGAGATCTGTATTACGAATCTGCAAAGAATTTTCTATGGGAAGTATCGCGTCGGCGTGGGTTTGGGTTTGGCCGGCGCTTGTTTGCTCTTCGGCGTCCACTCGCATGCGCTCGGCTCTGCCGCGTGCGCCTTCTTCTTTCCACCGGGCTTCCACTCGCACGCGGATCCCTGTGCGACGGCTCCATGCGCCGCCTTATGCTCGGCACGGTGCTTGATCTGCGTCTCAAGTGCCACACGGACGTTTTCATCCAAAACATGAGCCATTTTGCACATCTTCAGGAGCTCGTACGGTTCATCTTCAATCGGTCGATCGCGGTCCGCCGCAACCACGCATATGAAACCAAAAGGCTCCGTCGTGCCTGCCTTGCACCGAAGCTGGTGCGTATCACCCGGTGCGGTATACCCGACGTCACCCACCCCAAGATGGTAAGACTCGAGACCGAGCTGGATTTCGCCTTCCCCTCGAAGCACTACGACGACGTGTTCGTGTTGGTGGTGCTCGAGCGTCGTCCATCCACCCGGGGCAACTTCAAAGTAACGCACGTGGAAAACTGGACTCTCTCCTCGCTTTCCGATGAGTTCGATGCGTGAACACTCCTTGAAACTCGCCCCATCCATCTTGTACATTTCCTGCGGTACGCGCTCCCACTGAAACTCTCCCTTCTTTCTATTGAGTACCTTGCTATGATTTCCGTCTAGCGGCCCCTCAGACGCGTGTTTAGTTCCATTTCTCTTCGCCTCGGCGTCCATCAGGCTCTTCACGAGCGTCGTCAGCTCATCAACCTTAGACTCGAGCGCATAATTCTTCTCTTTCAGCGCGCTCATTTGAGCAACGGCTTCAGGGTCAAGGCCCACCGTCCACGGCGTCGACGGCGGCGCAGCCGGATACGTGCCGTGCGGAGTCAGAGGGTATGGGCTATGTGCACTCGAACTCTCGTCTACGAGTTTCAATCTGGGTCGCATGCCGCTTCCCGGGGTGAAAAGTCCGTTGCTATAGTGCGTTGGCACGTGATAGCTGCCAGGTTGTGATTCTCGAGGCCCGTAGATGTCGGTGCGACCCGCCATAGTCAGGATGTGCCTCGCATTCGCCGTCAAGTCCGAGCTATGGCTGTATAGTGATCCACCGACGAGGAGTAAAACATCTTGACCGTACGTCTCCATCATCACCTTAACCTTGTCGAGCGTCATGCCGCCGCCCGGACTCGGTAAGATTGACGGGTGGTGCGCCAAGACTCGCCTGGCACCGTGAACAATGTCTTTGCACTCTTCAACACTGAAGCCAAACCGCCCGCCAAAGTTTGGGAAAATAGTCGCATCTGCACCAGCCAATCGCGGTAGCAACCCGAGCAGGACGCCATGAGCAAATCCGCGAATGGTGTTTTGGCTTCCGCCGCCGAGCATGGCGCCGAGAATAGCGGGGTGCGCGATGATGGGAAGCCCAAAATCGGGATCTTCTGCCAGCGCTCGCATGCTATCCAAACCCGTGATTCCTGGAATCATCAACACCGCCCCAGCACCCGCGGCCTTGGCGAACTTGGCGCGCTGTACGACCAAGTGCGCCGGAGCGTTGATGCACGGCGCGTAGGTGCACCGCCGTCCCGTCTCCGCGTTCGCCCGTTTCACCGCCGCCGCGCACGCCCGCACGCGCTCCTCATACGGGGCGTACCGTTGATTCGCCAATCCATGATCATCCTTAATGATGTCAATTCCCCCCTTCGCGAACGCGTACGCCATTTCCGCAAGTTTCTCGCTCGGCGTCCCCATCGGCTTGAGCGCCGTCATCACAATGGGTCCGCGTTCGACCCCGAGCAATTTCCTCAGCCCCTTCGCCCCGAACCTCGCTCCCGCGAACTTCCCTAGCATCGCATCCGAAAGTTCCACGTCTCGCACCATCACCCGTTCCTTTATGCTCGTGTTCCCGAAGATGACGTTCACCAGCTGCGGCAACTCGCCGCCCGCGCAGTCGTCGGCGTACCGCACCTTGGCCCTGTACACGTCCCCACTCGCGCCTTTCCCGCGCGCGTCCACCCCCGAAGCGCACCGCTCGATCGACACGCATTTTCCCACGACGTGCTCGTTGATCCACGTCCCCGGCGGGACGAGCGCTTCGGGTAACTCGACGGTTTGCTCGAGACACAGCGCGTCGACGATCTGTCGCGCCTCCGCGTTCGACGTCGCGTCGACGTCGTACGTGACGTGAAAGCACGACGACGCGCCGTCGCGCGTTAACGAAGGCGTCGCCAGGGCGTCGCGTGGCATGACGCGCGTCGTGCGCGTCGCGCGACGCGCAGTGACGATCGCGGCGAGGTTTCCCGCAGAACGCGACGACGACGTTCAGCGCGCGTCCATCGAGCGCGGCATGCCGACGCGCGCGAAGAAGAAGCGCGCGATCGACGACGACGACGACGCGTCGTCGTCCGCGATCGACGACGACGCGACGGGGGCGAACGAGGAAGAGGAGGCGGTGGTGGCGATGATGATGAATTCGCTGCAGCCGAATCCGAAGACGAAAACGACAGTCGCGCCGACGCCGAACGCGAGCGGAGGGAAGAAGAGCGATGATAAAATGACGGAGATTTACTTGGAGCTCGCCGCGCGGTTCGTGTTGAACGCGCCGCCGAGCGAAATCGAGGATTTCAATCGATTGATGTTTCTCATAGAGCAGGCGCACTGGTATTACATCGACTTTACGTGCGAACAAGACAAGTCTTTGAGCGCGAGCATGGGTTTAAACGAGTTCGCCAAGGGGATGATCAGCAGCGTGGAGACGCTGAAGTCGCGAATCCCTGGATTTAAGAATAATTTCGAGAAGTTTAAGTCGTATAAGTTTGCAATCCCGACGTGCGGCGCGGTGCTGTTGAATCCGACTATGGATAAATGTTTGATGGTTAGAGGGTGGGGCAGTCAGAATAAGTCGTTAGGATTTCCCAAAGGGAAGATGGATGCTAATGAGACCGAGGCAGAGTGCGCGGCGAGAGAGGTTGAGGAGGAGATCGGGGTGGACATTCGACAGTTCATAGTGGAGGAGGACAAGGTGGTGTTTATGCGAAAGCGGAAACCATCCGACAAGTTGGGTCAAAAGAACACGCTGTACTTGATTCAGGGGATCTCCGAAGAGACAAAATTCTTGACGCACACGCGAAAAGAAATTTCGGACATCGTGTGGAACCCTCTCTGGATCTTTGATCAGCCCGAAGAAGCGTTGAAAAAGTTCAAAAACAAGTATGGGCAAATCTACCCGGCTTTACGGGACATCATGGCGTGGGTGAAGCAGAACAAGAAAAAGCACCCGAAGCCGCGAACGAATCAAGTAGCGGCGCCGCAATCGCCCGCCGCGGGACGCGCGGCGCCGATGTCTCTAGAAGATCTCGAAAACGAGCTCATGTCTGGATACGACGACGAACCCGAGGACGACGAGCCCGCCAAGCCGCACAAGGCGTTCGAGGCGTTGACGAATTTCAAGTTCAACAAAGCACTTATCCTTCAGCCTTTCGTGCGTGGATGAGGAGGGATTCGCGTTGCTTTTGTACAGTACGCTGTAATTGATTCAAAACCTTCACCACACGTCGTCTCGTTGAGCGTCGCGCGCACAGCCTCAGACGCCGGTGCGCTGGCGTCAAACATGTCCGACTTTGGGACGGAAGAGCTAAGTGCCCGCGGCGTTCGCGCGCAAGCTCGGCCGTTCTCGTACTTCGACGCGTTCGTGAAGACGTTCAGCGACGCGTACGACCGCGAAAGTAACCCAGACGGTTACATAAACCTTGCCGTGGCACAAAACAACTTGACGGTTGATTTGTTGCACGACAGATTTAATGACGCCCTCAAAGAGCTTTCACCGTCGACGACGGCGCAGTACGACGACATGAAAGGTAGCCACGCGCTGCGATGCGCGATGGCGAGACACATGACCCGCAGGGTCGTCGCGGACGACTCCGTGGAAGCAGTGCGCGCGGAAGATTTGGTGCTGTCGAGCGGTGCGGGGGCGGTCATTGAAAATTTGGTGTTTTGCGTGTGCAATGAGGGCGATGGCGTGTTCATTCCGTCACCGTACTACCCCGCGTTTCCGAACGATTTGCGGGCACGATTAGGGGTGCAAACGGTGCCTGTGAGCTCGACTCGGTCGAGTGCGTCGCGCGGACAAGTTTGCTTGCCACAGGTTGGCGCGGATTATGACCAGGCCGCGCGCCGGCGAAATATCGAGGAGCGAAAGGATCTACATATGAAGATGATTTTGTTGTCGAATCCGAGCAATCCGCAGGGGATTATTTACTCGAGAGAGGACATGGAAGAGACCATTGTGTGGGCGGTGTCGCAGAAACTCCACGTCATTTCCGATGAAATTTATGCGTGTTCAATCTTTGGCGAAGGAGGGCACGCCTTTGTGAGCGCGATCAGCATCGTGGAAAAACTGATCAAGGACGCACTCGATCGCGGTGACGCAGAATTCGCGCAAAATTGCAGGGATTACGTGCATGTTGTATACGGAATGTCCAAAGATTTCTGCGCAAGTGGTTACCGAGTCGGCGCGCTTTGGACTCAAAACGCCGGCATCCACAGAGCTTTGGATAATGTATCTTATTTTTGCGCAATTCCTGGACCAATGCAGCACGCTCTCGCGATCGTGCTCAATGACGACGAATTTCTCGACGGTTTCTTTGAGGAGAATCGTAAGAGGCTGCGCAAGCAATACGCCACGGTGGCGGAGAGGATCGATGCCTCAGTCATCGAAATCGTCCCTACTAGCGGCATGTTCGTGTACTTTAACCTTCGAAAATACTTACCAGAGATACAGCCCACGTACGAGGACGAGCACAGGCTCTGGAATCATATATATACCGAGGCCAAAGTGGTGCTCACTCCTGGCAAAGACTGCGCGAGCGATGAGCCGGGATGGTTCCGAATGTGCTTCGCCGCCGTCCCCGAACACACCTTGCGTCAGGCCATCGAACGCATCCGCGCTGCATTTGAGACCATACGCGATTCTTCTAGATGTTAATAGGTTTTGTGGTAAATTTGAGTTGCATCGCTAGCTTGAAAGTTGACGCCAACGCTCCTTTGTAGATGTCCCAATTGCCCTGCGGCGCGAACGCCACAGCATCGCGCGTCGATGTTAGTAACCGATCTCGCGTTCGCTCGTACGTCTCAAACGATGCATCACAACCGCCATCGCGCGCGATCCGGACGCTCGATGCGCTCAACGACGACGAATCGCGCGCGAACGCGCACGACGGTCCGGTCGGCGGCTCGAGCGCATTATCAAGACGGCGACGCGCACACGGCGTCGCAGGAGGGTTACTACAGGTTCCCGGTGATCCGCGGTAACGAGTTGTTCTTCGTGTGCGAAGACGACGTGTACGCGACCACGATCTCGGGGCTCGATAAACGCGAGAGCGTCGCGGAGACGACGCCGCCGCGACGGCTGACGCAGGCGCACGGCGCGGTGCAGCGGTTGGTCGTCTCTCCCGATGGATCGCGCGTCGCGTTCGCGTGCGCAGAGGATGGATACACCGAAATATACGTCGTGGACGCGCGTGGAGGTCCTATGAAACAGTTGACACACATGGGGGCTTCGTACGCGCGGGCGTGCTGCTTTTCAGAGGACGGTCGACGGGTGTACTTTACGTCGAGCGGGGCGACGGCGGAACCGAATGGAGACGAGCTTTGGGTGGTGGACTACGATGGTGGAGCGCCAATGAGAATGAACCTCGGTCCAGTGCATGATTTCGACGTGCGCAACGTGAACGGGAAAGAATTGGTTGTCCTCGGTCGTAATACTGAAGACACGGCGACGAAACACTGGGACGGATACGCGGGCGGCGCCGGTGGAGAGATTTGGTATGGGACCTTAGATAATTTGCTGCGACTCGACTTGCGTCTTCCAAACGAGCGTTTGTTGCGAAATGTTGGCAACGTGTCGTGGTTTGACGACGAGCACGTCGCGTTCACGGAAGCGGGCGGGCGTTCGACAGCGTTCAAGGCTAAAATTGATACCAATGAATTCAACACTCGCATCGTAGATTGTCAAGGATTCAGTGACTCCACAGCAGACAACGAAGACATTAAGTACTTTCCCGTGCGTCATCTGAGCATTGATGTCAGTAGGCAAAGAATCGTGTACACCAGAGGCGGGGACGTATTCGTGGCAGAAGTTGTAGGTGGCGAACATAAGTCACCTATAAGGTTGCCTATTGAGTGGCGTGGACCTCGTACACAGCTTGCAAAACGATTTGTTCACGCGGATGATTGGATCGAAGACTGGGATTTACACCCAGAAGGCTTGACGATGATGGTTCTTGTTCGCGGCCAACCGTTCACGATGGGCATCTGGGATGGACCGGTGTTGAGTTATCCGCCAGCGACGAAACTGCGATCACCCCAAAGCTCAGTGATAGCACCACTGGCGTCTCTTGCACAAAAGAGTCAAGCGCGTGTCCGGCATGGGGCTTACTTGTACGACGGTGAACGTCTCGTTTTTGTATCGGACGCCAGTGGTGAGGAGGACATTGAAGTGCATTGGGAAGAAGCTGAGCGACCGGCAAAACGATTAGGATTGCATCACGAGTTGCTTGGAAGAGTAGAACGCCTGATACCTAGTCCAGAGGCGCCATTGGTGGCGATCGTGAACCACAGAAACTCACTGTTGATAGTCAACGTTGAAACTGGGGAAATGCGAACGGCTGACACGTCGAGTGAAGTGGACGGAATCGACGATTTGACGTGGAGTCCTTGCGGGAATTGGCTCGCTTACACGTACTACTTAAACAACGAAAGATCCTGTATTCGCATTCTCGATGTTCGGAACGGAAAGGTGTTCGATGCCACAAACCCTGTGCTCGGAGATCACTCACCTGCGTGGGATCCCGACGGCAAATATCTGTACTTTTTAGGATCTCGAGAACTCGAACCGGTGTACGATGCCGCCACGTTTGGCTTAAATTTTCCAACTGTTGAACGCCCTCATTTGATCATACTGCAAAAGGATTTACGTAATCCACTTCTCAAGGAGCTCAGACCGCCGTACGATACGGAATCGTCGTCTGGCTCTGACTATGACTCTGAAACAGATAGTGATGTGGGAAGAAAGATGGATAAACGAGGCAATGGAAGGGACTACATGCCTCGCAAGAAGCCAGTTGTGGATAAGGATGATGATGGCAGCGACTGGTCAACTGTGGATGGAGACAGTGATGACCAAATCTTGTCGAGCGGCGACGAGGACGACGATTACGAATCAGACGCGTCATATTACCATGAAGACGCGCCCCCTGCGATTGAGATTCACATCGATGGCTTGACAGAAAGGGTAGTTGCGCTCCCAATGCCGATATCACGTTATGATTGCCTTTGCGGTCTTGAAGACGGACGATTTATGGTTGTTGAATACCCTCCGAGTCGCGGCTCTCCCGGAAGCGTTGGTTTGGACTACTCGTCCGATGAAGATGATGACGGTTTGGGTTCCCTTATTTCTTACAGTATCCGAGATTTGCGTCGAAGTATCTTAATACACGGTGGCGTGAGCGAAGTGTCACTGTCGATGGATCGCAAATGCATGGTTGTGGAAAAAGAGTCGGATGGATTCCTAGAGCTTCGCGTTTACAAAGCTGGCGTGCGGCCGGAGGAAGAAGGGAGCGACAGCGAAGAATTGGATCAAATGCGGTGCGATCGTAGGACTGGCTTGGTGAATCTAGATGGTCGCATTCGTGTACTAGTTGATCCTGCGAGAGAGTGGGCACAGATGCTCGGGGAAGTGTATCGTCGTCTTCGCGACGACCTCTGGACTGAGAAAATTTGGAATGAAACGATTGGCGATGACTGGGAAGTCATGTTTGAGGAGTATGTGAAAGTGCTTCCAAAAGTGAGTACGCGGACCGAGTTTGGGGATTTATTGCGTGAAATTGCCGCTGGCGTTTGTTACTCGCACGTGGCTATCACGTCTGGTGATCCTGGACGCTCCCATCGCAGACACTCTGCTGGGTATCTCGGCGCTGACTTCACTTGGGACGGCAAAGTCGGCGGTTATCGCATCTTGAACATCGTGAAGGGTGACATATGGGACGACATGCGAGGTGGTGTGCTCAGCAAACCGGGCGTCAATATCCACGAGGGTGACATACTTCTCTCGATCGATAGGGTACCGCTCACCGAAGATGTTCCGCCGGCTGCGTTGTTGATTGAGAAGGGTGGCGTTGAAGTTCTGTTGACGGTAAAAATTGATAGCGACGGCAAAGGTGGTATTGACGAAGCGCTCGACAGACTCATGCTGAAAAAACAAAAGAACAAGAAAAAGGACAAGAGAGATGACAACGCACCGAAGAAAGGTGATGTCATCCCGGTGCGTGTCCGAGCCATGCACTCTGAAATCGATGCGAGGTATCGCGATATGATTCAGAAGCGCACGGAGCGAGTCCACAGCCTGAGCGATGGCGTCGTCGGCTACTTGCACATTCCAGACATGGAAAGCACAGGGTACTCCGAATTTTGGCGTCACTATGCGTCTGAAGTTCGCAAGGGAAGCTTGATTCTCGACTTGCGAGGTAACACAGGCGGACACATTAGTGAATTGTTGCTCGCTAAGCTCTCGCAGCGCGCATTGGCTTGGGACATCCCGCGACGCGGCGAGGTGCAAGTTTATCCATCCAACACGCCTGGCCCGCTCGTGATGCTGGTCGATCAACGCACAGGCTCTGATGCTGAGCTCATGGCGGAATCTTTCAGAAAACTAGGTTTAGGACGAGTCGTTGGGATGCGCACTTGGGGTGGTTTGCTCGCCATCAACGGCGTCGCCGAACTCATCGATGGGTCCGAGTTGAGTTTGCCTTCACAAAATGTGCTCCTTGTCGACGAGGCGAAGGGCGTAGACGCGAGATCCGACGCGACACAAGCGTACACGAACGCGGTGGAAAACCGCGGCGTCATTCCGGACGTCACAGTTGACATATCTCCCGCTGAATATTCTCGCCGCGAGGACCCGCAGCTCGACACCGCCGTGCGCGAGGCGTTGCAGTTACTCAAAGACACCGGCGCCGCCGGCGTCGCGACCTACCTTCGCAAGATCCGCGAGGACGAGACAACGGCCGCTGAATTAGAACGCAAACTGACGCGCAAACCTTGGTCGTTTTCCACGTGGGCGCCGCTTCCGCCGACCAAGGACGAAGAAGAGAAGCAACTTCGAGCCAAGCGCCGCGCCGGGCAAAATAATATCCCGCGCCCGTGACACCCTTGTAAAAATCATCGCTCACGCGCGCGCGCGCACGATTTCATTCTATTTATTATTCGCATTAAAACACTCGCGCCCGCGACTCTCCGTCTCTCTCTAGCTCTGAACCCAATAATCCCGTCCCGCGTTTGTCCCGCGCGCAATCAAATCGCCCCCCCGTCCTCCGCCAAGAACGGGTTCGCGATCTCCTCCATCGAGTCCAGCGCCGACACCACCATCACGCTCGTCCCTCTGCACACCAACAGCCCGAGCGCCCTGGTCTCGTCCGAGATCTTCAGCGCGTCCTCCGCGTCCCTGAGATGTTCGATCGCCTCGTCGAGGACGAGATTCAGCAGCTGATCGTACCCTTTGAGCGTCCCCGTGACCTCGCGACCGCCGCTGAGCTTGACGCGCACGCCGCGATCGATGAACCGCGCGAGGTCCAGCACCGTCTCCTTCGGCGGCATCGCGACGCGTCGTCGAGTGCCGCGCCGCGCGCGCGCGGGCGTTCGGAAAAGGCGCGCGCGCGCGTCCGCCGACGGCACACCGCGCCGGTCGACGGCGCGCGCGCATGTCCATCGCGTTTCGAGCGCGAACGTCGAGCGCGGTCGTCGGCGTCGCCTGCGCGCTGTGCGCGGCGTCGCACGTGCGAGTCGTCGACGCGCGGACGGCGCGGGAGGTGTTCGGGACGGCGCGAGACGCCTCGACGTCGAGCGAGACGCCGGGCGAGCGCGGGGAGGCGATCCTCGGCCGGGCGGCGCGAAGGGAGATCGGGCGCGCGTGGAACGCGGCGATCGACGGCGCGTTCGGGGCGGGCGTGAGAGCGCTGAGCGAGCGAAAGTTGTGAGGGACGCGTTTTCGGACGATGGCGCTCGCGGCGCGCGCGACGATCGGCGCGACGCGGTGGACGAACGAGCGGACGATGACGAGTCGCGGACGCGCGCGCGCGAGCGATCGTCGCGCGCGGGGCGCGGTGGTGGCTTCGGGGAAGATTGATTTCACGGACGCTGGGTGTTTCGAGCTGCCGTACGCGCCGGTGGCGGAGGCGTTGCTTCCGGAGGGGCCGTGGAAGGTTGTCGAAGGCGGCGTGTGCGCGGCGAAGGGATTTAAAGTCGCGGGATATAAGGCGGGATTGCGCGCCAAGGGCACGCGCGCCGACTGCGCGCTCATCGTCGCGGACGAAGACGCGACGTGCGCGGGGATTTTTACGACAAACATCATGTGCGCCGCGCCGGTGACGTACTGTAAGAAACAGTTGGCGGGGAAACCGACGGCGCGAGCGCTGTTGATCAACGCTGGACAAGCGAACGCCGCAACAGGTGATCAGGGCGCTGCGGACGCGCAAGCGACCGCGGAGGAGTTGTCGAAATCCCTCGGCGTCGCCGAGGAGGACATTTTACTCATGTCCACGGGCGTCATTGGCAAGCGAATTAAGCTGGACAAACTCATGCCAGCGATTCCGATTTTGTCTGCGAACGTGGAAAGTAGTACTGCGGCGGCAAACGCGGCGGCGACCGCGATATGCACCACCGATCTCGTGCGAAAGACGGTCGCGATTGAAGTGCAAATTGGCGGTAAAACCGTTTGCATGGGCGGCATGGCCAAGGGGAGCGGGATGATTCATCCAAATATGGCGACCATGCTCGGCGTAGTGACGTGCGATGCGGACGTGACGCCCGAAGTTTGGCGTAACATCACCTCCCGCGCCGGGGCGGCGTCTTTCAATCAAATCTCCGTCGATGGCGATACGAGCACGAACGATTCTTTGGTGTGTTTCGCCAGTGGCAAAGCCGGCAACGCCAAAATCACGAGCGTCGATTCTGCCGAAGGCAAGCTTCTCGAACAAGCACTCACCGCGGTCTGCCGCGGTCTCGCCAAAGCCATCGCTTGGGACGGTGAAGGTGCGACGTGTTTGATCGAGTGCAACGTCTCTGGAGCCGCAGACGACGAAGACGCGCGCGTCATTGCGCGTTCCGTCGTCTGTTCCTCGCTCGCTAAGGCAGCCATCTTCGGACACGATCCAAACTGGGGGCGATTGGCTTGCGCTGCGGGGTACGCCGCGCCGGTGAAGAACAGATTCGATCAAAATGATCTCAAGCTCTCACTCGGCCCGCACCAGCTCATGGATAAAGGTCAACCGCTCGATTTCGACGCCGTCGCCGCCAGCCGATACCTCAAGGAAGTCACCGGCGTTCACGGCACGTGCGTCGTCGACATCTCCGTCGGCAACGGATCTGGCCGAGGCCAAGCCTGGGGCTGCGACTTATCGTACGATTACGTCAAAATCAACGCCGAATACACGACGTAGGTAGCATCGTTCGTTCACGACTCGCTCGTGACAGTTTTTAATCCAAAGCCGAAACGATTTTTGAGCTCGTCGCTCTCGCACTGCACGCGTCCGAGCCGCTCGCGACCGCACCATTACGCGTCGCGATCGCGTTCGCGCGCGCGATGGCGCCTAGGCCGCGGGCGACGATCACTTTCTACAACGAGCGATGCCAAATCGCGTCCGCGAGCGACGTCGGCGACGCGTCGTCGTCTAAACGTGGCGCTTCGCGCGGCAGCTCGCTCATCCCGCTGCCACTGCTCGAACGACGTCCGGGCGCTTCCAGAGCGACGCTGCGGTACGCATGCGTGGACGGCAAGCTGCGCGTGATGCGATTGAACGAGTACGACGACGCCGAACGCGGGAACGGAGGGCAAAGGATGGACAAGGCGCTGCGGGACGCCGCGCGACGGTGCGTCGAACGCGCGCAGCACGCGTTGCTTCCGGAACCGTCGAGCGTGACGAACGATTACTGGGAGTACGCCAAGTTTAGGTTCGCGCAACGCATCGCGTCAAGCTGTATTTCGGTGTTCGCGACGCAGCAAATGCTCACGGCGGTCGGATTGGGGGCGAGTCGCACGCTGCCGGCGGCGGCGGCGGTGAACTGGGTATTGAAGGATGGTTTAGGACGTTTGGGGAAACTCTCGGTGGCGGCAAACTTTGGGAGAACGTTCGATAGTGACGTGAAACGGTTCCGATTCACATCGAGCGTCGTATACGACGCGAGCTCGTTCATAGAGATTATCACTCCGTACTTTCCGCAGCACTTCTTACCCTTGGCGACGGTGGCAAACATTGGAAAGTCAGTCGGTATCACCACGGCGAACGTCGTTCGCGCGCCCATACAGAGAACATTCATTCTGGAGGAAAACTTGGCCGAAGTCGCGGCGAAGACGAGCGCACAGCAAGTATTGGCGGATAACATCGGCTTGGCTCTTGCTGTCGGCGCCGCCAAGGCGGTTTCCAAAGTCGCCACAGTGAGACCCGAGATTCGACGCGCGTTGCCCGTCTTCGCGTTCGGGCCTCTTGCCGCGCTCGACTTGATTTGCATCTACAAGGAACTCAAAGCGGTCCAGCTGCGAACCATCAATAAGGAGCGCGCTGAGATCATCGCCGAGGCTTTCGTGAAGGAACGCGAAATTCCGAGCAGAGCACACGTCGCTGACGCCGAAAGATTATTTATACCGGCTCGCTTGGATAAATCCAACCTGCCATTATCCGTAACTTCTATTGGCGAGGCGTGCCCCACGCCAAAGTCGCTCATCAACGCTCTGTCGAGTAAAAAAGGACGCGGCGCGGCGCGACCATACATCTTAGCATATGAACCTGGTGCGTCAAAAAAGCGCGTCATCCTGAACGGGCGAAGGATCAGCGCTCCGAAGCAGCGAGCGAACGGAAGGCAAAAGAATGGAAGCAAGTTCAGATTCCCGTGGCACCGCAAGCGAACGGGTCTGAAAGGTCGTGCTTTACTCGCTTTGAGTGACAAAGCTTCAAGTAAGGATGTCTTGTGTGCAATTCTTCAGGTCGCGCACATGCGTTCGTTGCCTTATCGACCAGACTTGACCGCCGATGAGGCTTACGTGTGGGCTCTACAGGAATCCGAAACCTTAGCCAGGCGCGACATTGACGGATTCACCGCTGATTTGAGCAAACAAGGCTGGAATCACGAGCGCATACTTCTCAGTTCAGCCGAGCGTGCGCCGTACTCTGTCAACAATGTGCCAGCGCTTCTCGACGCACTCCGCGCGAGCGAGCGCGATTCTTAGCAATAGAGTTGTAGTAAACTTTCGAAACGATTCGAAACGCGTTGGATTCGAAGCGCAGTAACGTGCATCTACTTCGCTTCCTGTCCGCGAGTTTGCGTGTGGTTCGATTCGCGCCGTTCGCCTCGGCCGACACCAGACCATGGCGCCAAATGACGAAGCCGTGCGCGAGGCTGCGAAAGCCGAGTGTCTCGACGCCGCCTTCTGGGGTGGCGTGCGCGGTGCGACGTACGGTCTCGCCGCGTCTGTTCCGACCGTATTCGCGTTGAACCATCAGTTTCTCACCATCCGTCGCTTGACGGTTTCGGCGAAGACGGCGCTCATCGTCAGCCCGTTCTTCCTCGGGTTCTTTTTGAACAGTGAGTTAGAGCTTCATAGATGCGTGTTGAAACAGCGCGGGATCGAGCACTGATCTGTTCGGGGCTCGCTTGAAGGTGATGTCGCAGATGACGAGTGAGACGCCTGGGACGTCGAGCGTTGTAGAGTTTTATAGAGTGGGATATGACCTTAGAATGTGTAACAAAAACTACTAATTCGTGATTTAATTCGGCACCAAGTCGAGACCAGGTCGAGCGCACCCGCCGAGGAACGGATCGTCGAACGTAAAGTCGAACGCCGGGTGGTGGAATCGAACGCCACCGAGTTTCGGGCTCGGTTCGATGTCGTCGAGAAGTACTTTTTGCTTGTTCGTTAATCTGAACGTGCGAGCCTTCAAACATTCCGCGAGTGCGACCGGTGAAGTGGCATTAATGATGCACGGCACACCGCGCTGAATGGACCAACGCGTGAGCAGAGCTTCGGCGCTCTGAGGGTTCTTGGCGTCGGCGCACGCTTCGACGAGCTTGGCGTGCTTGGTGAGTTGCTCGTCACCGTTTGCGAGCGAAGTATGGGCGACGACCGTGAGACCATATCGTCGACAGACGCCGACAAGCTTGCGCTGCGCCAAAAGTGGGTGTAACTCGACCTCATTGACCGCAGGTTTTACGGTACAGTGCTTCATCAAACGCTCCACCGCGGGCACCGAAAAGTTGGCGACGCCGAGCGCTTTCACTTTGCCAGCCGCCACGCAATTCTCCATCGCGGTCCACGTCGCTTCCAAACTTCCTTCGGAGTCCACTTCGGTGGTTCCAGCCTTGTGCTGCACCGGCCACTCGATGGAGAACAAATCCAAATAATCCGTTCCCAACGCGGCGAGAATCGTCGCGAGCGCGCCTTCAACGTTAGCGTGCTCGTCGGGGCGCAACTTGGCACTGACGAACACGCTCTCGCGCGCGCCGTGCGCAGCAATCGCCTTACCAGCTTCAGTGAGCGCCGCATCGTTCGAAGATCCGCATCGAACGTGCTTGACCCCATTCTCCAATCCAAATTTCGCCGCGCTCGAATCGCACCCCACCGTCGGCAGTCGTCCGCCGCCGACTACCGGCACATCCTTCGCCTCTTTCTCCGCATCGAACACATCCTCCTCGGGTTCCTTGACGTAATACGGCGTTCCAGGCGCAGGCTTATTCGGATCACCTCTCGGCGCCGGTCCATCCCACACCGCCGTCGGGCGTCGCTGCGCGCCCCAGTTTTGCCCCGGCGGCGCCGACGCCCCTCCGCCTCGTCCCATCGCTTCCATCTGCGCTCGCGTCGGCGGATACGCCGGCAGCGTGGGATTATATCCATTCACGTATCCGCTCACGCTGTACCCACCGTACGCGGGCGCTCGCGCGTTCGCGTTCGCGTCGTGTCCCGAGTTTGCGTTTCGGGACGATGGACAAAAAGCCCACGACTTTTGCGCGCTTCCCGCGCCGTGGCCGGCGAATTCCTTCTTCATGAACCGCTCCATCGGTTGACATCCATCGCTCGCCATCGCGCGCGTCGTCGCTCGCGGTGTCGAGCGCGAGATTCGGCGAAAGTCGTCGAGTGACGCGCCGGTCGCGTCGTGACGTCGGGAGTGACGTCAGATTTAGAGAGGAGGCGGCGCGCGCGGTCCGACGAAGAGATCTCGCGCGATGCGCGCGAGCGACGGACGGTAAAGGATGCGAGTGATGGTGGATGATTAAAATCGTCACGGTTACGATGACTAGTCCTCGATTTCGACGGTTTCGTCGTTGATTTGGTTGAGGTACAAATCGTAGTAGCGACCGGCGTTTTCTAAGTCGCCGAGCTCGGTGTAGAGATCCGCGATGGCGCCGAGGGCATCCATGTCCCCAGTGTTGTCGTCTAACTGCTGCGAAATGTTTAACACTTCCTTTAAGTCGGCGATGGCGCCGACGCGGTCGCCGAGCTGACGCTTGGCGGCACCGAGACCTCGCGTAGCGCGGCGCACAGAGACCAAGTCACCGGTGACGCGCGCCAACATCAAAGACTTCTTAAATGCATTCAATGCGGCCGCGAATTCGTCGGCCCGCAAAAGCTTACGTCCCTCACGAAGGGCAAGCTTGAGCTCTTTCATGTCTTCCGACAGCGTGTCCCAGTCGTCTACGCTGGACATCGTGGCCGCGGCGGCTTTTGCCGCGCCCCCCCTGGCAGCTTCCAAAACCGACGCGTCGGTGCCCATGGAAGCTCTCGACGTCGACATCAAACTCGCGTTAATCTTACGCAGCTTATCGTTCAACATCGTAATCTCCTCCTTCTTCTGATTCGCGGAAATCCCGCTCGCCACCGCACCCGCTAAAGCAACAAACTCTGTGATGCCGACGATGTCGATGCCAAACGGCGTCACGCAGAGCGTCTTCCCCGCCAGCACTTGTTGTCTCGACTGCGCCTCACTCTCCTCCCGGAACTTGTTCAACTCTTCTTGCGCTTCACCTTCCTTCTCCCGTCTCAATTCCAACGCCTTCGCCTCCTCCGCTCGCAATTCACGATACAACGCGTCGATGCGTTCGCGCGACTTCGCCTCCTCCTCCAGGCGTTTGGCCAAGAGTTCCTCCCCTGGTCCTTTCACCGCGCGCGCCGCGTCCGCGCCGAGCGTCATCGCCCCGAGCGTCACCGACGCGCTCAGGAGCGCCATCCGTCGTCCGCGTCGAGTTTCGTCGACGTTCGCGTCGTCTCTCGCCGTCGCCGTCGTCGTCGTCGTTTGGATCTTTTGCGTCTTTTGCGTCGTCGACGCGCGCACGACGGCGCTCAGCGACGCGCGCGAGGTGGCGAACATGGCGATGCGCGCGCGTTAGTTGACGGACGTCGTCGTCGCGCGCGGCGGACGCGCGTGCGCTCTGAAGTCGCGCGCGTGCGCGATAAAGTGACGTACGCGGGCGGCGCCTTTGGATAAAGCTCGGCGCGCGCGGGACGGGACGACGGGACGGGTCGCGTTTGGTCGCTTGTGTTGTATTCATGAATTGGTGGGGAGCGCGCGAAGGCACACGCGCGATGCCGCGATTAAATGCTACCGGGCTCGGCTCAGGCGTCGTCGCGAGACTTGCGAAGAGCCTCGAGCTCGCTCTCGATGGCCTCGCTCACGGGACGGCCCTCGGGGAGGGCGCCCTTGGAGCTGGCGCCGGGGAGGGATTTCTTCAAAGCTGCGAGTTCGTCGTCGACGCCGCCAGCCTCCAAAGCCTTGAACTGGGCCTCGAGGTTGTCGGGAGCGGCGAACACGCCCATGGCTTCGGCCTCAGCCTCCATGCCGAGCACCTTTTCTTCCATGCGCTCGAACGCGCCGAGCGCGGACGACGTCGACATTCCGCTCACCATATCGCTCACCGCTTTGTTCGTCTTCGCGCTCGCCGCGCGCGCCTTCAACGTATCCTTCTTACTCTTCGCCTCCGCCATCTTGCCCTCGAGCAAGCGCGTATTCGCGATCAATTTATCCACCGCTTCGCTCTGCGCGTCCAGGTTCGCCTTCATCGACTCGGCGTTCTCCGCGTACGACTTTCGTCTCGTCAGCGCTTCTCTCGCCAGGTCCTCGTCGCCTTTCTCCATCGCCAACTGCGCGCGCTTATACCAATCATCAGCCGCCTTCGTCGCCGCGTTATACTTCGTCTCAAGCTGTTTCTGCGACGCCATCACCTGCGCCGTCGCCTGCCGCATCTTGATCAAATCCCCCTGCATCTCATTCACCGTCTGATCGAGAATCTTCTCCGGGTCTTCCGCCGCCGTGATCAGCGAGTTGGCGTACGACGAGATCACGCGCGTGAACCGGCTGAACAGGTTCGCGCGCGTCACCACGGCGCCTCGCGCGCGACGCGGCGCGCGCGCGGCGCACGAGATCGCACGATCTCGACGACGAAGCGTCGACGCGCCGTCTCGAAACGACGACGCCGTCAGCGCGGACGCGCGCGGCGCGGCGCGCGCGAGCGACATGGCGCGATGCGATGCGATGCGATGCGATGCGCGCCGTCGCGTGCGCGCGGTGCGTCGCGCTCGGATTCGCGCGCGGCGGAGTGCGGGCGCGGACGACGACACAGCGCGGCGCGCGCGGCGATGAGCGCGCGACAGCTTCGCGCGGCGCGGCGTC
>Ga0209666_1000405_pt1 | contig 33614 bp, 21 predicted proteins | sample SaaInlV_125m_DNA_FD_184679 | JGI IMG/M metagenome (GOLD analysis project Ga0209666, IMG submission 184679) | Marine microbial communities from expanding oxygen minimum zones in the Saanich Inlet - Saanich Inlet SI037_S3LV_10m_DNA (SPAdes)... | ecosystem: Environmental > Aquatic > Marine >...
CGCGGCGGGCCCCGCCGCGAGCGGCGCGGCGGGGCCCGCAGGGTCGTTCGCGGGTGCGCCGTGATTCTCTCCAAAGACGCCCCCGAACGCGTCGTCTCCCTCCGCGCTGTCTGCGAAAGGATTGCCGGTTGTCACCACGAACCCGCCCCCGCCCCCGCCCCCGCCCTCGGGCGGCGCGGCGCCGGCGCCGGCATCCGTTGACGACGCGGGGTTTGTTTTTTCGGCAGCCGCGGAGGCTTCTTTTCCCGCCGCGGATCGCTCTGCGCCGCCGGCTCCCCGGAACGCGACGGCGCCTGTCGCGCGCGTCTCGCGCCCGCTCTTCGCGACCGGGGGATCGGCGATGGACGCCAACGCCGCGCGCACGATCGCCGGCAACAGACCCTCGCTCACGACGCGGTCGGCGCTGGACTCGAGGTCGTCGTCGGTTGCGGCGTTGCGAAAAAAATCAGACGCGACGACGAACCCGGCGAGGACTTCAAACGTCTCCGATAGGCAAACGCCGACGGGCGCGGTGTCCGCTTCCCGCAACGCGCTGGACACCGGATCGGCCGCGTCGGCGTCGGCGTCGGCGTCGTGAGACACGCGCGTTTCGCGTAGCCGATGCGCTAAAGCGTCGGCGTCGTCCGCGGACCCGTCAGCCGATAAAAAAACAACCGCATCCTCCGCCGCCGCCGCCGCCAGCGCCGCCGCCAGCGGCTCGCCGAACGCGCCAGACGCGGCGGCGTCGCGCGCGCTCTGCCCGTTGCGCCTGGTCGCGCTCCGGACCGCGCGCAGCGCGGCGATCCGCGCCGCCACGGACGCGCGCGACTCGGAGGTCCCGGGTTCGAGCCCCGCCGAGCGCGGGTCGCCCAGGCTCTGCACGAGCACGTCAAGCCCACCCGACGCGCGAAGCGCGTTTTGCGCGGCGGCGGAGTCGCGCGTCGCGCCGTCCATCGCGCGTAGCGCGGCGCGCTCCAGCGCGCGCGCGCCCGCCTCCGCCTGCGCGCCCACGACTGCCGAGCGCACGAGCCTCTGCACGCGGATTGTCTCCACGAGCGCGCCGAGCGCGCCGCACTCGAGCAGCGGCTTCACCGCGGGCGCCGCGCCCGAGACGGCTTTTTTGCGACTTTTTTGCGACTTTTTTGTGTATCCGCGTTCCTCCGGAACCTCGAGGTACTCGCGCAGGACGTCCACGATGCGCGCCGAGACACGCTGCAGCACTTGGACGCGTTTGATAGCCTCCGCGCGCGCGGCGGCGTCCAAGCTGGTGGTGGTGGCGCTGGAACTCGTCATGGCTGCGCCCACGTACGCGGCGAGCGCGTTCTGGCGTCGCGTCGCGAGTTGGAGCGTTAAAGTGAGCTCGTCGAGGACGCTGTGCGCGAATAAAACCGCGCGGTTGTGCGCTGAGCGCGTCGCGATGCGCAGCGCGTCGAACAGGTCCGTCCGGCCCGCCGCAGACGCGAGCGCGGTGTCGTTTTCCGTATCGTTTTCAGTATCGTCGATGCCACCGAAAAAAAAGCCGCCTTGCGCGCCGCCGGAAGAAAAGCCGCCGTCCGCGGCGGCGCCCGTCATGGCGGCGCCGGACGCGCCCACGTCGAGCGCGCGCTCCAGCTCGCGACGCCGCCGCGGCGTCGCCTCCGCCAGCGCGCGAAGCACGCCCCCGGGGTGACCGGTGGCGCACCCGGTCAGAGACCCGCCGGGGGAAACACGCTGGTTTTCATCAGGCTCGGTCGGCGCGTCGTCGGCGAAGCCGGGCGCGGGGGTCCACGCGGCGTACGCCGCGGAGAACCCGTCGAGGAACGACGCGAGCGCGTCGTCGTGCGCCTGCGAGTTTTTGGGCGCGCCCTCCAGCACCGACCACAGGAACGCGACGTGCGCTTCGTTCGGGTCGCGCGGGTCGAAGCGTATCTCCGGGAGAGTCGATGGGTCGGGGAGCACGCGCGCGGCGCGTGCGGCGTGGGCGCCCACGCCCGCGGGCGCGCCGGGCGCGGAAGACATCGCGCCGCTTGAGCGCGACCCCGCCATCGCGCCTTCGCCGGACGTCCCACCCATCGCGGTGGCTTCGCGCGCCTTCTCCACCGCCGCGCTCACCTGCGCGAGGCCCTTCTTCAGGAAGTTCATCCTGCCCGCGACCCCAAGGACGGCACCACCCGCGAAACCCGCGAACCGAGGCGCGAGCCACCTCGCGGACGCGCGGGCGCCTCGCCGATGTGGGACGCAGCACGCGTGTCTGCGTCGTTGTCAACTTTTCTTTTCGTGACTGTCCGGAAAAAGCCTTTGTTACGTAGAGTTTTGTCGAAAGCGATCAGTCGCGCGCGCCGTCCGCGTCGCGGGGCGCGCTCGCGTCCTTCGGGAGCGTGTAGGATGAATGATTTCGTCACAACGCTCTCTTTGTCTCGCGCTGTCCCCTCACGCTACGCACTTGTACGCATCACGCCCCCTCGGCGGACTTGAGGAACGGGTCGATGGGCTTCCCCAGCGCGTACACGATGAACCCGATCTCCTTGAGTCCCTCGTGATCGAGGATGTTCCGCCCGTCAAACACGAACGCGGGTTTCTGCATAACGCCGTAGATCTCCTTCCAGTCGTACGCCTTGAACTCGTCCCACTCCGTCATGACCGTCACGGCGTGCGCGCCATCCAGCGCCTCCATCGCGGACTTGTAGCACGTGATGTTGTCGGTCATGCCCTCCATGTCCATGGCGATCTGCTCGTCGGAAACCTTGGGGTCGTAGATGGCGAGCCGCGCGCCGTCTTCGATGAGCCCCCTACCGACGTCAATCGCCGGCGTCTCGCGGGTATCCCCGGTGTCCTTCTTGAACGCGAACCCGAGCATGGCGATCTTCTTGTTCCGGATCGTGTTGAACATCGCGGAGACGACTCTTTTGACGAACCGCGACTTCTGGTAGTCGTTCATGCCCACCACGCTGTACCAGTAATCAGCCACCTCCTTCAAACCGTGGCACTCGCAGATGTACGCTAAGTTCAGGATGTCCTTCTGGAAGCACGACCCGCCGAACCCGACGGAGGCGTTGAGAAACTTGGGGCCGATTCGGGAGTCCGTGCCGAGCGCGTGCGCCACCTGGGAGACGTCCGCGGACGTCGCCTCGCACAGCGCGGACATGGCGTTGATGGAGGAGATGCGTTGCGCCAAAAACGCGTTGGCGGCTAACTTCGACAGCTCGGCGGACCACAGGTTAGCGCGCAGGATGCGTTCCTGCGGCACCCAGTTGGCGTACACCTCGGCGAGCGCGTCGACGGCGTCCGTACCCGCCTGCCCCTCGATCTTGCCGCCGATGAGCACGCGGTCGGGGTTGGCGAGGTCGGTCATGGCGGTGCCCTCCGCGAGGAACTCGGGGTTGGACAGGATGTTGAACTGCACGGCGGCGTCGCTGCAGTTGCGCTTGAGCACTTTTTCAATCGCCTCGGCGGTGCGCACCGGGACGGTGGACTTCTCGACGATGATCTTGTCTGTCTTTGACACGGCGGCGATGGTGCGCGCCGCGGCTTCCCAGTACGTCAGGTCGGCGGCTTTCCCCTTGCCGAGGCCGGTCTTCTTCGTGGGCGTGTTCACGGAGACGAAGATCATCTCGCACTTGGCGATGGCGCCCTCCACGTCCGTGGAGAAGAAGAGGTTCTTCCCGCGGCACGCCTTGACGACCTCGTCGAGGCCGGGCTCGTAGATGGGGAGCTCGTCGCTGTTCCACGCGTCGATGCGCGGCTGCGAGATGTCCACCACCGTGACGGAGATGTGCGGGCACTTCTGCGCGATCATCGCCATCGTGGGGCCGCCGACGTAGCCGGCGCCGATGCAGCAGACTGTCGTTTTGAGGGGCGGAGACGCGCGAGGTGAGCGACGAAGAGGCGAAACGAAACGGGAAAACGCGCCAGAACGGCACCGAAAAAAAAATTGATCGGGCCGCGGGCGGTTTCGGGCGGCCGAACGGGCACCGAGGATGACGGGAAACGCTACCGCGCGCGACGTACTTGAGGTGACCTTGACCATCGTGCTGAGATGTGAGCCTGCGGGTCGGGACGCGGGGGTGGGGAAGGGTGAGCGCGCGTGTTTCGGGGGTCGGCGGAGGTCCGTCGGGCCGGCGCGGAGGAGTGCGCGCATTTGATTTCCGAACCATCGCAGCCCGGCGGTTCGACGGCTCGATCGCGACGTCGCGACCCCTCGACGCGGGCCTCGGAACGGGGGAAATTCGGGCGCGCGGGTCCCCGCCTCGTCCGATTCGCCCGGGAAAGACCAAACGCGGTCACGGGGAGGGATGTGCGCTCACCTGACGTGTGGCGTCGCGCCCGATCTAGTGCCGAGCCGAGCGCTGTCCAACGAGAGGAAAAGCCTGTTGGACGCTGTGTGGCTCCAAAAACGCCACTGTTCCAGTGGCGATCGAGTCTCGAAAAACCCCAAACGGCATCGAAAATGCTATGAGAATGCGTTTTTCGAGGTGTTTGCGGCTCTCCCGAATACAAATATACGCGCGCGAAGTCTACTCGCGTCCGTCCGTCGACTCTGTCGCGTCTCGGACAGGCACTAACGGACGGACCCCCCGTCACCCGAACGTTCGCCCCGTTCGCTAGTTAGAACATGGGCTTGTCCCACAGCGTGCCTCTTCCGAGCGTGGCGACGAGGGTGATGATCCCCGGGACGGCGACGAAGATGGCGATGCCCACGGTGAGCTCGTTCCAGAAGCCGTCGCCGACGTACTCGTCACCCGCCCACTTGTCGCTGTACAGATCCTCGCGCTCGCGGCGCTCGACCGGGGGGGGACGCTCGAAACCGAGCTGCTCCGGGGTGGCTCGCGGCGTTTGTTGTTTCTGCGCTCCTTGCTCCTTCTCCTCCTTCGGCGGCGGCCGCGCTCGGTCCACCATCTCCTTCGTGATGGACACCTCGCTCTCGAAAATCAAAGTGCACGAGTACTGCCTGGTGCTGCGAATCGCGTCCAGCACGAACGCCAACCGCTCCGTGCCGTCCAGGAACCACAGATCGCCGTCGTTCACGGGGTCGGACAGCGCCACGAGCCTCTGGCCGGGGACCACCCCCGCGGCCTCCGCGGCGGACCCGAGGGCGACGCCCGTGACGAAGATCACGGGACCCTCCTGGTCGTTCACGACGATCTTGTCAAACTGGAACGACACGCGCGCCTCGTCCGTGGGGAGAATCAGGTCGATGGTGGCGTTCTCCAGCGTGTCGACTTCCGCGGCGCGCGAGCGCACGGCGCGCGCGGCGCGCTTCGACCGCGGCGCGCGGAGCGCCGCGGCGGGGCGCGCGACGGGAGCGCGGACGGCGTGCGACGTCATCAGTGACGGTGCCGAAAAACCGGAACAAGTGGATCCGTGTGTGGTGTCGGTCGCTCCGGACAACTCGCATCGCCGCACTGGCGTTTCGGTGCTTCCGAGCGTGACTCTGACAAAGCTTTTTCAAACTTCGATGTGAGAAACCCTCCTGCCGCCACAGCCTCCGCGCGCGCCTCCGCCGCGCCGCCGTGTCTCCGCGCCCCGCGCCCGCACTTCCGTCGCCGCGCCCGCCATGAGCGCCCACACCGCGTCGGCGCTCAGCGCTCGCCCCGCCCTGGCGGCGTCCGCGCCCGCCGCCACGGGCGCGCGCCTGTCGGCTTGCGCCTCCATCGCCGCCGCCGCGCCGCTGCGCGCGTCGGTCGCGCACCGGCGCCGCGTCCGCGCGCTGACGTCCGCGGCCGCGGCGGACGCGCCCGCGGGCGACGCCGCGAAGGAGCGGTACATGGCCCGCGGCGTGTCCGCGTCCAAGGAGGACGTCCACGCCGCCATCGCGGACGTCGACAAAGGCTTGTTCCCCAAGGCGTTTTGCAAGGTTGTGCCCGATCTGCTGACGGGCGACGAGGAGTTCTGCACGTGCATGCACGCGGATGGCGCGGGCACGAAGTCCTCCCTGGCGTACATGTACTGGAAGGAGACCGGCGATTTGTCCGTGTGGCGCGGCATCGCGCAGGACGCGGTCATCATGAACACCGACGACTTGCTGTGCATCGGGTGCGTGGACAACATCCTGCTCTCGTCCACCATTGGTAGGAACAAGTCGCTCATCCCCGGCGAAGTCCTGAAGGCGCTCATCGGCGGCACGGAGGACGTGCTCGCCACGATGCGCGACAACGGCGTGGGGATCATCAGCACGGGCGGCGAGACCGCGGACGTGGGCGACCTCGTGCGCACGGTCATCGTGGACTCCACCGTCACCGCGCGCATGAAAAGAAGCGACGTCATCTCCAACGACGGAATAAGAGCGGGCGACGTCGTCGTCGGCATGGCGTCGTACGGAAAGGCTTCGTACGAGACGGAGTACAACGGCGGGATGGGCTCGAACGGTCTCACCTCCGCGCGGCACGACGTGTTCCACAAGGCGCTCGCGGGGAAATACCCGGAGTCCTTCGACAGCGCCGTCCCCGAATCGTTGGTGTACTCGGGAAAGTACGCGCTGACGGACGTGGAGCCCGAGACGGGGATGACGGTCGGGAAGCTGGTTCTGTCGCCGACCCGCACGTACGCGCCGGTGGTGAAGCGTCTGTTGGACACGATGGAGCGCTCGTCCATCCACGGGATGGTGCACTGCTCGGGCGGGGCGCAGAGCAAGGTGAGCCACTTCCTGAACGACGGCCTGCACGTCGTGAAGGACAACATGTTGCCGGTGCCGCCGCTGTTCCGTCTGATCCAGGAGTGCAGCGGCACGGACTGGTCCGAGATGTACAAGGTGTTCAACTGCGGGCACCGGATGGAGGTGTACTGCGCGGAGGCGGATGCCGCGAAGGTCATCGCCGCGTCCGAGCACTTCGGGATCCACGCGCAGGTCGTGGGGCGGGTCGAGGCGTGCGAGGGGAAGAGCAAGGTCACGGTCAAGAGCGAGTACGGGGAGTTCACGTACGACGCGCCGTGACGAGAGCGTAGCGAGCGAGATTGATGTCGATGCCAAAAAGTGTCGTGCGTTTGACTTGAGTGCCGCCGCGCAAGTCACCATTTTATATTGGAATCGTGCCGAGAAGCGTCCATTGGTACTCGCGGACGTTCGACGTCGTCGGGAATTCCGTGGCGTCGGCGCGCGCCGACGGTGCCGTCCGGTCGGGGGAAAGCGCTCGTCGGCGGCGATGGTCGGCCTCCGCGCGAAGGCGAGCGCGTTCGAGCACCCGAAGGCGCCTCATCTGGATGTGCTGCGGGCGAGGCACTTCACCGCGGCGATGCAGGTGGTGTTTCCTGCCGCTTCGGGCGCGGCGGAGACGGGGGCGGCGTTGACAGACGTCTCCGGGACGCTGAGAGACGCCTCTGGGGCGTCGACGTCGGGCACCGACGGAGGGGCGCGGGGCTTTTACGTCGCGCACATGACGCTCGCGGATCTCCTGGATGAGGGTTTTTTGGCGACGCACGTCAAGGCGGATGGCGCGCGTTTGCACGCGCTGAGCGCGGACGGCCGCATCGACCGCGACGACGTCGCCGCGGTGACCCCGAACGGCCAGATGCACCTCTCGATCTCCCCGCGCGCCTACCGGCGGCTCGGGGTCTCGGGCCTCAAGTCGGACGACGGCACGCTCAAGCGCCGGTGCGCGGTGAATCTGGCGAAGAAAACCTTCGCGCCCGGGGGCGCGTTTCGAGACCGTCTCGTCGACGCCGCCCGCGGGCTTCGCGCGACGGACTGCGCGCTCGCCGCGAAACGGCCGTACCTGGTGACGACGAGCCACAAAACGTTGAACACGTCGAGCGGGAGTGGTGTTCCAGGAGTCGTTTTCCCGGAAGGGTGCGAGTTTTTCAAACGCCGCGCGTCGCTCGCGTCGACTTTTGTGCGCGTCGCGCGCGGAGAGTTGGAGACGCCGCCCGCGCCGGCGTCGTACGTCTTCGGAAGGGAACCGCGCGACGCAGAAGCCGAGCAGGAGACGCTTTCGGAGTTCCACGAGTGGCTGGGGCAGGTATCGTGCGCCGAGACCGCGGAGGTTCGAGGCGAGGGCGCGGGAACGGAGATCCGCGGGAACGTCGAGCGGCACAGGTGGGAAGGGTTCTTCGTGCCCGACGACGTCATCGCCGCGCTTTTTTTTTGCCGCCGCGTCGTCGCCGGCGGCGCCAAGCCCTGGGCCGCGCTCACGGCGTGGGGTTTCCCGGACGACCCCTCGCGGGACACGGCGGTTGACGCGGGCGGGGACGGGGGAGGCCTCGGGGGAGGCGAGCATGTCACGTTCGTCGTGGTTCCCGGGGACGGGTACGTCATGTACACGCAGACGCGGCGGTGAGCGGCGTTTTTTTAGTCGTGTTTTTCGCGACGACGAAGATATATGCATAGTAAGGTAATAAGCTGTGTTTCAGGTTGTCTCTATAGTAGGTATGGTCGACGCGTAATACTCATCAGGGTTTCGTGTTCGCCGCCGCGACACGTCACACGGAAGACGCGGCATCGTTCACTGCCGGCGCGGGGACTGAGAGGTTTCCTTCGAGCCGCCGTTGGAGCCGCCGTCGTTGCTCCCCGCCTCGCCCCCCGCGCCGTCACCCGACGCCGACCCCGCCTTGCCGTCGCTCCCATCCGCCTCCTCCTCCTCTTCCTCTTCCTCCTCCTCCTCCTCCTCCTCGCCCTCCTTCAAGCGCACGAACTGCCCGCGGATGCGCGGCCGCGCCTCCGCCAGGCGCTTGCGCGACGCGTACCGCACCTTCTTCTCAAAGTTGCGGTCCTTGCGCTTCTTGAGGTAGCGCGCAATCGCCTCCGCGCGCCGCTTGGCGCACGTGCCCTTGGCGCCCGCGCGCGCAAACGCGCTCTGCTGGTGCTCCACCGCGCCCTGCAGCACGCTGTAGAACTTCGAGACGAACTCGGACGCCGCGGCGGCGCTGCCCGCGGGGCCGGCGCTCGCAGCCGCCACACTCGCCGCGCTCGCCGCCGCGCCCATGTGCTGCGCGTACAGCATCGGGTCCACCCCCGGGGGGCACGGCGGGAACATCCCCGGCGCGCCCATGGGCGCCCCTGCGGGCATGCCCTCCTGGCCCGTACCGGGCGCGCCGGGCATCATGCCCATGGGGTGCCCCGGCATCATGTGCGGGGGCATGGGCATGCCCGCGGGGTTCATGCCGGGCATGCCAAAGAACGCCGCCAGGTGCGGCGGCGGCGCCGGCGCGGCGCCGGGCGCCACCTGCGCGGTGGCGACGCGCTGCGGTGGCGGCTGCGCCGCCTTCTCGGCGCCCGTGCCCTCCTCCGCGACGGCGGCGATGCCCGCGAGCGAGGCGAGCGCGCCCTCGGCGCGCGCGGCCACCTCGGGGTCCACCTTCAGGCTGATCACCTGCGCGGCGGCGGCGTCCTCCAGGTTGAGGAAGGACTGGAACGCCGAGCGCGACGCCGAGCGTCGCAAGCCAACCTTCGGCGCCTCCTCGCCTTGCGGCTTGGGCAGCGTCAGCTCCAGCATGGTGGTCGCCCCCCCGTACGCCTTGACAAGCTGCACGGAGAGCCCCTCGACGTTGGGCTCCTCGCCCGCGCCCGAGCCCGACCCGCCGGAACCGCACCCCGACCCCGACCCCGCGCCGTCGCCCGTCTGGCCCCGCTTCCCCTCCCCCCCCGCCGCCCGCCGTTCCTTCGCCCCCGCAGCCTTCTCCCTCTGCTCCTTCTCCTTGGCGGCGCGCTTCGCCTTGGCCGCCTGCGCCTTGGCCTTCTCCGCAGCCTCGCGAGCCTCCTCCTCGCGCTCGCGCCGCGCCTTGCGGTCGGCGACGCGGCTCGAGCGCTTCCCGCGGCCGAGCTCCTCCGCCTCCGGCGCCGAGCTGGGCTCCTCCGGCGAGGCGCCGCGCGCGCCCTGCGCGGTGTCCGCGGAGGTGTTCGAGCCGCCGCTCTTCTGGTTCTGGCCCGAGCCCGCGTCGCGCGCGGGACCCCGCGCGCCGGTGTGCTCGGCGCCGCTCGCCCCGACGCTGGCGCCCGCCGCCGTGGACGCCGACGAGTTCAACCCGATCGACGCGTGCCTGCCGAGCGCCTCCATCTGCTGCTTGCGCACGGGCTTGACGAGGTAGTCCGTCGCGCCGGCGTCGCCGCACTTGGTCTTGAACTCGTCGCTGTCCACGGTGGACATGATGATGATGGGGATGGAGCGGAACGGCTTGTCGCTCGCCTGCACGATCTTCATCAGCTCCATGCCGTCCACCTCGGGCATCATGATGTCCGTCAAGATGAGGTCCACGTCCTGCGTCGGGGACAACAACGCGTCGATAGCCTGCTTGCCGTTCATCGCGGTCGTGACTGTTTGGGGCAGAGAAGGTTTGGGACGATCGGGGAAAACGCGGTCAGCCTCCGTCGCCGTCGCGTCGCGCGCGGCGAAGACCGATTCTCCACCGCGGCGAAAAAAGTTTTGCTCGACGGTTCGACGCGCAAGTTGAACACCCGCGCGAATTCGCCGAACGGGTCGGCGCCGGCCGCGCGCGCGGGCGTCGCGCCCGACGCGAGCGGGCGCGTGACAGGCACGTACCTTGGTGTCCACAGCTCTTCAGCAGCGCCTTGACGAACACGAGCGTCGCGTGGTCGTCCTCCACCAGCAGAACGTGCAGCTTTTGCTCGCTCGAGGGGTCGGTGAGCGCCGCGACGGTCGACGCGTTGCTCGTCTTCGCATCGGCATCGGCCGGCCCCGCGGCGGGTTCCACGGGGGCCGGAGCCGCGACCGCGCGCGCCGTCATCGCCTGCGAACGGTCACGAACGTCCCTCCGCGAAAACGCCGGCTGACCCGCGCGGTCGCACGCGACGCGAGCGCTCGTTTCCGACCGGGTCGCGCGGTGCGTTCGAAACGTCGACGCGACGGTCGATGCCGAGCGAAAGCGGTTATTCGGCGTTCGCTTCGCGCCGCCACACGCGCCCCCGGCCGAGTCACGCGCCGCGCCTGTGCTCGGACACGGTCCGCTAGTCTCCGCTTGAGCGCCTGTTGCCTTCGCGCGGTCCCTGCCGCGTCGAGCGCCGAGAGGTGTGGCGCGTCCGGCGCACTCGCTACCCAAACTTCCACGGTGGACGCGAGAGCGGCTGTCCGCGAAATTCTCACCGCAGCGGGAGATATTTTCACCCGCGATGCTGCGTCGGATGTCCCGAATCGGCGGGGAAAAAGCGGGCGCGTGACTCGAGAACGACTCGCCGTTTTCGCCGTATCGCGAAGCGGATCGATTTACTCCTCGCCAAATCCCCGTTCGGATTAAGCGATGCGGCAGCGGGTTTTTTCGTTTATTAGAAAAAACCCGCGCAGCCAGGCTGGCGCGGGAATTTTTATTTTTCGCGATCTGTCTTGTCGCAGAGATCGATCGATCGGCTGATCGGATGAGCGTTCTTTTTCGTCGCGACGCGAGACTCGAAGAAATCTCTTCTTCATCGGACGCGCGCGGGAGAACGAAGAGAGAGAGACGACGAAGAGAGAGAGACGCGACGTGAGAGAGCGAGCGCGTCGCCGGGTACGACGAATCGTATTCATCCGTGTTGTCACACCATCAGTTCACCTCCATGCCCGAGGTTTTGAGCGTTCCCCCCCCCCCCTTCGACGAGACGTCCACCCCGAACTTCTCCAGCAGATGGTCCGTCTCCACCTTGGAGACGAGCAGGTTCACGGAGTTCTTCCCCTTCCAGCACGCGATGGCGATCTCCTCGGGCGTGCTGGCGCTCTCCTGCAGCATCGCGCGGTCGGCGTCCGTCTCGATGCGCGGCAGAAACACGCACGAGCCGTTGCGCATCGCCGCCACCTCAGCCTTGGTCTTCTCGTCGATGAACATCGCGCGGTCCGGCCGGTCGGGGTCCGGCGCGAGGTTCATCGAGCGGCGCTGCAGGATGAGTTTCAGCTCCTCCAGCGTGGGGTGCACGATCTGCTTCGTCACGAAAGGCAACATCATGTGCAAGCCGTCCTGGGTCAGGCGGTAGTCGCACGGAGGCGGCCCGGTCGCCGGGTCCTTGTGTTCCTGCCGCTCGAAGATCTTCACCCCCGCGGCGATCACCTTGAGCTGCTCGCGGTGGTCCGCGGCGAGGTACTCGCGCAGGCCATCGCTCAGCATGTACAGGCGCTTCGGCCGGGACGAGTCCGCGGTCCTCGTGACGGCGTTCTTGTGCAGCGGCAGCCGCTCGCGGTCGATGCCGTACGTCTCGGTGATGGAGTCGATCACCTTGTGGTCGGAGACGGGCATGATCGCGTCCAGCCCGCCGGCGAATCTCACGCCGCCCTTGTTCCCGCCCTGGCTCGACATGTCAGCGCCGCCTCGGCGACCCTGCCCGCGCACGGAGGTCAAGAGCAGCTCCTTCTCCGGCTCTAGCGGCGCGCCCCCGTTCGCGGCGAGCGCCTCGCGCTCGGCTCGCAGCTCGAAGGCGTTGCGCAGGGTCAACGACACCGAAACCTTCCCTTTCGCGACGCTCAGCTCGGTCTGCACGGCAATCGGGCCCTTCAGCTTCTTCGGGGGCTCGATGGACGCGGGCGTCTCCTTGACCTTGCGGAACACCGCGACGAAGAACCCGCCGGTGTCGTCCTGGTGCGGCAGAATGCGCATGCACCGCTCGAGAGGCAAGTTCGCGGCGTCCGCGTACGCGGGGAACATCGTGGCGTGCAGTTTGTTCTTCTCCTCCGGCCCGTCGAAGGTGTCGTGCTTGCCAAACTTGTCCCAAACCTCCCAGTGGCGCACGCCGGGCACGCGCTTGAGCTCGGGGAGCTCCTTGGAGACGTCCAGCAGCTCCAGCGCGCCGTCGCAGTCCTTGAGCATCGCAGCCACCACCGCCTCGTCCTCGATGGGGTTGAACGTGCACGTCGAGTACACGAGGCGACCGCCGACTTTGAGCAGCTGCGCGGCGCGCAGCGCAATCTTCAGCTGCAGCGGGTGCAGCCCGTTGCCGTTGCCGACGGTCCACCTGGGCCAGATGTCCGGCGCCTTGCGCATGGTGCCGTCGCCGGAGCACGGCACGTCCGTGAGGATGCAGTCGAAGGGGAACGTGCGCCCGCCGGGCGAGGTGATCACGGGGAAGTTCTGCGCTTCGTGGTTGGTCACGAGCAAGCCGGGCGAGTTGACTCTTTTGGTCTGGTGCGTGAGCAGGTTGCAGCGCTTCATGTCCACGTCGTTGGCGATGACGAATCCCTTGGGTATGCTGGTGTTGTCCCCGAGCGAGCCGTGTAACATCTCCAGGAGCTGGAACGTCTTCGAGCCGGGCGCCGCGCACATGTCCAGCACGACGTGCGACGGCTCGATGTCGAGGAAAAACGCGGGGATCATGGACACAACCTCCTGGCGCGTGATGGAGCCGTACTCGTTCGCGCGCTTGACAAACTCGTGGATCTGCTCGAGGTGCGGCAGGCGGCGCAGCTGCTGCCTGGAGTAGTTGAACTGCCACGCCAGGCGGTCGGGGTACCAACGCACGCACCGAGGCGCCTCCACCGTTTCCTCCGACGTCTCGCCCGACGCGGCGTCCACCTTGCTGAAAAGCTTGTTCTCGATCTGATCGCGAATGTCCTCCGCGAACTTGCCGCTGCCGTTGATGCGGAACGACGTGGGCAGGGGCGTGCGCAGGGACTCGAGGAACGCGTCCCACTCCGCATCCGGCACGATATTCTGCGCCTTGTAGTACTTCTCGAACGTCTCGTTCTTCTTCTCGAGCGGCTTGTACGTCCCGTCCGCCGACGGTTTCGGGGACTTCTCGTTCCACACGTTGTCGCGCGATTTCTTGAAGTCGCGCTTCAGCACGCGGTTATCGCCCTTGCGCTTGTGTCCGCGACCGCGACCGCCCATGGTGCGAGCGAGGGGAAACGAACGGACGGCGAGAGGCGAACGCGACCGGACGTTCGCGACCGGGGTTATGCGCGCGGGGCGCGGCGCGAGTGCGCGTTCGGCAAATTTCCGAGAGAAAAAGGCGTGCCGCCGCCACCGGCGGCGGTCTCGCCGAGAAAAGCGAGCCCACTTGCCCACGAGCCAGCTCAAAGAGCAACTGCCGTGAAAAATCTTCGGGTATTCCAGGTTTTCCCATGAAAAAGTAAACCCCGATGACGCTCGAGCGCCACAACGCCGACGCTTCGTCGCGTTAACACCAACCTCCGACTCACAAACATGGGCGATTGGGGCGGACAGCAAGGCGGCGGATACCAGCAGGGCGGCGGCGGCGGCGGCTGGGGCGGCGGCGGCGGCTACCAGCAAGGTGGCGGTGGCGGCTCCTTCGGCGGGTCCTGGGGCGGGGGGGGCGGTCGCGGGGGCGGGGGCAACGTCCGCCCCGGCGACTGGCAGTGCCCCGCCGGGTGCGGGAACGTCTTCGCGTCGAAGATGAACTGCTTCAGATGCGGCGCGCCCAAACCCGAGAATGCGGAAGTCGCCGCCGGCGACCAGGTACGAGCCCCGACGACCGCCAGATCGATCGGACGTTCCGAGCGCGAACCGACGCGCCCCCAAACCGTGATTTCGCCGTCTTCTCGTCCCAATCATCGTGTGACGCAAACGAAGCGCGACGATTTCCTCATTTCGCTGTTTTCCTCTCGCTGACGCGCTCTCCGCGCTTTCCGCGCTTTCCGCTCTCGCGCTCGCGACAGTACGGCGGCGGCGGCGGGTACGAACGCAGCGGCGGCAGCTGGGGCGGCGGTGGCGGCGGCTGGAACTCCGGCGGCGGCCGCGGCTACAACGACCGCCCTCGCGGCCCCACGCCCCGCCCCGGGGACTGGAACTGCCCCGCAGGCTGCGGCCTCGTGTTTGCGTCCAAGCCCAACTGCTTTCGGTGCGGCGTCGCGAAGCCCGAGGGCGCCGACCTCGAGTACGGCCAGAGGCAGGACGACGGCTACCAGCCCGCCGGAGGCGGCGGGGACTGGAACGCCCCCAGGAACGACTATCCCCCCGTCGCTCCGCAGTGAGAAAGACGCGTACGAGTAAGCGTCCAGTAAACGTCAAACGGCGACGACGGGACGTCAAGGAAGAAAAGAAAAGAGCGCGTCCCGTCGCGCTTCCCAACGTGTTTTGTGTTTTTGTGTTTTTGCGTGTGCTGTGTTGTGTTTGTGTTCGATAAATCTCCGCTTTTTGTCTCGCGCGCGTGCCGATGGCGCGCGCGCGCGAGCGCGTTGCGACCCGTAGGTAGAGACGCGCCTCGTCGGACGTCGCTTGTGACGCGCGCTCGAGAGAAGAGACCGCTCTAAAGTTACATGGAGGACGCCTGAGAAGGCGCGCTCATCTCATTGTTTCGATTCCCGCGACGGAAGCGCTCGCTCGACCTTCGCCGACTACCGTTGCATCGCCGCGACGAGCGCGTACGACGCGAGACTCCCGAATCCCAGCCCCGCGGTGAGCGCGAAGGACAGCGCCGCGCCTTCCTCCGCGCGCCTGCCCAGCGGCCGAACCGTCGGGCCCCACATCATGCTCGCGCTCCCCAAGTGCCCGTTCGTGAAGGCGAGCGCGGCGACCAAAACGACGGGCGCCGCGTCCGAGCGCGCGAACCAGCCCGGGAACGCCCAGCGCCGCGACGTCACCACGTTGCACGCCAGCAGCGGCGGGATCAACGCGACGCGCGCGAGGGACGCCAAGACCACCGTCTGACCGCTCGGCGCGCGTCTCGGCGCGACCGACGCGACGGCGCGACCGGCGAGGTCAAACGCGTTGAACAGCAGGAACAGCGACGGGGTCCACAGGTCCCCGGCGAACCGCGAGCCGCCGCCCGCGGGGCGCGCCAGGCACGGCGGCGACGTCGCGCCGTTCTCCGCCGCGCACACCGAAGATGTCACCGCCGGGAACACAGTTAGCGTCACGGCGAACGTCGCGAACACCGCGAAGCGGTAACACAAAGAGGTACCCCGCGCGGAGGACGCGAGGAAGGATCCCCTGGAAGACGCGTCGATTGGTCCCGGCGTCTCCACCTCCTCTCCCTCGCCGCGCGCGCCGCGCAGCAGAGGCACGTTCGCGTCGGCGTTCTCGAGACTCTCGACGAGACTCGTAGAGAGACTGTCGAGATTCGACAGTCTCTCTTCCGCTCTTTCCGCTCTTTCCGCCGCGACGGTTTCGTCCGTCGCGCGCTTCGCCGCCGCGGCGGCTTCCATCCCGCGCTCGAAAAACGGAAGCCGCGCGGCGAACGCGCACCCCAGCGCACACACCAACATCAAACACGCCGAGGCGTAGAAATACGTTGACGCTTGCGTCATGATACCCTTCTCGCCCGCCTCAGTGTCGTCGTCTCCGCCGCGCCGAGAGTGAGAATGAGAACTCGCCGCCGTCGTCGCGAGCGCCGCGGCGGCGCTGGCGACGCCCGCCGCGGCTTGTCCCCCCATGAGCGCCTGGTTGTACTTCGGGGGCAGGCAGCTCGCGTCCGCGAACGAGCCCCCCTGCACCAGCGCGGTGAGTCCGCCCAGGCACACAAGCGTGAGCAGGGTCACGCCCGCCAACGCGTCGCCGCTCACGCCTCGCGCGCGGACGAGCGCGCCGGAGACGGCGAGCAAAACGCCCATGGCCATCAAAGGCGCGGGGACGCGCATGAAGCGCGGGACGCGTCCGAGCGCGTCGCCGCGCACGAGCAGCGCCAGCCCGAGGACGTTGGCGGCCATGAAGGTCATGCCGAACACGGACTCGAACGCGTCGGCCACCGCGGGCGCGTACGGCGGCACGAAGAGGCGCAGGTCGAAGTACGCGCGCTCCGTGATGAACACGTTCCAAGGCAGCAGGGTGCCCATGCCCGCCAGGAACGTGATGCAGTACGTCAGGTGGAACCGGTCGGGGGGCCAAGACGCCGCCGCGGCCGGAGCCGGGTCATCGAACGCCGTCGACGACCGCGACTCGACATCCTCGTCGGACATCTCGCGCTCCGCCGCGCGGCGGGGATGTGCGCGAGCGCGCCCCCGACTTTCAAACAACGCTTTTCCTGAGTCAAAAAATTGGGCCAGTCGACATCCGGGGAGCGGGGACGCCGGTTTCGCTTGACACGTCGTCAAGAGTTCTCGTCGAGATTGCGGGATCGCCCTCCTCGAGCCGCGTCCGCCACAGCGACTCGCGCGAGAGTGGCCCGACACACAGCATGTCAGCCGCCGTCTGCTCTACCGTGCTCCCCACCGCCGCGCGCGCGGCGCCCTCCGCGACGCGCGCGCGCGCCGTCGACGGCGTGGCGCTCGCGTCCCGAAAGGGTAAGGTTGCCTCTGCGGCCCCCCGCCTGAGCGCTCGCCAGTCCACCGCGTCGCTCCGCGCGAAGGCCCCCGCGGGCTCCGCCGCGCGCGGCGCGCGCTTGATCGTCGCCGCCGCGGGCGAGGACGAGAAGGTGCCCTTCGGGTACACGCGCGCGGACGTGCTCTTGGTCGGCTTCGGCACGACCGCCGCGGGAGCCGCGCTGTACTACGGGCTCCAGGCGAACGGCGTGTCCGCCATCTGGGCGGGCAACATCGTGCAGCTCACGTTCGTGCTCGGGCTGAGCGTGGCGTGGGTGGGGTCGTACGTCTCGCGCGTCATGAACAAGGACATGACGTACGTCAAGCAGCTCAAGGACTACGAGGACGCGGTGATGGCCAAGCGCCTGGAGGAGCTCCCGGAGGCGGAGCTCGAGAAGATGATGGACGACATCAGCAAGCTCGACCCCAAGTGATGCGGAAGTTTTTTGGTTTTCGGAACGTACGCGCGCGGACAAGACGAGAGACGCGACGCGCGACGCGCGCGGATGACGACGCGAGGACGACACAGAAGAATCGACGCGGCTGTAAACAAGCGTAGTGACGTGCGTTAGCGCGGCGTGCTCTCTCTCTACTACGGTCGACTATACTACCGAGCTCTATACTACCAGACCACCGGCGAACCGGATGATGTCCGTCTCGCGCGTTTTATAATAGTTCGTCGCGTTCCTCCGCGCGTCGGCGCGCTTCCCACTCGCGCCGCGCCTGGGCGTCTCGCGCGATGCGCGCCGAGATCTGCGGCATGGCGCGTCTGTCCAGGAACGGGTACTCGCCGATCCACGTGTCCGTCTCCGGGAAGTACGCCTCGCGCACAGCCTCGAACCGCCCGAAGTAGTTGTCGTCGGAGCCGACGACCATCTCGCACGCGTCGCCCTCGCGCACGTCGGCGTGCGACGCGCGCAACGGCACGCGAATCTCCACCACGGCGCCGCTGTCGTCGCCGACCGTCAGGCTCAGCATCCAGGACTCGGGCGCGTCCACGTCGCGGTCGTAGAAGCCTGGCGTGGGCGGGGACTCGCGAGGCACGGCCGCCAAAACGCGGCACCGCCACAGGCCGATGTTCTTGCCGCGCCGCGCGGCGGCGTTGCGTCGCGCGGCGAGCGCGACGGGCGCCCAGAGGAAAAACGTTGCCGCGGGGACGGCGAGGAGCGCGCTTACGTTTACGAACGCGACGACGCCGAGGAGAGACGCGCCGAGCCTCTGCGTGGCGGTCTCGGGCCCACCCCAGAAGTAGCCGTACTGCTCGCCCGTCGCGCCGATTGGTAAAAGCGCCTGCGTCTCGCGCTGCGTCAGCAGCGTCACGTCCGGGGGGGGGCCGCGGCGGTTGGCGCCGTCCGAGTAGTACCCGGACGAAGACGAGGAGGCGGTCGCGGCGTCGTCGGACCACGACCCGTCACGACCGGGGTCGTAGCGGTCGGGGTCGTACCCGTCGTACCCGCCGCCGTAGCGGTCACGACGCCGCGTGTCCTCGAACGGGCGCTCGTACCCGTACGGGTCGTCCCCGAAGCGTCCGGGGTCGTCGTCGCCGGAGGCGCGAAGGGCGGTGGAGGACGGTTCGCCGCCGACCGCGAATCGCGCGGAGGATTTTTCGGCTCGCCCGGGAGACGCATTCGCACGACCGCGGGACCGCGCGCGGTCGCGCAACCCGAGTCCCGTCGCCGCGGCGGTCGTCGCGGCGACGCGTGTCGTCGCAGACATTTACGCGGGTCCTCGGCTCGGGTCCGTGGAGGACGCAGCCGCGAATGCGCGGGACGTCGACCCTAAACCTCATTTTATTTTTCGTGCCGCGTTCGTCGTTCAACGTTGTTCGTTTTCTCGGGAACTCCTTTACACGGCAGTCGCCCGAGCCTCCACACGCGCGCGCGCCGCGACGCGTTCGGCCCCGGGTCCGAAACCTGCGCAACACCGCGCAAATGCTTCGCGTCGCGTCCGCGGTGGCGGCCGCGCGGCCGTCGACGCACGCCCGCGTGTTCGCCTCGGGCGCGTTTGCGCGCGGCGCGGACTCGGCGAGCGCCTCCCCCTCGGGATCGGAGGAGCCGCGCGTCTCGGTGGGCGCGACGTTCTCGACGACGCGCACGTTCACCGAGGCGGACGTCGCGGCGTTCGCGGCCGTGACCGGTGACCCGAACCCCATCCACGTCGACGCGCGCGCCGCGCGAAGCGCCGGGTTCGAGGGGACGGTGGTGCACGGGATGCTCTGCGCGGGGATGTTCGGCGCGGTCATCGGCGAGGCGTTCCCTGGCGCCGTGTACGCGACGCAGTCCCTGTCGTTCCGCGCGCCCGTGCTCGTGGGCCAGGCGGTCACGGCGGAGGTCACGCTCACGAGGATCACCGGGCGCAAGGCATCGTTCGATACGAAGGTGCTCGTGTTTCCAGAAAAGCGCCGAGGCGACGAGAGCGCCGCGGCAGTCGCCGTCGACGGTCAGGCGCTCGCGCTGCTGCCGCCGAGGCGTCGAGTCGCGGCGTAGAATCGCGCGATATCGGAAGCGAGAGTACCATGGTATTAGTAATAGCGTTTTTCACGTAGTACCTTCGTAATAGCTACACGTAGTGGTCGTATCTAAGCGTTCCGTTCAGAACGAACGAGCGCGTTCCAGAACGTCGCCCTAATATGTGTCACCGCCGACCGGATCCCCCCAGGTTCGCGAACACCGAGTCCAGCGTGCCGCCCCGGCCTCCGCCTCCGCGCGTATCGCCGCCGGAGTGGAGCCCGGAGGCGCCCGCCGCGCCGCGCGACACCGCGTTTGCCAGCCTCGCCTTGTTCCGCTCCCAGCGCTCGGCGCGTTGCTCCTCGGCGTCGTCCGACCTCGCGCCTGCTCTGCGCGACAACAAGCCCCGGCTCTCGATGTCGTCGCTATTGTCGTCCCCCCTGCCGGCGCCGGTAGTGGTGGCCATCGCGCCCAAGTCGACCTGTTTCCCCAGGTCGACGTAGTAAGGACACCCCGCGCCGATTTTCCATACCCGGGGATCCCCGGCGTTCGCGCTCGCCATCTCCGCGCGCTCGCGGTCGACGATCCGTTTCCCGTCCGTGACGTGCGCGTCGCGGTCGTCGTCGTCCTCCTCGCTGGCGAACCTGAACTTCTCCGAGTCGCCTCTGCGCAGGATGGCGGCCAGGATCTTGTCCAGGCAGCCCTTCCACAGCAGCGTCGCGCAGTACAGGGAGACGCACGCCGGGAACGCGGCGTTGAACGCGTTGGCGAACGTCGGGATGTTATCGGCGAGCTTCTCGTGGAACACCGTGTTTTTGTTCCCCTCGCCGTGCGCCGCGGCGAGCTCGCGCACGGAGGGCACCATCATGAGGAAGTTCAGCGACAGCGGCGCGGCGAAGCGGCAGGTGAGGGACGCGTTGAGAAGCAGCGAGAACGAGTCCGTGCCCCCCGGCACGAGCGAGTAGAACGAGAACATGCCCAGCCGGAACAGCGAGAACATGGCGCAGAAGCACATGTACCCGAGCGGCGCGATCACCGCGGCGTGCACGGCTGTGGACGAGTCGCGCGCGGCGGAGCGCAGCATCGCCGAGAACGGCGAGACATCCACGCCGTCCGTCGCCTGCGTGGTCCACATGAACGTCTCCGCCCACACCGTCAAGACGCTGAACGCGGCGAGCGCCACCGCCAGCGCGCGCGCCGCGACGGGCGCCACGCGACACCGCCACCACCACTCGGCGGTTTCCAGCGTCGCCGCGAACTTCCCGGCGCGCACCGGTCGCAGGGGGTTGCGGAACCTCTTGTCTGACGAGGTCATCAGACAACTCCGGTCGCCCAAACCCGAGGCGCCCAGGCCAGAGGCGTTCAGGACAGCCTCCGCTTCCATCGCCGCGGAAACCGCGACGACGTACTGCGCCGCCGTGCGGCGGTACACGCGCAGCTTTCGCTTGAGCTGCCGCCGCAGCCTGACCATGTCGCTCTCCTCGTCGTAGTCGTAGTCGTAGTCGTCGCCGTCCTCGCTCGCGTCAACATCCACGGATCCGCCGACACCAACGTCCGCGCTCTTAGGGGTCTCCGCGGCGATGATGCGCATCATCCAGCGCAGCTCGTGGTTGCGCGGCATAACCTCCTGCGTCGTCTCCGAGGCGCGCACGATTTTGCGCAGCGCGGCGTGCGCTTCGTCCAGCGCCGAGGCCACCTCCCCCACCTTCCTGTACGCCGCGTTGGGTCTTTTCTGGATGTTTGCGCTGCGCCAGAGCGCGCGCGGGACCTCCACGAGGCCGTACCCGAGCAGGAACACGCCGGCGACGATGCCGAAGGACGTCGCGCTGGCGATGGAAAAGGCGGCGACGCCGGTCAGGGTCATGGCGCCGTTGGCGGTGAGCACGATGACTCCCAGCAGCGCGACCGCGACGAGGACGGCGTAGAAGATGACGTTCTCGCGGACGCTCGTCGCGAGCCTCGCGGCGACGGTGAAGTCCCCGGCGTCCTCGTAGATCTGGTGCAGCGGGAGCACGAACCACGTCAGGTTGAAGGTGATCCAGTAGGACAAATCCCACAGCAGCGCGAGCGTCGGCCGCGCGGACGCGTCCCCGGACGCGGTCGCGGCGATGTCCGCGGGGACGAGCGCCAGGATCGAGAGCGACAGCGTCCACGAGAGCGCCAGCTGCAGCCGCACCGCCAGGGAAACCTCGGGCGCGGCGAAGTGGCGCAGGGTGAGCAGCACGCCCACCGTCACCGCGAGGAGCGCGAGAACCCCGAACGAATTTTCCATGGTGTCGCGCGCTTCAGAGTCGTCGGGGTCTGACGCCCCGCGAGCACTAGCGCGCTCCGCCCGCGGCACCGAGCGGATCCCAGGTCGCGGTCGTCGCGACGCGCGACCGGACGACGGGGGCGCAGGCAGCGGCGCGACGCGCGGTCTGAGATTGGGCAGCCGTAATGTAATTGAGCTGGCCAAAAAGTTTAACGAACGCGTTTTCGCGAAACCCGATGACGACGATCGATGCGAGCATGTCTCCTTAGAAAAACGTCGACAACCGTTTACGTAGACTACAAACGTACCTCCTACTTCTCCTCGGCGACGGCTTGGAAAAACTCCAGCGCCGCGACGTGCGCCCAGCTGTTTCTCGGCACCAGCGTGTTCCCCTCGTAGAAGCAGCAGTGCGTGCCTATGGGTGTCCGCACGAGCGCGCGCGCGCACGCCCCGTCGAAACAAAACGCGTTATCGTCGACGTTGGACGGCGTGCACACCGGATCGTCGTCCGCGTTGATCACCAGCGTCGGGGTTTCGATTTCAAGAACGGTGCCCATGGGGTTGGTTGCGTAGTGGTACTCCTCCAGCGACGCGAAACCCTCCGCGCCGTACGCCAGCCTCTGGAACTCCGCCATCGTCACGGTGTTCGCCAAGTCGTCGAAAGAGGGGCATCGTTTTCCCGCCGCCTCGTTCGCCGACCACGTTTGCCACGTCTTCGCGTTTGCGCCAAACAGAAAGGTGTTCTTCACCGACTTTAACAGATGCGCGTCGAGGAAAGGCTCGAAACGCGAGAACGCGCCTCCTTCCGTGGTGTCGTACCCGGGGCACACCATGGTCATCGCGTCGAACGCGCACTTCTCCCCCTTCTCGCCCGCGTACCGAACCGCGAGGCCCGTCCCCGCGCTCTCGGCGTACGCGAAGAGTTTACGCGCGCGCGGGTACTTTTTTTTAACCGCCGCGACGTGCAAATCGAGATCCTCCGCGTTGCCCAGCAAGTTGAAGCGCGGCGTTTTCAGCGGGCGGCCGAGGTGTCCTCGGCGCAGCAACACCGCGACGCGAAACCCCCGCTCCGTGGCGCACCGCGTGAAACTGGCGAAGTCGCGCGCGGTGCCCGTCAGCGTGTGCATCACCGCCACTACGGGCGCGTCCGTTGGAAGAGCGTCGGCGTCGCCGTGCCAATCGACGGCGATTTCTCCGCCATCCGGCGTCGAGATGGTTTCGCGCTCGAAGCGTTCCGGCGGGTCCAGCCTCTGCTTCAGCAGGTACGCCAGAAGCTGCATGGCGGAGCTCTGCAGCAGCAGAGGCGCGTCGATCGCGCGGTGCAGCGCCGGCGTCGCCGCCAGAAGAGACCGCATGCGCGGCGACGCCGGCGCGCGTATCCGCGGGCGGTGCGCGTCTTTCGACGTCTTTTTGCGCCAGGCGGAGGCGAGGAACGCCGCGAACGCCGCCGCGAGCGCGGCCGCGAGCGCCCTCGCGACGAGCGTCGCGAGCTCGAGGACGCCGCCGCTGCCGGAGGCACCGGCGACGCCCGCGAGCGCGTTCGGGACGACCGCGGCGGTGTGCCGCTTCTCGGAGAAGCGCGGGGTCGCGACGACCGAAGGTGCCGATCGCCGAGGAGAACCGCCCGAGTCTCTCGGATGGCCCCACGCCTCGTGGGGACGGGGACGGAAAGGGCGGAGGACACGCGCCGGGGACGAAGTCGACGCCGCCGTCGACCTGACACGCGACACCCGAGCGGCGCCGCGCGCCGCGGGCGCGTAAGCCGACGCGAGCATCTCCGCGCGCTCGGAGTGTGCTGAAGGCCCGAAGTTGCACGAAACGGCGTCGCACGTCGAGAGTGACTCGGTTTCGGATATAGGAAAAAGCTGAACACGTGCCACCACGTGCCACTCCGTGGCCCGCACCACGATGGCTTCGTGCGTCGCGACCCTGGTCGCCTCGGCGCGCTCCGCGGCTTCGCCGCGTCCCCCCCTCGCCGCGCGCGGGCGTGCGGGCGACGCGCGCGGCGCGTCCCGCGGCTCGTCGTCCCGCCCCCTCGCGCGTCGCGCGAGCGATCGCTCGCGTCTCGCGGCGGCGGGCGAGCATGCGGACGACGCGCCTCCCGACGAGTCCGCGTTCGGCGCCGAGCCCTGGTCCGGCGCGCCCGGGGAGGACCCCATCAGCAACGAGGTGCTGTTGAAGATCGTGCTGTCCCAGATCCCGGACGAGGAGGTGAACAGACTGGTGTGGGAGTGTTTGGGGTACACCAAGTCCATCGACATGGACGCGGAGACGCTGGAGGTGAAAGAGGTGTGGTCGCCGGAAAACGTCTTCCCCAAGTGGGCCGCCGCGTACCCGGAACCGCCGGATGTCATCGGCGTGACCCGCAAGTACTTCCCCGAGGTGGACGCGCCGGTCAAGGCGGCGTGCGCGGCGCTCACGCGCTCGGTGGCGCAGGAGCACAAGCAGGGCATCAAGACCACCTTGAAGCATCTCGGCTGGAAGGGGTACAAGATGGATGGGCTCACGCCCAACATGACGCGCCGAGCGCAAGCCGCCAACTGGCTTTTGTACTACCGCCGCGAACTCCGGGGCGTCTCCATCGAGGAGCTGAAGCGACGGCGCGCGGAGCGGGCGGCGGCGGAGGAGGCGGCGGGACGCACGGACGCGCCCACGGGGACCACCAAGACGGGAGTAGTGTAGGACGCGGTCTTCGGATGGCGTCGAGCGACGCGGCGCGAACTCTTGTGTAACGGCGCGTGTCACTCACAGCGTGTTCCGATCGCCCGTCGTCAGTGCCGCTGACTCGGATGGACCCATCCACACTGAAGGGCTTTCGCACGAAACGACGTCCGCGTCGCCTCACTTCGTGTCCCGCCGATGTCGCTGCAGAGCATCGAGGCGTTCGACCGCGCCCCGCAGCGCACCGACACCGCGCGGACGACCATGTCTGCGACAAAGACGGCGCCTTTCGGCGAGGGCGTGCCCTTCGGAGACGTGCGTCCCCTCGAACGCCCCGAATTATCCAGGTTTTTTAACAACGAGGCGACAAGATGCGCGCCCGACCGCCCCTCCGCGCGCGCTCTCGTCCACGCCGTCCTGCTCGCCGGCGCTCCTGACCGACGATCCCAAATCATCACCCGCGCGACCGCTCCGCAGCCTTCCTGGTACGGCAAGTTCAACTCCCCGTACTACACTAATAGCCACGTCGCGTTCCGCGCCAAGGTGCGCGCGTTCGTGGAGGCGGAGATCATGCCGCACACGCACGAGTGGGACGAGAAGAAGTCGTTGCCGCTCGAGCTGTACAAGAAGACGTACGAGGCGGGGATCCTGCCCGGCGTGGTGGGCGCGCCCTGGGCGGGCGGGCTCGGGCACAAGCTCGCCGTCGCCGCGCCCGAGAACTTCGACTATTTCCACGAGCTCATCATCCTGGACGAGTTCGGGCGGTGCGGCAGCGGCGGCGTCCTGTGGGGCTTGCTCGAGGGCGTGCACATCGGGCTCCCTCCGGTGTTAAACTTTGGGTCAGACTTCCTGCGCGAGCGCGTCGGTCTGCGCGTCCTGAAGGGCGAGGGCACCATCTGTTTGTGCATCACCGAGCCGTACGCGGGATCGGACGTGGCGAACATCCGCTGCTCGGCGAAAAAGTCGGCGTGCGGCTCGTACTACGTCGTCTCGGGCGAGAAGAAGTGGATCACCAACGGCGTGTGGGCGGACTTTTTCACCGTCGCCGTGCGCACGGGCGGGCCGGGCATGGGCGGCATATCGCTGCTGGTGGTGGAGAAGACGATGCCCGGGGTGAGTTGCAAGCGCATGGACTGCATGGGCGTCTGGGCGTCCGGCACCACGTACGTCACGTTCGAGGACGTGCGCGTGCCGGTTTCTAACCTCGTCGGCGTCGAGAACCAGGGGTTCAAGTACATCATGCACAACTTCAACCACGAGCGCTGGGGTTTCGTCGTGCAGGCCAATCGGTTCGCGCGCGTGTGCTACGAGGAGGCGTTCAAGTACGCGCACCGAAGGCGGACGTTCGGAAAGAGGCTCATCGAGCACCCCGTGATCCGCGCGAAGCTGGCGGACATGATCCGGCAGATCGACGCGACGCACGCGCAGATGGAGACCATCACCTACCAGATGTGCACGATGGACCGCGAGGAGAGCGCCAAGGCGCTCGCGGGAATCACCGCGCTCGCCAAGGTGCAGTCCACGAAGGTGTTCGAGTACTGCGCCAGGGAAGCCGCGCAGATCTTCGGGGGCGCCTCGTACGTGCGTGGCGGCCAGGGGGAGAAGGTCGAGCGCCTGTACCGCGACGTGCGCGCGTACGCCATCCCCGGCGGGTCCGAGGAGATCATGATGGACCTGGGGGTGCGGCAGGCGATGAAGGAGTGGGAAAAACAGCAGAGCAAGATGTGAGGATGAAGGACATCACGCGCGAGCGTAGCGCGCATCGTCACCACATCGTGAACGTCGTTTCGTGAAAACAAAACCACGGCGTCCCTGTCGTCGTCATCATCGTCGTTCCTACGCGGCTTGTAACGCCTCAGCCTCCTTCTCCGCCTTCTCCGCCTGTTCCTCCCGCCGCCGTTTCAACATCGGGTTCTCCTCCAGGTCGTCGGCATCCGGGCCGAAGGGCGTGTAGTCCACGATGTACTTCTCGATCGCGGGCATGTTCGCGCCCGCGACGGTGGCCTTCTTCACGCCGTTGCGGAAGAACAGGAAGTGAGGCATGGACTTCCCGCGGAACTCCTCGAGCAGCTCGTGCGACTCCGCCATGCAGTGCAACATCACGAAGCAGGAGGGCTCGTAGTCCTTCTCCAGCTTCAAACGTTTCATCAGCGGCAACACGGACTGACACCGCCCGGCCCACTCGGCGTACACCTCGACGACTGCGAGCGCAGAAGGGAGGAGGGGAAAGAAGATCGGGAACGCGTGTCAGAACGCGGACGCGCGGGGGCTCGTCGGCGCGCGCGGCGCGCGCGGAGCGCTCGAGAAAGACGACGCTCGCGTTCGGATCGACGTCTCGCGTGTTGACAACGGACGGCCGCGTCGCGCGTACCTTTCAGGCCTTGCTCGCACAGTTTGTCCTGCAGGAACGTCTCCGCCTCGTCCGTGCCCTCCTCACCGGTCACCAAGATGCTCATCGTCTTCTCATCGTACACGTTGCGCTCCACCGCGGCCATCGTGACCGTCGGACGCGCGCGGCGTGGAATGCGCGCCCGAAAAGGAAATCTCGCAGACTCTGTTTTTCATCGGGCGCGCCCGCGCACTGGAAACGCGAAAGTCGAAAGACCCGAAACGCCGTGTACAGTTGTAGTAGCACTATCGCTTGTAGTAGCACAATCGCTTCGCGCTCGCGGCTACCTCTCCTCGTCCTCCGCGTCCATCTGCTGCAGCAGGAACTCCACCCACTGGTCCGCCACGGTCGCGGTCTCCGTCTCGGGCGTGTACACCTCCGCCACCGCGACGGGAACCTTCGCGACCGTTCCCGCTAAACCGAGCGCCCCGAACACCACACTTCTGGGCACAGACGCCACCGTCCCGAGCACGCCCTTTTTTTGCCTCGCGCCGCCCGGTCCTAAACCCATCTCTTTCTTGTCCTCCTCCGACATGCCGAGCACGCGCGCCATCAGCTCCAGCACGTCCACGCTCTGCTCGCGCTGGAAGTACGTCAACAGAAGCTTCGCCACCACGCGGCGGTCCACCTGCTCGGAGGAATCCGCCGTGAGAGAAACCGCGCGTTTCGCGTGCTCCTGCAACGCGCGACGCGCGCGAGACGCCTCGACGACGGATTTCTGAGCCGCCGCGTCCGCGGCGGCGGCGTGTTTTTCCATCGCCGCACAGCGCGTCCCCGCCTCACGCGCCTTTTCCTGCGCCGCCGCGACGCGCGCGCGCTCGGCGACCAGTTCGGCGGCGAGTGTCGCGTTTTTCTCGCGCAGCGCCGACGCTTCCAACGCGCGGCGCTCTGCGTCTTCCGCCTCGTCGTCAAAGTGCTCGAGCGCGAGCTGCAGGTTGGCGAGCTCCTTGTCCTTCGCCGCGAGAGCCTCCCTCAGGATCTCCGCGTCGCGCTCGGCGGCGCGCGCGGCGGAGACGCTCGCCTCCGTCGCGGCGGCGATGGTGCCCTCCGCGCGGCGCGCAGCCTCCGCCTCGCGCGCGGACAAGCGCTCCTCCTTCTCGTCGTCCTCGGCTTCCATGTCCAGCAGGTGCCTCCGCAACCGCTCGAGCTCTTTCTCCTTCTTCTCCGTCTCGAACTTCTGCGCCTGCAGATCCCGAGTCGCCAGCGAGGCGTTCTGCGTGGCGATGCGTAACGCCTCGGCGTCCTCGCGACGCAAAGACGCGAGCTCGGCGACGGCGCGCTCGGCATCGCGGAGGCGCGCGGCGGCGTCGTCGTCGAAGATGCCGCTTTTTCCATCCGCGGAACGAACCGTCTCGACCGGGTCTGCGTCCGGTGACAACGCCGTGTCGGGAACGCGCGCGTTGGGATGGGTCTCGCGCGAATGCATCTCCTCACGATGCGCGGGTTCCGGGACCGAAGGCGGAGGCGGAGGCGGCGGAGCCTCCGCGGGCGGGTTCGCGCTCCCCGTCGTGATGATGTGTTCCTCAGCCTTTTTGCGCTCGCGCTCCGCCGCGAGTCGCGCGCGAAGCGCCGCGAGCGCGCCGCCCGCGGGCGCCGCCGCCGGTCCGCCGCTCACGGATGCCCCGCCTCCGTCCGCGCGTGGAGGCACGTCCGTCGACGCGGGGACCCGCGCGTCGGCTTCCTCGTCGCTCCACGCGTCATCCTCGTGTTCGTCGTACGTCGGATTATCGATAGCGTCCCGAATCTCCCCGACCGCGCTGCCCACGGCGGCCTTCGCCTCCTTGGCCTTCGCCGCGACCGCGGTGAGCGCGCCTTGCAGCATCGCCGCCGATCCAGCGCCCGCGCCGCGACCGATCGCGCGCTCGGGAATGCCCCGCGCGGCTCGGAAGCGGGGAATGAGAAGAAATCATCGTCGCGTTCGAACCGGGAAGCGTTCGCGAGTTCCGAGTTTCGTGCCACACCTCCTGCGTGCATTCCCGGTCATAGATATGGTACAAGCGTGTGACGACGCGTAAAAAGAAGAAACCCGCGTTGCTCGGTTCTCTCTCGCTCTAAAACTACCCCCCCGCCAGGTTCTCCCCCTTGATGTCCACGTACAAAAGCGAAGCGTCCCCCTCAGAGGGTTGTATCCCCGGAACGGACGGAAGCTCGAGCCGGAACGTCGTCCCCCGCCTCGGCGCCACGAAGACGCCGACGCGCTTCTTTTTTTTTTCTTCGTCTTCGACTTGGTCTGCGCTCGTCGACGAGACGTCTAAAACGTGCGCGGCGCGCTTCGTGACTCGCGCCACGACGCCGCGCCTGCCCACCAGCTTACCGTCGCGGCAGGAGGTGACAATCACGGTCCCGCCCCTGATCTCGCCGAGTTCCAGCACGAGACGTTTAAACCTCTCGAGGCGTTTTGTGTCCGTCACACTCTCCGCGGAGGACACCGAGTCTCCGAGACTGGAAAGAAACGCCGCGTGCGTCTGTGTGAGCGGTTTTAATGTACCGAGCGCGTCGGCGAAACCGTCGGCGAAAGGCGTTTCGGGAAGCGCGCCACGAACGCCTAACACCCTGAGCCTCGCGTTCGAGGCGTGCTGCGCGAGTCTCGAGGGTGCTTTTTTAGAGCTTTTGTTCCGTGTGGCTTTCTTGGCGTCTTCGCGCGAAGATGTCAAATTTCCATTCGCGGCGTCCAAAAGAAACACTTTGTCGCGCGTCTTGCCGCGCACCACGGCGTCGACGTCGGCGCCCGTCTTACAGCTCGTCTCCGCCAACTCCACCAGCGTCCGCTCGACGTACGAGTACCTCGCCAGACGCGCCGCGACGACGTCCGAGTCCGGCGTCGTGTCCAACAGCAAGCTCCGCGGAATCGATCCAAAGTGCGCCGACGCGAAAACCCCCGCGCGCGTTTGTTTGGAGAGGTCCGCGTACCACGCCGCGTCGGACAAGTCGGTCGGTCCGCGTCTGTCGCCGGAGGAAGAGAGAAACTCGGTCGGTTCCCTTTTTTTGTCCCGCCCGGCGTCGAACGGCGGTCGCGACGGCGGTCGAGAAGAGGCCGGGGTGCCGTCCCGCGCGCCTCGACCGCCCGCGCGGGGGCCGCGCGCGTCGCGTCTCGCGGGGGACGGGCGGTCGCCGTCGCGCCCGCGGGACCCGTCGCCGGGTCTCGAAACAGAGGCGCGAGCGGCGGAGGATGATGCGCCCCTGCCGCCGGCGAGTCGGCGGTCGAGCGCGTCGATGCGTTTGCGCTTCGCCGAGGCTTTGCCCTCGGGGTCGGGCGCGCCGCCGCCCATCGCCGACGTCTCTCCCTCAGCCGCGGACCAGGCGGCGACGAGCGTCACACGCCCCAAGGCGCTCCGCCCACCCAAGCGCGCGCTGGCTGGTGTGCGAGCCGGTCGCGGCGAGCATCTCGTCACTTCGGGCGGGCTCGCGAGCGGTCTGCCAAGGTCCAAGGTTGTTATTCCCATAATTAAAAATATCGTCAGTCTGTCAGTCGTCATGCGTCATGTTGTCAAAAATTCGGCAAAAATCCATTTGTCACAATGTGTCCGCAACTTCGAACCTCTCGCGCGTCGCCCTTCGTCATTGCGGGCAGCGCGCCGTGGGGCTCAGGGAACGCCCGAAAGCACGAGCGGCGCTCCAGGCACCATGGAGGATGCCGACAGGTCGCCGGATGCGGCGCAGGACGTCGATATGGGCACCGCCATGGTACGTCCCGGACATGTCGAACGCGTCGAGTCATCTTCGGATCTTCCGGTCGAAGCGCTGGCATAACCTATGCCTATACACATTTTCTACGGTCGTGGGCGCTCGACGCCCCGGTCGACCGGCTGCCCCCGACGCGCCCTCGTCTCGACTCCGTTTCATCACACGCGCTGACGTCGCGCTCCCTCGACTCATCTCCCGCAGAGTGACGACGAAATGGACGTGTTGGCGGGTGATGACGCCCACGCCGGCGTCCCGGGCGTCCCGTATAAGCGGCGCAGCCTCCGTACCGGCGTGGCCTCCCCCGCGTCGCCCCTGTCCGTGTCGTCGGACGTCAGCGCCGCCTCGGGCCTCTCCGGCCTGTCCAACCTGAGCCAGCTCTCTGGCCTGTCCCACGCGTCGACAAGCGGTCGACAACTCGAGGGCCCGTCGGTGAGCGCGGGCGGACGGAGCCTGCGCTCGAACCCCGACGCGCTGAACCTGCGCGCGGATCGGCACTTGCCGCGCGCGTCGCCGTTGTCCCTGCCGCGCCCGGTGGCGCACACGTGGTGCATGGGTGACTTCCGCGTGGGCGAGCGCGTGGGTCGCTCGCGGCTGAGCAACGTGTACCACGCGACGCACAAGGCGAGCGGCATGGACGTCGCGCTGAAGTGCTACCTCGGGCACAAGCTCGACGCGTTCACGATGACGCAGGTGCGCCGCGAGATTGAAATCCACGGCGCGGTGACGCACCGCTCCATCGCGACGTTCCACGGCTCGTTCGAGGAGGGGGGAAACATATGCATGATCCACGAATACGCCAGGCGGGGGGACGTGTACAACGCGCTGTCCAACGCCGGCGGTGTCTTTTCCGAACGGAAAACCGCCGCGCAGATTGTGCACCCGGTTGCGTCCGCAATCGCGCATCTGCACGCGCGCGGCGTCATGCACCGCGACATCAAGCCCGAGAACCTGCTCATCTCGGACGGCGGCGATAGCTGCCTCCTGACAGACTTCGGGTTCGCGCTGGACTACAAGAAGAGCAAGTGTGTCACGCGGCTGGGCACCACGGACTACATGGCGCCTGAAATCGTGCGGTGCGATAAGGCGCGCCGCGACGAGCTTCGCGCTTTGGGGAAAAACGGGTACGGTCCGGAGGTGGACTGCTGGGCCATCGGCGTCTTGGTGTACGAGTGCCTGGTGGGCACGGCGCCGTTCGAGGGGGGAACGACCACGGAGGAGACGTACGCGCGCATTCTGGAGGGGAACGTGCCGGAGATGCCCCCCGGGATCTCCGCGGAGGCGCGGGCGTTTGTCGCGGGGTGCCTGACGTACGACCCGGCGCGACGGCTCACTGCGCAGCAGATGCTGTCGCACGTCTGGATCCGGGCGCACGAGCCCTCGCACCGAGGCGCGGGGTCCAGCAGGGGAACGCAGGCGCCTCTGTCCGGCGTCCCGGAAGGCGAGTCGATGGGACAGGGGCCCCTCCCGGAGAAGGGGACCCGAGAGGGAGACGGAGGCGGGGTGTTTGACCGAGGCGCCGATGACGCCGGCGCGTGGCTCGGCAGGCACAAGAGCGCGTTCGCGGGGTTTTACCCGGCTGCGTTGGCGGCGCTCGCCGAGCGCGGCGGCGACGACGACGCGGGACCGAGCGCGTCGCGGCTCAGCCTGGACCACGGCGTGGGTCTCCGGTCGCAGTCGCTGACGAACGTGATGGGACAAAACCTCAAGCGCGGGCTCGGGCGCATACGCGAGTTTGTGTTTTCGGGTTCGGGGCACTCCAACCCCGGCAGCTGCGGCGACGCCGAACCCCCGAACATGGATCCGTGATGATTGTGTGAAACGAAATCGTTATTATTATGCATAGCTAGCTAGCTGGACTATTAAAGGTAACACACCACAGCGCGCGAACTCGACGTGCCTCGTCTCACGCGCTCGACTCGAGTCGCCTCGCGAACTTTGGCGGATCGTCGACGCGCACGCGAAGCCACCGTTTGTTTTCATCGTCGTCGTAAAAAAGAACGTCGCGGCGCGGGCCCTTCTCCCCGACTGCGTTTTCGGAGCCGCTCCTCGGTGTTTTGTTTTCGGGTTCGGGACCGAGCCAAGGCATCGCCGACACGGGAACGAAAAGCTCCACCGCCCACAGGAACAGACCGTCTTCGTTCGCGGCGGCTTCTTTCCCGTCGCGACGCGCGTACCGCGCGTCACCCAAAATCGGCGCGCGCAGCGTCTCGGCGGCGTGTCTGCGCAGCTGGTGCGTCCGCCCCGTCTTCGGCCACATGTCCACCAGGGTCACGCGCTCGTACCGTCCGTCGCACGGCGCGTCGCGCACCACGCGCCACTCCGTGACGCAGGGCTTGCCGGACAGAGGCGTGTCGATCACATATGGCACTTTCCTTTCATGCCTTTCCGACGGAGAAACGTCCGAAACGTCCGAAACAAGCGGGACGCCAAAAAAGCCGCCGAGGGAACCGCCCAGCACGGCGCGGTAGCGCTTTCGCGGCTCTCTGTTTTCGAACGCGCGGCCGAGCTCCGTGGCCGCCAGGCGCGTCTTGGCGACGACCAACAGCCCTCCCGTGCTTTGGTCCAGCCTGTGCACGGGCCGCGGGCGCGCCAGGGCGCCGGGGGTGTCCACGCACGGCCGCGTGAAATACGGCGCCATTCGCTCGACGGTCCACTCGAACTTTCGCGAAGCGCCCACCGTCGCGACGCCCTCGGGCTTCACCACCACCGCGCAGTGGTCGTCTTCGTACGCCACGACGAGTTTCGGCACGTCCGCCGGGTACGGATCCAGAACCTCGGTCTTGTTGCTGCGCACGCGCTGAATCAGCTCCAGTCTCGAGCCGGGAGAAGGTCTGAAGTCGCCGCGGCGGGGCGTCGGGCGCGCGCCGTCCGCGTCCGCCACCGCAACCTCTCCTCGGCGCACGGCTTTCCTCGCGGTCGCCAGCGTCGGGAACCGCGAAGGGAAAGCCGCGAGCGTCGCCTCGGCGAGGTTCCACTTGCCGTCCTCGCCGGCGGCGAAGCCGTTCGGGTCGCCCGCCGCGCCTCCCGCCGCGGGAACCTCGCCGGAGTCGACCACCGCGTGCGACGAAGGCTTCGCCATCGAGCGGGCCGCTCGGGGCAGATGTCGGCGGTGCGACGAGGCG
>Ga0209666_1000407_pt1 | contig 33510 bp, 16 predicted proteins | sample SaaInlV_125m_DNA_FD_184679 | JGI IMG/M metagenome (GOLD analysis project Ga0209666, IMG submission 184679) | Marine microbial communities from expanding oxygen minimum zones in the Saanich Inlet - Saanich Inlet SI037_S3LV_10m_DNA (SPAdes)... | ecosystem: Environmental > Aquatic > Marine >...
CCGCCCCCCCCCTGGCCCCCGCCCCCCCCTCCAGCACTTCGTCCGAGACGCGCGCGGCGCGGCCTTCGCCCTCGGGCTCGTCCACGTTCCCGGGGTAATAAGGCAGGAACGGCAGGTCGTAGTTGTTCCCGCTGCGGTCGCGGAAGAGCTCGTTTCGCAGTTCCGCCGCGTCCATCTTTTTCCCTAACGCGTCACCCGCGTCTCCGTCCTCGCGCAGCAGCCCCTCCGCGGCGGCGTCCGCCGCTCTTTCTCCGAGTGTCAGCGCGGCGTTCTCCTCGCTCAGGTCCTTGCGCGTGACCACGCCCACCACCTGCGGCTTCGACGGTGTGATGTACATGTGCCGCAGGCCCATGGTGCGGAACAGCCGGTACGCGCGGCTTAAGCGCGCGTCCGCGTGCACGATGAAGGGGTGCCGCTGCATGAACGGTGTTATGTCGACGCGCGCGGTTTTTTCCTGCAAAGTGAGCGTCTTGCAAATGTCCGTGATGGGCGGCGCCTTGAACGGGATCTGCTTGAGCGTCTCGATGAGCTCCGACCGGTCGGAGGCGCGCTCGAACAGAAGCGACTTCGAAGTCGCGAGCCGAGATGGAGGTGGATCCATCTGAGACGAGACGGCGCCTGAAGACAGCGGCGCCGTCTCGGCGCCGCTCGCGCGCGGCGATTGCGTCGTCGTCGACGGACTTTTGTCGCCCTTATGTAAACCTTCCACGCCGGCGTGGAACGAGCCCTCGTTCCGGTGGAAAGCCCGCGGGCCGTCGGGCCCGTCCGGCCACTCGAACCCGACGCGGTGCTGCAGCAGCTTCAAGAGCGCGCCGCGCGTGATGGTTCCGTGCAACTCAAACGGCTCGCCGGGCGATGTCGGCGCGATCTCCGCCACCGGGAACGCGCCGTGCGACGTTTCGGTCAACGCGGCGACGATCTCGGCGACGCTCGGTGACGGTTTAAGCGTCACGAGGTCGTCCGCCATCACCTCGTTCACGCGTAGCTTATCGAGCGCGGGGCCGGTTTGCTCGTGCCCGATGAGAAACGGCGCGCCTCTGATTTTGATGTGCGTGTCGTAGATGCCGAGCGAAAACTTGTCGCCGACGGCTTTCGCGAAGAAGATGACTAACATCAAAGGGATTATGAGCTGCATCGAGCCGGTTGTTTCCATCACCAGCACGGTGATGGAGATGGTCATGCGCGTGGCGCCGCCCAAACTCGCGGCCGCGCCCAGAACCGCGTACGTGTGCAGATCCACCGGGATGCTGGAATCGACCGCGCCGACGATGGACGCCACGCCTCTTCCGTAAATCTGCCCCAGCGCGGCGCCGACGGCGAGCGACGGCACGAATAAACCGGTGGGCGCGCCGACGCCGTAGGTCCAGATCATCAGCCCGTACATCACGAAGAAGTACAGAAACAGCGCGTCCATCCCGAACATGTGCTGACGCTCGCCCGACGCGACCTCCGCGGCGCCCTCGCCGACCTCGCCCAGGTGCACGAGCAACTTCAACGATTTCGCGAGCGGCGTGAAAAAGAGCTGGCCGTACAGCGAGTACTCGCCCTCGGGGCAATACAGCTTTCGGAAAAACTTCTCGCGGATCTGGTCCTTGCTCTCGGCGCCGTACTCGAACGCCTGCGCGCTTGTGTCCCCGAGGTCGAGCTTGGGTAAGTACGCGTTTAACTCGCTGCCCGCGCGCAGGTTCACAGGCACGGGGGCGCACGGCGAGTGGCGCAGCAGCAGGAACATCACCGTCGCCGTCGCCGCGCACACCAAAACCACCTCCAAATGCCTTCTGTGCCGGTTCGCCACCGGGACGTATTTTTGTCTCCACGACGTGATTCGCACGTTGACCTTGACGAAAAGCGCGCCGAGTAACCCGCCCAACGCCCCGAGGCCGGCGAACAGCGGGACTTCCCAGAAGTACCACCAGAACACGCGCGAATAGTTGGCTTCGTCGTCGGTGTACAGGCCAAAGTCGCGGTGCGTCCCAAACTTGGCGCGCGCGAAATCGAGCGCGTCAAAGTCGAGCTGGTCCAGCCAGTGGATGGTGAGCACGCCCATGCACGTGGCGAGGAATCCCCGCCATAACATGGTCTGCGAGTAGAAAGAAGCGCCTTCCTCGACGGCGAACAAACACCCGCCGATGGGCGCACCGAACGCCACAGCCACGCCGGCGGCGGTGCCTATCGCGATGAAGTCGCGCTTGTCGGCGTCGTTGCGGAAGTGGTTGGGCTTTTCGGTTTTGAATCCGAGCGAGTGCGACCCGAACGCGCTTAATCCACCGCCCACTAAACCGCCACCGTGCACGAACGGACCTTCCTTTCCCGCGATCAAGCCGCTGCCGATGCTGAACGCGATCCCGCCGAGCTTCGCGACGACCGTTCTGAGTCGTAAAAGCCCTTTCAAGTGCACGCCGTTGAGGTAGGTCTTCATCTCCGGGATGCCGCTCCCGGCGGCGAGCGGCTCGACGTGCGAGCAGAAGCCGCCGGCGACGGCGGCGAGGGAGGCGGAGATGGTGACGAACGTGAGCCACACCGCGACGTCGGGCATGTTTGCGTCGATGAGTGTGGTGACGCTGCCGTACTTGAACGCGTTCAGCTTGTCGATGAGTCCGTCCACCGTGAACGCGACGAAGCCCATGGCGACGCCGATGAGCACGGAGAGGCCCCACTTCCACCGGTTGGCGGATTTGTAATCGTGCTTCGTGCGCGCGCGCAGCGCCTCCTCCTCCAGGTCGTTGTCCGCGGGGTCGTAGTCGTGCGAGTCGAACGCCGCCATGCGCTTCAAGCGAGCGTGCGCGCGCTCGGCCTTCTCCGCGTCAAGAGCCGCGCCCAGCGTCTCCGCCGCATGGCGCTGCAGCGTGCGGCTGCCCTCCTCCATCATGCGGACTTTATCGACGCGGTGCATCTCGACGTACTTGCCGGACGCGCCGCCGGGGTGCGGCGAGCGCGCCGCGCGCGACGAGGAGGGCGCGAAATCGCGCGCGTCGCCCATGCCCGCGGGGTCATCCGGAGCGCCCATCCGCGCGATCAGGATTGGCGCCGGCCGTACGGCGCCGAGCGCCCTGTGCTTAGTGGAATAGCGAATGTCACTTCGGCGAGTCGAAAAGGCAGAGTCGGCAACGACATCGGATCGACTTCGGATAGTCGGACGCGCTCGGGACGCGTCGTAAAAGTACGCGTCTCGGCACGCGCCCCTGGCACACCTCCTCGCGGTCGAGGCGACCTCGGCGCGCGGGTGGAGGATGTCGCTCGTGGCGTCGGCGCCGCGAGTCGGCGCGGCGACCGCGGCGGCGGGGGCGCGGCGCGTGCCGACGCGCCGGGTGTGGCCGCGTCCGACCGGCCGCGCCCACGTTCGCGGGGGCGGCGGTGCCGAGCGGCGGCGGCCGGTCGTCGGGGCGATCGCGCCTTCGGGGCCGAGCTCGAGCGCGACGAGCGCGTCGGAAGACGCGTCGGAAGACGCGTCGCGCGCGACGCGGTCTTCTTCCCCCTGGCCCATCCTGGACGCCCTGGACGACGCGCGCGAGGTGCTTCGCCACGACCCGAGACGCGCGTCGGAGGCGCCCGCGGAGATGCACTGGACACTGAGCGACCCGAGCCCCGCGCCCCGCGCGGTGGTGCGCGCCGTCGCCGAGACCGCGCGCGTCTCCGCGGCTCTGGCGGAGGAGCTCGTGGACATGGGCGCGGTGTACGTGGACCACTGGCCGGAGGGCAGGGCGGAGGCGCGCGACGGCGACGGCGCGCGTCTCTTCGGTTGGTCCAAAGTCGAGGGCGTGTCTCCTCCGCCGACGCAGGCGACGTCGCCGTCCTCCGGCGGTCCGAGCGCGACGAAGAAAGAAAAGTGGACGCGCGTGCGTGACAAAGACGCCGTGTTACACAAACACCAGCGCGTGCGCGTGCACGTGCACCCTCGGCGGTACCGCGACGGGTGCTGGCTGGGCGCCGCCGCGTGGCGCGCGCGCGTGCTGCACGATGATGACGACTATTTCGTCGTCAACAAACCCGCGCGTCTGCCGACGCAGGCGCACGAGAGCAACGGGTGCGAGTGCGTGCCCGGGTGCGTGGAACGCTCGCTCGGCTTAAAACCCGGGACGCTGCGCGTGACGCACAGGCTCGACGCGAGCACGAGTGGTGTGGTGGTGCTCGCGAAGCACAGAGCCGCCGCCGCCGCGTTCAACGACGCGGCGGCGAACAAACAGAAGAAGAACGTCGCCGCCGCGCCGCCGACGCGGCGGGGCTGGCGCGGCGCGCGCGTCGTGGACAAGACGGACACGCGTGAACGTCATGCCTCACATGCCTTTTGTCACATGACCAAGACGTACGTGGCGCTTACCTCCGGGGTGGATTCGCTGTTCGCGTCGCCGCACATGGTCTCCGGGAGCGAGGTGACGCACTGGATGTACCCCGGGCCCTTCGGTGTGGAGGCGCTGGGCGGCGCCGGCATCAAGCGGTCGCAGGCTCGATTCCTGCGCGCGGCGAACGTGGACGGCGAGTTCCTCACCGTGAACGGCGAGAAACGGAAAACCACCTGGAAGAAGTGCGTGCTGCGCGTGCTGTCGTGCGACCCCGTGGACGAGACCACCGCGGCGCGGTGGCACAAGACGCACGAGGCGGCGGTGCGCGCGTCGCACAAGGCGCCGCCCGGGCGCTGGCTGACGAGAACCGACAATGACGAAGAAACACTCAAGGCGCGTTTCTCTAAACGCGCTCCGAAAGTGTGGCAAGTCCGCGTCGAGCTCGTGACCGGCCGCACACACCAGGTGCGCGCGCAGCTCGCTGCGCTCGGCCACCCGTTGCTGGGGGACTCGCTGTACGAGCCCATGCGTGGGTACCTGCACGACCGACCGAGGTCGTGTGACGGTGGAAAGTTGACCCCCTCGGTTGAAAACGAACAAAAAGCGAAAAAAGAACGAGACTTGGCCGCCGCGCGTCGCGTCTCCGCCGGTATCGTCCCGGACTGGCCCGTGGCGTTGCACGCGGAGTCGCTGCGTTGGGGCGATTACCGGTTCGAGGCGCCCGCGCCCTGGGCCGAGCCCATAGACGCGGATTACCACTACCTCTAGAAAACGAGCGTGGTTTAGGGTTGATAGGTGGTCGTCTCATCGTAAGGGTGGATGTTTCAGAGACGAGTTTAGACCACAGTATGATACTAGTACTACTCCCCCCCCCGCGCGTCCAGCGCGCGCGTGAGTCGAATCTTCTCCGCTTCAGTGACCGCGAGGCGTCGCTCGCACTCGCGCGCGTACGCGACGCGCAGACGCGAGACGCGCTCAGCGTCTTCGCTCTGTTGAATGAGCGACGCGCACAGAACCGCGTCTTGTTCGCTCCGCGCGTTTTTCTCGCGAAGCTTCGTTTTCAGCGACGCGTTTCGCGATTGGAGTCGCGCGACGTCATCCTTAGAGGCTCGCAGATCGCTGCTCAGTTTGAAAAACTGCGTCTTCGTGTCGCGTAACTCGACACGAACAGACTCCGTGTCTCTCTCCATCTGATAAAGAGAAAGGCGAAAAAACGCGCAGAGAGAAAACGCGCACGCCGCGAAGTTCTCGGCGGCGCGTTTTGACTCGGACGCGAAACGCGAACAGCGTTCATCGGCGACGTCTTTTGTCGCCGCCAGCGCGCTCGCGGTTTCCTCCAGCTTGGATTTCGTCTCCTCCGCGTCACGCATCGCGCGGTCACACTCGCGCGTGACGCTCGCCACGCGTTCGCGAAGCGCGACGCACTCGAAGCGCGCGTCGCGTAAGCGAGTCTCCGTCTCCTCCTTCGAGACGGCGGCGGCGCGCGTTCGCTCGCGCGCCGACTCGAGCTTCGCGCGCGACGCTTCCGTCGCCGCGCGCGCGTCCTTCGCGTCCGCCTCCAGAGCCGCGACGCGACGCGCGTGTTCGACCTCGGACGAACGCAGGGAAGCCTCGAGCGAACGCGCGCGCGTCTCCGATGATGCGGCTCGCGCCTCCGCGTCGCGCGCGCGTCCGTCGGCGACGCGAAACGAAGACTGCGCCGCCGTACGCTCCGTCTCGAAATTCGAACAGCGCGACGACGTCTCCTCCAGACGCGTCTCGAGCGCCGCCGCGCGCTCGAGCGCCTCGTCGCGAGCGCGCAGCGCGTCCTCGCGCGCGGAGGCGTGTCCCATCGCCTCGCCCAAACGCGCGGGCTCGAGCGCCTGCGCGTCGCGAACGACGGCGCGCGCCTCGGCGAGCGCCGCCTCGGCCGCGGCTCTTTTTTTTCTTTCCCGTTCGCGAGACGCGCGCGCCTCGTCGCGCTCTTTCTCGGCGTCCTCGAGCCTCGTCGCGTCCGCCTGCGCCGCCTCGAACGCCTCCCTGAACCGCGCGGCGTCCGCCCTGGCGTCTTCTAACAGCGACTCCAGCGCGTCCATCGCCGCGGAGCGCACGGCGTCGCGCGAGCACAACGAAACCGTCTCCGCGCGACTCCGCTTCGCCTCCGCCGCGAGATTCGAACAGCGCGTCTCGGCGGCGTCGAGCGCCGCGCGAAGGCTCGCCGACGTCGTCGTCGCCGCCGCGTGCGCACGACGCACGCCAGCCAGATCAAGCGTGAGACGAGATATGAGTGTGTGTTCGGTTTCGTTTGTTTCTCGTCGTTCCTGTTCGCGTTCTTGTTCTCGTTGTTCTCGTGGTGGGTGACTTCCGGAAGCGCTCCGGCCCGGCGTCGCCTTTTCTTCGTCCGCCTTTTTTTCGCTCGCCCGAGCTCCGTCGCCCGTCGACGCCGCCGGCGTCGCGAAAGCCGCGTCGGCGCCGGCGGTCGACGTCCCTCTCGAGACGCAAACGAGGGCGGCTCTCTTCGCCTCCTCCTTCACCTTCTCGTTCTCTGCCAACGCTCTCTCCTGCGCTCTCAGTCGCTGGACGTCCAGCGAGAAAGTCAGCGCCGCCTCGCGCCCGGACGCCGCGCGTTTGAGTTCGCGAAGCGCGTCGCGCGTCTTGGCGTGCGCGTCGCGTTCCTTCAAAAGCTCGCGTCTCTCCAGCTCCAACACGCGGGTCTGCTCTTCGACGTCCGCCTCGAGCTCGGCGACGCGCGCGTTGGCAAACGCCGTCTCCTCGGCGAGCTCCAGCGCGCGCGCCTCCAGCGCCGCCCTCGCCTCCATCAACACGCGCGTCGTCTCCGAAACGGCGTCGCGGTGAGCGCGTCTCTTGGGAGACCCCGTCGCCTCCGAGTCCTGGAAACCCGCGTTTGGGGCACACACGTCGCGCGCGGGAGGCGACGAGGCTGGAGAGAGCACGCTCCCGCTGCGGGTCCGGCGGAGGACGCGGGCGTTCGGGTGGACGCGCCGGCGCGAGGTGCCCGGGGGAGACCCGTGGCCGCGCCCGTCGGAGGGCGAGCCGGGCGTCCTGCCGCCGCACTCGCGCGGGCTCCCCGAGTGCGAGCGGCGGCGCGGCAACGCCGCGCTCTCGCCGCGCGACGCGAGCAGGGTGAGTTTGGCCTGCGCGTGTGTTGGAGAACGACGCGTGTCGGTGAGAAAATGCGTTACGAGTCGAATTCGAGAATTTTGCGCAATAATTTGCGGAAATGCGAGGGTGCCGCGCCGTTGGCGGCGGGGCGAAAAAGGGTAAACGAAGCGCGTTTCGCCACGCGTCGCCGGGCAAGACGAAAAGGCGCGCGCGTTCCGGGGCCGGACCTGGAGGTGCGCGCTGAGCGACGCCACCTGCGCCTGTCTCGAGGTCATCGCTTCGCCTCCGCGCGTCGCGGTCGCGCGCGCGGGCGCGGGCGAGGCGCGCGCGTCGCGAACGGACACCCCGCGGCGCTTGGTCGCCTCGCGGTCGTCGCATTCCCTTTTCGTCGGTCTTCCGTCCACGCGCGGCGGGTCCTCGAGCCGCGCGCGACACGTCGTCTCCGCGCCGGGCGGGGGGACGACGAAAGCCGTTCGCGAGAGCGTCGCCGACGACATGGGGCCGGCTTCGCCTCGTGCGCGGTGTCGGCGCGCGAGTCTCGGTGTGGGAGAGAAAAACAAATGGACGAGGCGAAAAAGCTGACTCATCGCCTCCTGTATGCCGCGAATTGCTTTCCGAACGTCACCTGCGATTTCGTTCCGCGCGCTTTTCTTCGGGTTTTCTTCCTGTTCACAGACCGGGGACGGCGCCGATTGTCGTCATTTCTCGCTCCTCAGAGTCAAGCCATGATTTCCGCAGCGCCCGCGCGGCCTGTGTCGTGCCCGAAATCACACCGATCATCGCGAGGAGGCGCGTCGGGGCGACGCACCCCCCTCTCGTGCGATGACGTCGCACGGCGACGCCATCGAGAAGATGTCCGCGTTCGCGTCGCGCGCGGACAGCTTCGTGAACGCGGCGCTGGATCAGCTCGACGACGCGGTGGAGCAGGCGTTCGTCGGGGAGACGAGCGCGGACGTCGAGGCGGTGCAGAAGGCGTCGCTCACGCCGCAGCAGCACAGCCTGCTTCGCGCCGCCGCGGCGTTCTGGTCCGACCTCGCGCTGGACGCGAAGCGCGAGGACTGGCGGGACGCGGCGACGCGCGTGGCGAGCGCGCGGGGGGGCGCCGAGGCGACCAAGCGCGCGCTCGCGGAATGCGCCAAGAAGGCGAGGAGCGAACCGTCCGAGGCGTCGAGAGACGCGCTGACGCGCGCGTTGACTGCGGAACTCGCGGCGGTCACGAAACGCGCCGAGTTCGCGGAGACGGCGTTCATGAGCATGCTCAATGACGTGGACGAGGCGCCCGACCCGGCCGCACCGCTCGCGCTCGCGCAGGACACCGCCGACGTCGTCGTTGCCGCCGCGCGCGCGCGCCAGGAACTCGAGACGCTCCGCGCCACTCGCGACGCCGCCGCCGCCGCCGCGGACGAGCTCGAGGCCCTGCGCGGCTCGCTCGAGGCGCGCGTGGAGGAGGCTGCCTCGGCGCGCGCGCGCGACGCGGAGGGGCGCGCCGCCGCCGCCGAGGTCCGCGCGGACGCGGCGATGCGAGCTCGCGAGGCGGCGGAGGCGGATCTGGCAAAGGCGATTCTTTCGCGCGACGCCGCCGAGTCGCGCGCGTTCGAGCTCGAGTCTTCGCGCGACTCCGCCGCGGCACTCGTCGACCTGGAGACCGCGGACGCCGAGACGGGCGAGGCGAGGGCGCTGGAGGAGATCAGGCGGCTTCGGCGCGAGCTCGAGGCGGAGCGAGCGAAGGCATCTTCTCGGCGGCGGTCGCGAGGCGTGGAGAGCTCTCTCGGCGGCGCCGAGGACGAGGACGGCGACGGCGACGAGAGGGACGCGCTCGCGGCGGACGCCGCCGAGACGGGCTCAGGCTCGTTGGCTTCGCTTCGCGAGCGGCTCGCCGTGCGTGAGCGCGTCGCGGAGCAGCTCAAGATGGCGCTGGAGGAGGTGGAGACGGCGCGCGAGGCGGAGCGCGAAGCCGCGGCGGAGCGGCTCGAGGCGATGGCGAAGGCGCACGCCGACGCGATGGCGACCGCGCGCCGCGAGGCTGAGGAAAACGCAAAAGCCGAGAGCCAGCGTGAAAAGGCACGCGCCGCCGCGCTCGAGGCGCGCGTCGCGACTCTGCGCGCGCTCGTGGACGCGGAGGATGCCGAGACGGCGGAGACCGCCGCGGCGCGAGAAGAGAGCGCGGGTCACGAGCGCGGCGACGCGTCTCTTTCCCCTGGTCCGTCCTCGCGGGACGAAGGGGACGTCGAGAGGGGGGCGGAGGGGGGTTCCGCGCCGCTGGCGGCGGCTCGCGCGCGGAACAAGCGCCTGGCAGGCGAGGCGGCGGCGGCTCGACGGGACGCCGCCGAGGCGACGGCGCGCGCGGAGGATGCCGAGCGCCGCGCGGCGGCGGCGGAGTCCGCCGCGGCGTCGCGCGACCTCGCGGTGGCTGAGCTCGAGAGGCACCTCGTGGCGACGACCAACGAGAGGACGCCGAAGGGTTTGGGTGTAAACGCCGCCGAGACGAACGTCTCGCGCTCGGGGGAGGGCGATGGCGACGCCGACGCGGCGGCTTCGGCGTCGCTGCTTCCCATGGTGGCCGCGCAGCGCGACCGGCACAAGCGGCGCGCGTCCGAGCTCGAGCTCCGCGTCGCCGAGCTCGAGGCGTCGCTCGCGACGGCGACGGAGGAGCGCGAGCGGAGCCGCGCTGACGCGGCGGCTCTGTACGATAAGGTGAGGCACGTCCAGGACTATTACCACGCGTCCTCGAAGACCGGCGCGCTCGGTGCCGGGCCGGGAGGCGCGCGCATCGTCCGCGTGGACGAAGCCGGAGTCGCGCTGGACCGCGAGGACGGGCCCCTCGCGGCGCTCGCGGCGCGGCGCGCGGCGAGGTACGGGTGCTTCCCGGGCGGCGCGCTGGTGGGCGGCGCGGGCGGATCGGGTTCGACACCCCCCGTTCCCCTGGAGCAGCTCCCCGGGGGCGACCCCGGGGGCGTGCTGGCGCGGTTCGCGCTGATGAAGAGCGCGGCGTCGCCGAGTCCGGGCCCCAACGCTTTTCCGTTCGCGGGGCTCAGCCTGGGAGGCAAGACGCGCGCCGCGAAGCTCACGCGCCTGTTCTTCATAGCGTACCTCGCGGCGATTCACGTCTTCCTGGTCAGGGCGGCGACCTCTCGGGGTAGTTTAACGACACCCTCGAGGGCGTAGCGGAGGAGATTCGAACGTACAGCGGAGAGTAGATATCGAACTAATGATCTAGAAGGTAGACTATCTATGCGTGATTCTTATTGCGCGTCATCGCTCGGGCGTCGCCGCGCGCGCTCTCCCGTCAGAAGCCCGCGCGCGCGAGCGCCTCGTCGAAGGCGACGTGCAGCAGCTCGTACGACGAGAAGGAGATTGCCGCCATGGGCACGATACGAATCGACGCCGGCCCTAAGCCGCGGTACAACCCGCGGATGCCCTGTTCCTCGAGGATGGCGCGGAACACCGCGACGCCGCTCCCGGTCGCCGCGCCGGACGTGAGCCGACGGGACACCGCCTCCGCCGGGAACGCGAACGTTTGGCCGCACAGCGACGCCACGGCGGCGCACGCGACGATCTGCGCGGGCGTCGCCTTTCGCCTTTCATTTTCCGAAACAGCTCTCCTCTCGGCCCTCTCGCATCGCTCCTTGAGCAGGTCGAATATGCCGTACGTCAGAGCCGCCTCCGGCGCGATCCCCACCAGCGCCGGCTTCAAGCCGCGATACAAGCCGCCGGCGCCCTCCGCCCTGGCCACGGCGGCGCCGGCGGCCACGAGGCCGCGCACGCCGCCCGCGGCCGCGGCACTTCGAGCCAGCGCGCCACCGCCGACGGCGAGGCGCGTGGTCAGATTATCCAGCGGGAAAAGCAGAGCCGTGGACGTCAAGCCGGCCAGCGCGCCGGCGGCCATGCTCTGCGCCGTCCGCGCCGCGCGTCGGCGAATACGTCCCGGCCTCGCCTTCTCGCCGTCCCCGTCCCCGCCGTCGCCGTCGCCGCGTTCGTCCCCGTCCCCGCGCGCGTCCCCGAGAAGCCTCTCCCCTATGAACTCCTTGTACACCTTGAACGTGAAGAAGTCCAGCCCTTTGGTCGGCGCGAAGCGCACGACGTTCGCGAGGTTGCCCCGGAACAGAGCGCGCCACCCCTCGCGCCGGGCGAGAAGTGCGATCTCGCCGGCGAGCCCGCCCTTCGCGGCTGCGGTGCCGTCCATGGCGCCGGCCACCATGCGGAGACGCACCGTCTGGATCGGCGCCGTGGCCGTGCGCGACAGCGCGCCCCCGACCGCGCCAGCCAGGAGGTGCGCGAGCGGGTTGCTGCTTCGCGTCCCGGGGGATGAGCCGGGCGTGCTCGCCGAGGAGGTGAGATCGCGAGCCTCAAACCGTCGGGTGCCTCGCGAACGCGACACGCTGGCATCCCCGTCCCGCGGGCGCGCCTGGCTCTGCGACAACGACGCCAACGCGGGGGGAGGCCCGAGCGCGCGGGGTCGACGCACACGAGGCATCGTCCCCGTGCCTCGCCGCCCCACCGAACAGTGTCCGCCGCGCAGTCGGGAGTGCCGCGTCGACCTCAGCGCTGACGTCTTGGAGAACCAGTGCCCTGAAACCTCAGCTGCAGCGCCGGGCAGATTCGAAGCCGGGCATCTTCCACCGCCGGCGGGCGGCGGTATTCTGCACTCTCGTAATCGTCGCCGGAATCGCCTCACACACCGCCGCGCCGCCAACCCAGCCGACTCGCACCAGCTGCCTTCCCCTTTACCGGCGATCGACCAGATCACATGACCGACGCCGACATGAGCCCGCGGCGCTCGCGCTCGCGCTCGCGCTCGCGCTCGCGGTCCCGCTCGCGAGGCCGGATGAATTCGCCCTCCCCCTCGCGCGACGCCGGGCCCGCCCCGATGGCCGCGAAGCGCGAGGACGTGGAGACCATCGACGTGAGCGACGAAGACGCCGCGTTCGTGCTCGGGCGCGGCGGTTCCACCAAGCGCAAGCTCGCGCGCGTCTCCGGCGCGCGCCTCGAGCTGCACGACGGCAAGGGCCGCGGCGGCAAGTCGGTCCTCGAGATCGCGGGCGACCCCGCGTCCCGGGAGCGCGCCAAGGATTACGTCAAGTTCGTGCTCACGCAGCGCGTCGGCCCCGTGCACATCGACCCCACCATGAAGCGCGACGACATGTCCATCGTGCAGGTCCCCGAGGACTGCGTCGGGTTCGTCATGGGCAAGGGAGGCCAGGTGCTTCGGTCCATGGAGGACGAGTGGGGCACGCTCATGTTCTTCGCGAAGAACTCCGCAAACGCGACCTCCGCGGCGTCCGGCCCGCTTCGCTTCGGGGGCGAGATCCTCGCCATCTTCGGCACGCGCCGCGGCCGTCGCGGCGCCGAGCTCAAGGTTATGTCCGCGGTGGAGCACAAGCACAAGGGGACGTTCATGGACGACACGGGCGCGCTTCGCGTCCCGCTGTCTCAGCCCGGGGACGACGAGGACGACGGCTTTGATTACGACACGTTTCCCTTCCGCGGCGACGAGTACTCGTACGCGCTGGGGAGCCGCGGGAGCACGCGCAAGAAGCTCGCGGCGGCTTCCGGCGCGATCATCGAGTACGTCGGCCAGGTCGCGATCCTCGCCGGCCTCGAGCGCGAGAGGAAGCAGGCCAGGGAGTACCTGGAGTGGCTCATGCGCCAGAGGACGAACGAGCCCATCGACGTCGACGTCGACGCGCGCGACGACGTCACCGTGGTCTCCGCGCCGCGCAGCGCGATGGGGTACATCACCGGGCACAAGGGCGACAGTCTGCGCGGCATCGAGCGAGACACCAACACATTCATCTTCGCCGCCGGCTCGGGCAAGAAAAAGCAAGAAACCGAAGGCGACAACGCGATGGCGGAGGAGACGAAGGCGGGCGACGGGTCAGAAAAGATTTTGATCTTCGGCGACGTCGAGAGCGACCGGAGACGCGCTAAACGCGTTTTGGAAGAGCGCATCCAGCAGGCGCTTCGCGGCGACCGCCGCCGCGACGACCGCGGCGGGCGCAGGGACAGAGACGACAGCAGGGACAGGCGCCCCCCGCGCCGCGACGACCGCCGGGACTACCGCGACGACCGCCGCGACGACCGGTACCGCGACGATCGCCGCGGGCGATCGCGTTCGCCGCCCCGGAACGATCGCCGCGGGCGATCGCGTTCGCCCCCCCCGCGCTACGACAGCCGCGACCGCCGCCGCTCGCCGCCGAGGTACCGCGACCGGAGCCCGGAGGACCGCCGCGGCGGCGGGAGACAGGTGTGCTTCGACTGGCAGAAGGGGCGGTGTAATCGCGAGCGGTGCAAGTTCGCGCACGATGACGGACCGCGCGAACGAGACCGGTCGAGGGACCGGAGGTGATGCGTCGTACGTACTTTCGAAAGTATTTCATGGAACGTACCACGCGGGTCGGCCGGACCGCCTCCGGTAGTGTACAGTCGTGACGCCCGCAGACTTACCGCGCGTCTGCTTTTCCTTCTCTTTTTCACGCACGCGTAGTGTGATAGTAACTACTGACCACGCGATAGAGTAACACGTAAGGGAGTAGAGTTCGGGAACTATGAAACGACTACTTCGCGCCGCCGCCGCTCCTCTTTCCGCTTTTGCCGCTCCCGCTCGCGCCGCGCGCGTTTGTCCTCGCCACCCCCGCTTCCACGAGCGCGTCGCGCGCCGCGTTGTTTATGCACTGGAAACGCATAGGCCCGAGGTGTTTTCCTCCGAACCATCGGGACACGACCACGCACACGTCCTCGCACTCGGTCACACGCAGGATGTGCGACAGACCTTTGCCAGCGCCGTGCTCGCCGTCGTCGTCGTGGTCGCACGCCCAGCGAGACTCGTCGTCGTCGTCCGCGTCCCGCTCCGAATCCAAAACAACGCCGTTTTTCCTCCGCTCCGCGCTAAAAGAATTGAGCCGTTTCCGGTACGCCAGAATGTTATGGCTCGCGTTTGCCACCTTCGGGTCCCGCTTCAGGTACGCCGCGAACGCGTCCGCCTCCTCCGGGCTCCGCAGACCCAGCAGCACGTGCGCCTGGAACGTGCTCTTGCGCTCGACGAAAGGCGCGCCGTGGCGCACGCGCGCGCGATCGATCTCCGTCGGATCGAACTCCGTCTCGAGCGCTTTTTCGTCTCGAGCGTCGGCGGCGCCGCTTCGCGCGTCGCGTAGTCGCGCGTCGATCGCCGCGAGCTCAGCCGCGAGCGCCTCCGCGTCGAACGGGTCACTATCCCTCCCCGGTCGATGCTCGTTCGATCGAGTCTCCGGCTCGACGTGCCCTTCCGGAGCGTCCGGAGCGTCCTCCGGACCGTCCGCGAACGCGGCGCACGCCTCGCGCAGGCGCTCGACGAACGCGAACCCCGCAACCTCGCCCGGCGCCTCCGCCCAGGCGGAGGTCGCCAGGCGCGCCAGCTCGCCCGCATCCAGCGCGCCGCTCGGCCCCACCTCCGCAAGGAAGCACGTGCGCGAGGGGTACGTCTCCAGGGGCACGCACCTGGCGGTCAGGAACGCGGGCAGGGGCTCGCCGTCCGCGCCCAGCCGCGGAGGCGCGGAGCGCTGAGCGCGCTCGGGATCCCGGAAGAGCGGGACGCGCACGGTCCACGCGCCGTCCTCGACGGCGAAGTCCTCGCCGTATATCGCGGACAGAGCCTCCGCCTCCTCCGCCTGACGCGCCAGGTTCTCGGCGCGCTCCTCCGCGTCCATCCCGGCGACGCCGCCTCCGGACCCCCGAGCGCGCGCGCCTGGGAGTGTCGAGCGAAACGAAGCACGCGAAGGGAGGTTGTTGTTTTTCGATAGTGTGCTGTATAAGTTCACAACGTCGCCATCCGCGCGCCGCTCCGCCGCGTGCTCGGTGCTCTACTAGGGTGCTCCTCAGTCAAACGCTCGAACGTTTCCTTTGGTGCCCGCTCAAGGCGCGGCCTCGGCAGCCTTCGCCGCCTCCGCCGCCTCGGCGGCGGCCTGTTCCCTCTTGAACTGCGTCTCGTACGCAGCCTTCTCCGCGGCGCGCTCCGCCTGGATCTTCGCCCGGAAGCGCTCCTCCGCCGCTTCCGCGGGGGAGTACGCGGGGCCGGGCAGGACGTACCGCGGGGGCGCCCCGGGCTCGGTCCCGGGCATGCACGGCGTCACCATGTTGCACTCCACCGCGCGCGCCGGGGAAGTCCCGCCCGCGAACCCGGCCAGGAACGCCGCGCCGAGGCCGAGCGCGGCGCCGCGACGGCCGAGCTTGGCCTCCTCGCTCGGAGACCCGGCGTCGCGCGCGGAGACGCGCGCGGCGGCGCGCACGGCGCGCACGCGACGGGGCGCCGCGTTGGAGGCGCGCGCGGCGCGCGCGGCGGTCGGCAGCTGCGTGAGGAGGGCGGGCATCGGACGCGGAGGCGCGTGCCGGAGAATGGCGATCGGCACGTGACAGAGCAGGATAGGATATCGAATCGGTGCAGTGTTTTTGTCCCCTGGCTCAGACGTCAGAGTCGGGTCGAGATGTCCCGCGCGGCGGTGGAACGAATTCGCCCGTCGCTCGCGTCAGACGACGACCCCTCGCCAGCCGCTCGAGTCACACACATGCGCGCGTTCGGTATAATACAAGAGTCTGTCTCTACTCTAAGGCCACGACGCTCTTTTTTTCGTCGCTCTCTACTCTCCGATCCGCGGTCGTACGTAGACACAGAGAGCTTCGGCGCGCGATTCGCGTCGCGATTGTAATCGCAAAACGTCAAAACGTCACCGCGCGGAGGCGCCGAATCCCGCGAAGTACGCGTCGCCGAAACGCCCCGTCTGGAACCTCTCGGCGCGGTCGGCGGCGTCGCTCTCGTGCTTCTCCGCCCTCTGGCCGAGCACGGTGGCCAGCACGGCGGCTCTCTGCTCCGCCTTGAACTGCTCGACGCGCTCGGCGTTCATCTCCAGAGCGCGACGCGTGTTCTCGTAGTGGCTCGCCGCAAACGCCTCCGCCGCCGCCTCCGCCTTGGACGCCTCAGCCTTTTCCAGTCTCTGTCGGCGCTGCGCGTCGGCGACGGCGGCGCGCTCGGCAGCGCTCGCGCCCTTCCAGTGGTCCGGACGCACGCGACGCCCCGGTGCCAGCGCGGAGGTGGCGACCGCGGGATTCTCGGTGAGGAACATGTCGTTTTCGTTGCGTAAACGCTCGGCGTTTTCGGCATCTAACTCGGCGCGCTTGAAAGAATCCGCTTTCTCGCGTTTTAACGTAGCGAGACGCGCGTTTTCAGCCGCGACGCTCGCGGCGTGCGCGCGCCGCGCCGCAGCTTGCGCCTCCGCAGCCTCGTTTTGATACTGCTCCTGCGCGCGGAGCAGCTCTTTGTGCGCCTCCTTCGCGAGGCGAGCCTCGTTCAGTCGCGCTTCCTTCTCCGCGGTCTGCGCGGCGTACCACGCCGCGGCTTGCGCTGTTTGCGCGACGCGCCGCGCGCCGGCGTCGAGATCCTCGCCGTCGAATTTCTGCGCGCTCGACACGCCCGTGCGCGGGTCTTCATCCCCGAGCCTCGCCGGGCGCGCGTCGCGCTTCCCGCTGGGGTCGCTCAGGTCAAACTCGCGACGGCTCTCCTTCGCCTGGTGCTCCGCGCGGAAACGCGCGACGTTCTGCTCGAGCTCTTTCGCGATCCCGCGGCGCTCCTGCTCCAACATCACCAGACGGCGGTCCAGCGTGTTGGCCAGCACGTCGTGCGCGCGCTCGCGCTCGAGCTCCGCCGCGCGCAGAGCCGCCTTCTCAGCCACCTGCGCGTCCAGCGCGGCGACGTCAACCTGTCGTGTTCGTTCGAAGGGAAGAGCGAGTTCGTGTGGGTGTTCAGAGGAGGGTCAGAGGCGCGCGATGGACGGTCGTCGCCGATCCCGCGGTCGAGGATGCCGAAAATGGTTCCCCCGTCGCTCGATTCAGCACGGGGCGAAAAGGAACCGCCGGTCGGGGACGCACCCCCGTCGTGCGCCTCTTGGCGTTGTGCACGAGCGCCAGTCGGTCCCTCGCGTCGAAACGCTTCGTGCGGGGGAAGCTGTCGCTCCCGATCAGGGGGAGGACCATGGTCGCGGCCGGGAGCGGGCGCGTCGCGGTGTGAATGAGACGAGGAGCTCCGAGAATTACAGAGTGCGCGAACGAAAAAAAAGACCCATAACCTTGCTTTTACTCGTTTTTTTTCGTGTATCATGTGACTGCGTGCCATACGATGTGTATCCACCAATCGAGAGGTTCCGAGCACTGGGGCGAGCCAGCGAGGTTTTTCGCTCTCGGACCCTCGCGCCCCGCGCCGCAGATCGGGAGGCGTGGTCGACGAGCGAGATGGTCGCGGCCGCCGCCGAGCCGGAGAAAGCCGCCGCCGCGCCGGCGGGAGGAAAGGTACGCGGTCCCGCCCCGAGCCGATCGCGCCCGTGGCGACCGGCCCGACCTCGAACCCCCGACCCCGGATTCCCGGAACCGGGGTTGGCGCCAAAACCGAGATCGGCTCGCCCGAGAGGGACGGATGTTCGAACGCTCTGCGTCTCGCGCATGCGCCGCGTCCGCTCGCGCTCGCGCCGACGCGGCGAACTTCGACTGACCTCACGCGATTCCTCGCGCGTCGATTCCCCTCCCCTCCGAACGAACGACAGGGCAACACCGCCCCCCCCTCCGGCGCCGTCCCCGCGCAGAAAAAGGAGGAGGCGCCCGTGCGGACGATCACCACCGCGGATGGCGTGCGTCTGCCCATGGACATCGGCACGCGCGTGCAGTGCCGGTGGCGAGATGGGCAGTTCTACCCCGTGCGCGTGATCGAGCGCCGGCCGGGCTCCGCCGCGGGCAACCCCGAGGAGTACGAGTACTACGTGCACTACGAGCAGTTCAACAGACGGCTGGACACGTGGGTGACGGTGGCGGACATGAACGTGAAGTCGGCGGAGCAGGATGACCCCAAGAAGCGCGGCGCGGAGGAGCACGACGAGGAGCACGCCGAGTTCGACCCGAACGCGTTGCGCGAGCACGAGGAGGTGACGAAGGTGCGGAACATCCTCAAGGTTGAGCTCGGGAGACACGAGATGGACACGTGGTACTTCTCGCCGTTCCCGCCCGAGTACACGACGTGCAAGAAACTCTTCTTCTGCGAGTTCACTTTGAACTTCTTCAAGCGCAAGGAACAGTTGCAGCGGCACTTGCGTAAGAACGAGCAGTACCATCCCCCCGGGGATGAGATTTACAGGAACGAGAGCCGCGGGAAGACCACCGCGTTTTTCGAGATAGACGGCAAGAAGGACAAGATGTTTTGCCAGAACCTGTGTTACCTCGCGAAACTCTTCCTGGACCACAAGACGCTGTACTACGACGTGGACCTCTTTTTGTTCTACGTGCTGTGCGAGGTGGACGAGCGCGGGTACCACATCGTGGGGTACTTCTCGAAGGAGAAGTGTTCCGAGGAGGGGTACAACCTGGCGTGCATCCTGACCCTCCCCGCGTACCAACGCAAGGGCTACGGCAAGATGCTCATTTCGTTTTCGTACGAGCTGTCGAAGAAGGAGGGCAAAGTCGGGACGCCCGAGCGACCGCTCTCGGATCTCGGGCTGGTGTCCTACCGCGGGTACTGGACGCGGGAGCTGCTTGCGATTTTGAAGGACCCCGCGAGGCAGGTGATGAGCATCAAGGACCTGAGCGAGCTGACGATGATCAAGACGGAGGACATCATCAGCACGCTGCAGCACCTGAACCTGTTGGCGTACCAGAAGGGCGCCTACGTCATTTGCGCCGCCGAGGAGCTCATCGAGAAACACCTCAAAGCCGCCGGGTCGCCCGGGGTGGAGGTGGACCCCGCCAAGCTCATCTGGACGCCGTACAACGCGGAGAAGGAGTACGCCAACTTCAAGGGGTGAGAAAAAGAAGGCGGCGTGGAGGGTCTTTTTTGTTCGCGATTAACGTTTTTTGCACGCATCGTTCGTTTCCTCAAACAATCGAAATTCTTTTGGCGACTGTTTGCCTGCTTGCGAGTCGCGAAAACACGAAGCGCGCGAATTTTCCAGACTGTGTCGAAGCGACAGCTTTTGCGAGAAGAGATTTTTTTCGCCCGTTCCAGTTCCTCCCAAGCTGAAATTAGGGTTCGGTTCGGTTCGCGCTCGTTACCCAGCGCGCGAAATCTTCGTATGGGCATCGTGACTGGCGCCCGAGCCCGAGGCGCGATTCTCGCCTGCTGCGCGCAGGTCACGAAACAGGGGCACCATCAACATCGGTCCGATCACGAGGCGTCGCTCGCGTCGCGCGCGCGGCGAGCGGCTTTCACTTCGCGTCGCGCACGACGAACGGGTTCGCTCACGCGCACCGTCTTCTTCGCGAGCATGATGCGCCGCGCCGCGGGACAGTTCCTGAAAGCCCAGGCCCGATTCGCGGGCCGGGCCTCTTCCCTCCACCTCACCCCTCCCCTGGGCGCTGTGCCGGTGTCAACCCTGGCGGCCAAGGATGCGTTCGGGGGCCGCGCCGCGTCGATCGCGCGCGGGTTCCACACCTCCCCGGCGGTCAGCGCGGGGATCTCCGCGCAGGAGCTCTCCTCTCTGCTCGAGGAGCGCATCTCGGGGCACTACAGCGCGCTCGACATCGACGAAATCGGACGCGTGCTGTCCGTCGGTGATGGCATCGCGCGCGTGTACGGCCTGAACAAGATTCAATCCGGCGAGATGGTCGAGTTCGCGTCCGGCGTCAAGGGCATGGCCCTCAACCTCGAGAACGACAACGTCGGGATCGTGTGCTTCGGCAGCGACACCTCCATCAACGAGGGCGACATCGTGAAGCGCACGGGTGCGTAGCCCCGTCCCCCCTCCCCCCCGGTCCAAAAAAAAACCGATCGGGCATCGAACACCCACGGTCGCCTATCCCGCCCTGCGAAAAATATCGCAAACGTTCGTTGGCGCGTGGAGCGCACAGCGCGAACAGTCGCGTTTTTTTGTCTGAGCGACGTTTTTTTTCCCAGCGTGCACATTTTTTGAAGCGCGCGCGACGCGACGCGACTTCGTCGCGGACCCCGACTGACCGCCGCCCGTGCCCCCCCGATACGCTCATAACGCTCTCGCAGGTGCCATCGTGGACGTCCCCGTCGGCAAGGGCATGCTCGGTCGCGTGGTGGACGGCCTCGGCAACGCCATCGACGGTAAGGGCCCGTTGACGGACACGACGCAACGCCGCGTGGAGATCAAGGCGCCCGGCATCATCGTGCGCAAGTCCGTGCACGAGCCCATGCAGACCGGTCTCAAGGCGGTGGACTCGCTCGTGCCCATCGGCCGCGGGCAGCGCGAGCTGATCATCGGCGACCGCCAGACGGGCAAGACGGCGATCGCCATCGACACCATCATCAACCAGAAGGCGATCAACGACGCCGGCGACGAATCCAAAAAGCTGTACTGCGTGTACGTCGCCGTCGGCCAGAAGCGCTCGACCGTCGCGCAGCTCGTCAAGCAGCTCGAGCAGAAGGGCGCGCTGGAGTACTCCATCATCGTCGCGGCGACCGCCTCGGACCCCGCGCCGCTGCAGTTTTTGGCGCCCTACTCCGGGTGCGCCATGGCTGAGTACTTCCGCGACAACGGCATGCACTCGCTCATCATCTACGACGACCTCTCGAAGCAGTCGGTGGCGTACCGCCAGATGTCCCTGCTGCTCCGCCGCCCCCCCGGTCGCGAGGCGTTCCCCGGTGACGTCTTCTACCTGCACTCGCGCCTGCTCGAGCGCTCGGCGAAGATGTCCGACGAGGTTGGCGCGGGCTCCATGACGGCGCTCCCCGTGGTGGAGACGCAGGGCGGCGACGTGTCGGCGTACATCCCCACCAACGTCATCTCCATCACGGATGGCCAGATCTTCCTCGAGACGGAGCTCTTCTTCAAGGGCATCCGCCCCGCCATCAACGTCGGCCTCTCCGTGTCCCGCGTCGGCGCCGCCGCGCAGATGAAGGCGATGAAGCAGGTGTGCGGCTCGCTGAAGCTCGAGCTGGCGCAGTACCGCGAGGTTGCGGCGTTTGCGCAGTTCGGCTCGGACCTCGACGCGGCGACGCAGTACCTGCTCAACCGCGGCGCGCGCCTCACGGAGGTGCTGAAACAGGGCCAGTACGTGCCCATGCCCATCGAGCAGCAGGTGGTGGTGATCTACGCCGCCACCAAGGGGTACCTGGACAAGGTGAACATCCCCGACATCGGCGCGTTTGAGGAGGGCCTGCTCAAGGAGGTGTCGCCCGCGCTGCTGGAGACGATCAAGAAGGAGCAGAACATCACCGAAGCCACGGAAGCCAAGCTCAAGGAGCTGTGCGAGGGGTACACCAAGGGCTTCATCGCCGCCAGGGCGTAAACGCCGAAGGTTTCGATCAGGCGGCCGCGGGGCGAGACGGCGAGCCCGCTTTCGGGTCGCGCGCCTCGACGCGAGTTGCCAACTTTTTGGCGAAAAGTCGCCGCGCGCGCTTTCAGTCTCGTCTTTTTTTGAAAAGAAAAGACGACATTCGGCGCGCGCGACGCGAGTAAGAAGAGAAGACGCGCGCGACGAGTCGAGTCTCGCGACGTTTCTTTCCCTCTCGTCGGTTGAACGAATTGAGGACGAGAAACGCGCGACGACCGGAAGCGTTCGGGTCTGTATTTGTTCCAACACAACACGCGCGACACACGACGACGCTCTCGGGCGTCGTCTTTGTTTGAAATAAAACGAAAGGCGACGAAAGTCTCTTTTCATCGATCGTACAAACACCCCTCCCACCGCTCACGCCGGCGCGAGCTGCACGTGCGGCTCGAGGAAGCTCGCGACGGAGCCGGCGAGATCTCCGCCGTCGCGCTCTCGTTCTCGCTCGCTTTCAAACATGGCGCGCGCGATTTTCAATCCCGAGTCGGCATCCTGCGCGGCGTATCGTATCTCCGCCGGGAACAGCACGGGCTTCTCCCAGTTGGTCATCGTCAGCGCCTTGGTCTTGTGCGACAAAGACACGCCGTGGAACGCCGCGAGCTTCTTCAGGCTGAACCCCTCGGGACCGGGACCGGGACCGGGACCGGGACCCCGCTCGCGCGCGACGTCGCCGAGATCGGCGAACCGCAGCGAATGTTTTTGTTCTCTCCGGCGGAGGCCATCGGCGAAGCAGCCGGCGAAGTCGCGCGTGAGCTTCTTGAGGTCCTCCTTGACGCCCACGCCCACGAGCACGACGCGCGCGTGCGTGAGCAGGTCCACGATGGCCGGGTGCAGCGTCTTCGCGCGCGCCAGGCGCGTCAGCACGACTTGGCCGCCGGGCTCGGCGAGCTGTAACAACGCGACGCGGTTCGGCACCGCGCCCTTCACGTAGTTGGGCCGCCACTCCACGTCGAAGCCGAGCAGGAGGCTCGGCTCCGCGAGCGCGTCTTGCTCGGCGTCGAGGCGCGCGCGCCACTGAGCGCAGACCGCGCCCGCGAACGCCTGGTCGCGCGTGCACACCACGGAGGTCTCCCACGAGGGGTGGGGGGGTGCCTGCCCGATGGCGTCGAAACACGCGCGGCAGAAGTAGTTTCGGTCCCTCGCGTCCCAATGGCACGGGAGGGGGGGGCTCTCCCCCAGGGGGTTGCACTCCGCGCACTCCGTGATGACGGGGACGCAGTGCACGTCCGGGGGAGGGTGGGAGGACGGACGCCGCGACGCCATCGCCACGAGACTCGCGCACGCCTGGAGTGTCGTGGTTCCTGAGGTTTTTCTCTTCAACCGTCGCGAAAGTATTTTCAACAGACCACCGAGGTCGCCGCCGCCGCTTCGTCACGACCCCCCCCGCATCCTCTCGAGCGACTCTCTGAGCTCTTCGAGCGCGTCGCGTCGCGCCTCGCTCTCTCCCGCGTCTCCAACAGACGCACCGAGTCGCGCGGTGGCCGAGTCGGCGTCTGGTCGGGACGAACTTGCGGGGCCGTCCCGCGAGGCATCCGCGACGTCCGCCGTGTTTTCCGATCCGTCAACCTCCTCCTCGCCCGCATCGCGTTCGTCGTCGCGTCGCTTCGGGACGCGGAGCCTCATGAACAGCTCGAGGACGTCCGCTTCTTCCTCGCGTCGCTGGAAAAGCTCCGCCTCCGCGGCATCGTGCTCGTCCTGCGTGCGGCGCGGTATGATGCGCGGGACGTCTTCCGCGGGCGCTCGGAGGATGGACCTCGCGTCGTGGTGAAGCGCCGGCTCGGATCCGGACGTCGCCCGCGACGGGAACCGCGCCCCGCGAGCTGTGACCACGATGGGGGTCCGCGTCGAGCCGTGCGCGGCACTCCCGTCAGGCGCCTCGCCCGCGTTCGCGGCGAGCGCGGCGATGCGGGCGTTCGCCCTCGCCAAGCGCGCGTCGATGTCGGCCAGGCGCGCGCGTTGCGCGTCGACGCGCGCCGCGACGCCGTCGAACACCGACGCGCTCGCCTCGTCCAGCGCGGTGAGCGCGGTGACGATCTGCGCGTACGTCTCACGCCGAGACACGCGCGCGGTGACCATCGGCACCGCGAGCGCGCGGTCCATCGCGACGCGCGCACGCCGCCGAGGCGCGCGCGCGGGAGTGAGGTCGGGGTGGAGGGTGGGCGCGGCGACGAAACACTTGGTCAGCGTGTTCTTTTCAGGCCACGGGTGAGCGAGATTTAACAACGTCGTCGTTCGCGTTCGCGCGAACCCCCTTTCCACCGGGTGCGTTCCGGATGAACGCCACACGTCGCCACATGTCGCTTCGCCTACAGCTTCGCCCTCGGTCGTATCCCCGCCGCGCTCTGCATCTTTGCGAAGAACGACGCGGGCAACGCGCGGTATTGCGCGAAGGCGCGTTTCCGTTCCTCGAGCCTGGCGGCGCCGAGCGGCGCGGCGAACGCGTCGACGGCGATCCGCTTGTACCCGGCGACGCTCGCCGGGTTCGAACGCGCGATGGAGGACGCCAGGGACAGAGCCTCTACCATCAAAGGGGACGAGTAGTCCACGCCGCCCGTGGACACAGAAGAAGAAGAAGAGGCATCCTCCGCCTCATTGACGACGTCCACGACCAAGCCCCGACGCCGCGCCTCGTCCGCGCCGATGGGGCGGCACGCCAGGCTGGCGCGCCGCGCGGCGCCCGGGCCTATGACCCGCGAGAGCTTCGCGGCGAGACCCCAGCTGGGCAGAATGCCGAACTTGACGTGTGTGTCCAGGAACGTCGCGGAGGGCGTGCACAGCAGCACGTCGCACGCGAGCGCGAGCTCGAACCCCGCGTTGATGGCGAAGCCCCGCACGGCGCCGACGATTGGGAACGAGGCGTGCTCCATCTGAAACACGGGGTCGTTGTCCACGTCGCGCTCGTCCATCTTGAACACGGAGGAGGCGTGCCTCAGGTCGATCCCGGCGCAGAACGCGCGCGAGCCCCCGCCGGTGAGCACCGCGACGCGCGTGGCGTCGTCGGCGCGTAACCCTCGGAACGCCGCGGCCAGGCCCGTCAACATGTCGCCCGTCAGCGCGTTGTTCGTGGACGGCGCGTCGATGACCACCACCGCGACGCCTTCCTTCGGCCACTCCACGCGGATGGACATCGAGGCACGCGAGCCGCCGAGCTCGGGACCCGGCTCACGAAGACGAACCCGAGACCCGCGCGTCGCCCCACGCGCGCGCTCGAGTGGTCGCCCCGCGTCGGCGACGACGAGAAACGCGCCTCGATGTTGGAACTTTTCCACACTGAATGCGTATTTTCGCTTTTGTTGCGCCTTCACAACCGTTTACTCTCGCTACTTCTTCGTGGACTTGGCCCTCCCGAACACGCCCGCCATCCCCCCGAACACCTTCCGCGCCTCCGCCTGCTTCTGGTCCATGTGCAACGACAGCTTCTTGGTCGAGTCGCTGACGGCGATCTTCCGCCGGGAAAAGTCGGCGGCGCGGCGCACGTCGCGAGACGTCTCGCGTTTTTTTTTCGCGTCGCCGTCGCCGTCGCCGTCGCCGTCGCCGTCGTCGTCGGCGGCGGCGGCGGCGCCGCCTTCGTTCTTCCGCCCGAAGCTCCCGCGGCCGCTCCCGCGGCTGCCCGCGCTCCCGAGCCCCCTGAGCGCGCCCCGCAGCGCCTCGCCCTCCTCGCGCTCGTCCTCGGAGTTGCCGTAGAAGGGCTTGCCCGTCACCCCGCTGTTCCGCTGCGTTTTCGCGGCGCGCTCGCACAGCGACACGAGCAGCAGAAAGTCCGACGCGTCCAGCTGCGTCTTGTCGTCGGCGAAGACGTCCACGGTTTGGCGCAGGAACTTCGAGTGCAGAGGCACGCCTAGCGCGCGCATGGCGTCCTTGATCTCCTCCAGATCGAGCTCGCCGCCGCCGTCGATGTCCAGCACGCGGAACACGCGGTTGATGGCCTCCACCTCTCTTTGGTCGATTCCGAAGTACTCGGCGCTGACGCGCGCTCGTCTGCGCCGGTCGAGCTCGACGTTCATGTCCTCGGTGGCGTCCTGCATGCCGGTGACGATGATCCCCACGAACACGGAAACGAGCACCAGGGCGCCGATGATGATGAACGACCCGAAATACAAAATCGCGACGAAACCGAACGCCTCCGGGTTCTGACACAGACCGGGCGAGCCCGTGACGGCGGCGTACACGTCGCCGCCGTCGTCTTCGCCGTAGAAATCCGTCGCGCACCCGGCGGCGTTGACGTGCACGACGACTTTCCAGTCGTCCATCATCGAGATGCGGAACAGCGTGATGAACGCCACGCCCAGCGTGTTGAAGTGGAACGGGTCGTTCTCGCGGTACAAGTGCACGCCCGCGATGCCGTACACGTAGAACACCAGCGCCATCAACAGCGCGACGTAAAAGATGGAAGCCGTGCCTCTAAGGAGCGACGTGACAATCACCTGCAGTTGCGGTACCGCGCGGATCAATTTTAAGATGCGCAGCAAACGAAGAAGCCTGAGCGCGATGGCGATTGAATCGATGCGGCTCGGCACGAACGCCGCCACGACCACGGCGAGGTCGAACGCGTTCCACGCGCCCGCCTCGCCGCGGAAAAACGCTAAAGGCCGGTCCGCGAACACGAACATTTTCAGCGCCAGCTCGGCGGCGAACACCCAAACCACCGCCTCGCCGACTGTCTTCCACGCCGCCGGAGTCGCCTCGTCCGCGCCGAGGGACGTCTCGACGCCCGTCTCCACGCCCGCCACCAGGATGACGCACACCACGAACGCCTCGAAGAATTTGTTGCTCACCAAGCGCGAGACGTACGTCTGGCACGTCTTGAACGCCGACGTGTTCGTGCCGTCTCGAGCGCGCGCCGCCGCCGCCTCGAGAGCGTCCGTGTCGCGCGAGTCCTTCCCCGAGATCACGTCGAGCGTGGCCACCACCTTCTCGAAGTCCTCGGCGCCGAGCGCGGCTGCCGCGGCGTCGCGGCTGGCGAAGACGCCCGCCTTGGCCTTAGCCGCCTTCGCCGCGCGGCGCTCGTCCGCCTTGGTTTCGCGCAGGATCTCGGCAGCCTGCTCCATCTTGTTGGTGATGACGCCGATGAAGAGCGACATCATGATCTGGCCGACGATGAGTATGAGCGAGACAAAGTACAGACACGCGAGCGCCTTCTGCGCGCTGGGCGCGACGCAGCGCTCGGGGTCGTCCTCGTACCCGTACCGGTCGCATCCGTAGTAGTTGGTGAAGAAGTAGTCGACGCACTCGCCGGTGACGATGTTCAGGACGGTGCCCACGCCCGCGCCGAGGTCGCGGAAGTTTCGCGGATCGTTCTCGCGGAAAATCAGCACGCCCATCACCGAGTACACGTACACCACGCCGGAGAGCAAGAGCAGGATCCAGAATATGCTCCTGCACCCCGCGCCGACGCCGCGCAAAATCACCTGCAGCTCGGGCACGACCGTGATCACCTTCAGCACGCGCAGCAGCCGCAGCAGCCTGAGCACGACCAGCGAGCTCCCGCCCTCGATGCCCATGAAATCGGAGAATGAAAAAATCACCACCGCAAAGTCCAGCACGTTCATCGGGTCGGTGAAGTACCTCCCCGGCGAGGGCTCCAGCAGGTGCTTCGCGCCGTCTTCCGTAGTGACCTCCTTCCCGGCGCTGACGATCTTCAGCGCAGCCTCGAGCGCGAAGACGATCGAGAGGCTCAGACCGACCGCGTCTAGCGCGGGATCGCCGGCGAGCGCGCGCGACGTCTCGAGGCCGCTCGTCACCGTCACCGCCGCGATGCAGATATAGATGAACAGCTGGAACATCGGCGAGCGAACGACCTGGTGCAGCTTATACAGGAACGAGGGATTCGCGAGCACGTCCTCTAACTTGGCGAACTTCCGGTCGGCTTTGTCCTGCACGCGCGCGCGGTCGCCGTTCTTGTCCTCGCGCACGCGCGCGATCATCGAGCGGAACTCGTGGAACACCGCCGCCGGCGACGGGAACGCCTCGCCATCCTCCGCCTCGCGCAGGCTCGACAGCTCGAACGCCACGCCGTCCGCGCCGATCACCGGTCCGGGTGTATGCGTCGTCCGCATGGTCGGTCGGTCGGCGAAGCCGTCGTCGTCGCGCTTCCCGTTAAACGGCGACTCGAACATTCCCTCGGGGGGCGGCGTCCCGTCGCGGAGGCTCTTGCGCAGCGCGCGCCGCCGCTCCAGCTCGGACTCGTACGCCGCGTCGTCGCCGTCGTAGTACCCGGCGAGTTCGACCGCGTCGTCGCCGTGCAGCGCGCGGCGCGCCGCGCGGGACGGGCCCTCCCCGAGCAGGTCAAGCATCACGTCGTCATCCGTGACGTCGCGGTCCGAGTTGTTTGTTCCGGATCGGACGCCGCCTCGCTCGCGCCTGCGCGGCCTGCGGCCGCCGGTGCGCCGCGGAGAGTCGTCCTCCTCCATCCCGGCGCCCATCAGGGGGCCGCACCCCAGGGACGCGAACCCGTCGCTCACCACGGAGTCCCAGAACGACCGAGGCTGCCCCTCCGTCCGACGGACACCCGCGCCGGGTCCTCGGTCCGTCTCGGACGCCGTGGTGTCGGGCTCGCGGAACTTCACGTGACGCCGCGCGTCTCGCGGCGGGTCGCGCGTCGGGGTGGGCGTCCTCGAGTCACGCGCGCGCCTCGCGTCCGCGTCCTCGCTGCCGTCCTCGCTGCCGTCGCTGCCCTCCGAGGAGGACCCTCCGGAGGAGGACGCGCCACCCCAGAGGTCCTCGGACTCGTTCCCGCTCGCGCGCTTTTCGCGGCCGAATCCGTCCGACGCTTCGAGCCGCTCGGGCGAGGCATCAGCGCCCGCGGCGCTCCCGTCCGCGCTCGCGCCCGCGTCGGACCCGCGTGCGCCGCGCATGGTGCCGGTCCACCTCCCGGGCGCGCGAGGTCAGTGCCCGCCCCGCCGCGCTCGCGGTCCCGTCGGTCGCGCGACGTGTGTTATGACACACATAGAAAATACCTTCAGGGAGGTACACGCTAAGTTGCAGGGCCGAGAGACGCGAGACGCGACGGTTCAACAGACGGCGAGTCGGCGACGAGTCTTCGAGTCGCGATTCGCGTTCTCGCGGAGGCGGTGTGCCCACTCCCGTAGTTAATTTTTCCGCGGCCCACGGTCTGAAACCCAGAAAACGTCTTTTCTGATCGCGCCGCGAAAAGATCAGCTTCGCGGTTCATGGCTCAGAGTTTTCCACCTTTCGAGCTCTCTGCGGTCGCCACGCGTTTCGCGACGTGCGCTTCTTCGGGTTTACGCGTTTTTCGCGGCTGCCACACGAGGAGACGCGACGCGTACGCGCCGGAGACGCGCGACGCCAGCGAGGCGAAACCGAGCGTCGGCTCGGCCAGCGCGCCGCGGAGACCGCGCGCGGCTCACTCGAGGCGAGGACGGCGTGACCCCCGCGCGACGGCCGTGGACGCCGCAATCCGAACAAAAAACGGATATACGCACGATTAGATAAGCGATTGCCTCTCGTCACGCCGTTCGCGCGCGATGGCGAGCCTGTGAACCCGGAGACGGAGCAGTGAAACGAACGATGCTGAGGATGTCCTCCGGCGTGGGCGCGCCGCGCGCTTCCGCGCGCGGCGGCTTCGCCGCGCGCGCCTCGACTTCCGCCGCGGCGTCGGCTCGGACGCCGCGCCGCCGAAGTCACGAGACGGGTCCCTTTCGAGCTCCCCTCGCGGTCGCGCCGGCGAGGCTCGCGCCGACGGCGACGACTCGACGCCGCGGAGTGCGCGTCGCGGTGATCAACAACGACCGCCCCGCGAGCGACCGCAGCGCGGACGAGTCCCTCGCGGACGAGTCCTTCGACGAGACGCGTCTCCCGAGAGACGCGCGACCGAGCCGGCCGGGCTGGAGGGACGCGTCGGACGATTTCATCGGCGTGGACGAGTTCGGGGTCGGCATCCGCGGCGACGCCAAGTTCCGCCGGCGCTCGGAGGCGCGGGACGCGTACTGGCGGGAGCAGGCGCGTGAGCTCGAGCAGGCGCTCGCCGCCTCGGGGGACTCAGAGACCAAGGTTCTTATCTCCGAGAAAGGAAGGCTGTTCCTGCGCTCGGACGACGTGGCGGCGACGGAGCCGTCTCCGTCGTCGCCGGCGACGCGCGAAAAAACGATGGATGATGCACGCACGGAGGAAGACACGAAAGAAAACGCGCCCCCCACCTGGACGTGGCGCGAGCGTTTCGCGTTGCTGGCGCAGATCTCCGCGCTTGGTTTGCCCGCGCTGGTGAACTCGTGCGTGGAGCCGTTGCTGAGCTCGGCGGAGACGGCGTGCGCGGCGAAGATAGGCACCGTCTACCTCGCCGCGCTCGCGCCTTCATCGTCGCTCTTCGCGTTCGCGGCCGAGATGTGCTTCGCGATGTCCGTGGTGGTGACCACGGCGGTGGCCAAGGCGGCGGCGAAGGCGGCGAAGGCGCGCGAGGCGCTCCGAACCGCCGCCGGAGAGACGCCTTTTTTCGGCGCCGACGAGGAGACGCTCGCCGCCGACGCGGCGGCGGCGGCGGCGACGATGCGTCGCACGGCGACGGCGGCGACGACGACCAGTTTTTTCGTGGGCGCCGTCCTAGCCGTCGGGCTCGCCGCGCTGGCGGACCCGCTGCTCCGCATGATGCACGTCCCGCCGGAGACGGCGCCCATCGTGCGCGCGTACGTCGCGACGCGCGCGCTGGGCTTGCCTTTCTTCGCCGCCTCCAACGCGGCGGAGGGCGTGTACATCGGCCACGGCGACGGCGTCGCGCCGATGGCGGCGTGGACGTGCACGGGCGCGGGCACCATGGCGGCGCTTCTTCTGTTCGCGCACCCACACGCGCTCAACTGGGGTCTCCCGGGCGCCGCCGCGGCGATCGCGATGGGCCAAATCGCCACCGCCGCGTGGTTCGCGCGCGGCATGCGAAAACGGGGATGGCTGGCATCGTCGAAGGATGTCGGAAGCGTTAATAACGTCTCGGCGTCGCGACCGGGCATGTTTCACACCGCCTTACTCGGCTGTCGCGACGCGCTCGACGTTTTAAAACGCACGAAGATGGCGAACGAGATTGGCTGGATGTTCCTGGGCGCGGTTTCCAGAATGGGCACGTACGCGATTCTCACCGCGTCGGCGTCGGCGCTCGGCGTCGTTCCCGGCGCGACGCACAAGGTGGCTCTGGAGATTTTCTGGCTTCTCTCGTTCCTCACCGAGCCCATCTTCACCGCGTGCAACGCGCTGTTGCCGCGCGAGCTCGCGCAGGGCAAAATACACGCCGCGCGGCGGTTGCGAAACGCGCTCGTAGTGACGGCGGTGGCGGTGGGCTGCGCGCTGGCGTGTTTGGGGGGTTTCCTCGCCAACATGGGCGTCTTCTCCGACGACCCGGCGGTGGCGGCGGCGCTCAAGTCGCTCGCCGCGCCGCTGGCGGCGAGTCTCGGGCTCGCCGCGACGGCGTACGGCGTGGAGGGCACCATCATCGGGTGCGGGCAGGTGGGGTACCTCGGCCGCACGCACTGCCGCGACTTTTTCGTCGTCGCGTTTCTGCTGTGGGCGCGCGAGGCGGCGTTTCCCGGGGGCGGGGGGCTGGCCGGTACGTGGTGGCTCCTCGCGGGGTTCCAGGGCCTGCGGATATGCCAGCACTGGTTCCACCTGTGGCTGAACAAACCCCTCCTGACGTATAGCGCAGAGGCGGAAGAGGCGGAACACGAGGTGGTTCCGCGTGTGGCGGAACAGGCGGCGGAACCCGAAGGAGGGCGCGGAGGGCTCGCGCTCGCGTGAAAGCAAACGATTCTTTTTGTAAGTCTTACGAGTAGATATTCTTTTTCTTTTCAGGAAGCTCTCTCACGCGTACTTCCCCCCCGGCCCGTACGTGTAGTACTCGTTGAAGTCGAGGCGCGCGCACAGCGACGACAGGTTAGGCTCGGTGTGCGCGCTCCGGTTGAGCGTCACGAACAGCTCCTTGACGCACTCGTCGAAGGACGACTCGAGGGATTCCAATCTTCGCGCCAAGTCGCCGTCTTCGCCGGCGACGGCTTGGTTCACCACGGAAACCCCCGCGTCGTCTTCGTCGTCCAGCGACGCCACCGCGTCGGCGAACGCGACGCACGTCTTGGCGATGACGTCCAGCCTCCTCAGCGTCGTGGGCCAAAACAGCATGCCCTCCTTGAGGCAGGCGTCGAGGAACGCGTCGTGCGCGGCGATGAGCTCGTCCACCGTAGACGCCTCGTCCAGCGAGCGCTCAAAGGCGGCCCAGTTGGGGTCGATCACCTCCATGGTCAGGTAGTGCACGAAGTTCTGCGTGAAGTGCAGCATGCGCTGCAGGACCACGTGCGCGCGGCCGAGCGCGCCGCCCGCGGCGAACAAAAAAGAGCCGCCGCCGCCGCGCGTCGCCTTGCGCGCGCGCCACGCCGCGCACAGCCGCCGCTCGACGTGCTTGCAGTGGAAGACGTGCCGGAACAGCAGCTGGTACTTGGTCAGCGCCTTGCGGCTCAGCACGAGCGACGTCGGCCAGGGCGCGCGGTACTCCAGCGTGAACGTGTCCATGCCCGTGAGCGAAGAAGCGGCGGCGAGGCTCTCGTCTTCGAGGCTCGTCGCGTCGCGCGCGCGCGCTTCGAACTCGTCGGGGTCGTCGCCGCGGGGTCCCGGTCCCGGTCCCGGTCCCGCCGCGCCCTGGATCGCGAGCAGCTGCGCGAAGATGCCCCGCCTCTCCAGCGCGCACGTCACGCGGTCGGCGTGCGGGTCGCTCGCGGCGGCGGAACCTTCCACCTTCAGCGACAGCTCTAGCATGCTCTGCAGGCGCTCGACGCTGACGTCCGGCGCGGGGCGCGCGAGTTCGGCGCCGGCGATGTCCACGAAGTGCACAAGGAAGTCGCCCTGGTGCAGCAAGAAGTACTTTTTCAGGCTGCGCAGCCGCGCGCGCAAGTCGCCGTCGTCGAGCACCGCGCGAAGCAGCCCCGCCGAGGCGTGCTTGAACGCGCGCTCTATTCGCACCGCCATCTCCCCGCCTTCGCGCCCCGTCGCGAACGCGTCCAGCGCGACGCGCCCCAGCCCGTCCTCGGGTCGCGGGGGCAACACGAAATCGCCAACGCCGTCCGCCGTCGAGAGAGCCGCGATTTTAGAGGCAGAGACTCTCTCAGCCGACTCTCCTGCCTCTCCTCCGCGCGCGCGCCGCGCCGGTCGTCGGGACTCGCGCGCGGCGTCGATGTACTTGCCGGTGACGAGCGCCATCGAGGCGAGCGCGCCGGACAGGAACCGCGGCGTCTCCGCTCTTAGCGAGTACCGCCGCTCCCAGTACTTGGCGTTGTACTCGTCGGCGAGCGACTCTTTTCGCAGCTCTTTTCGCTCGACGACGAGGAACTCGTCGTAGGGGTCGTCCACGACGCCCTCGTACACCCAGCGCTCGACCGCGCGCACGTAAGGGCGAGACGCAGCGGCGAGCAGACGCAGCGTCAAAGAGCGCGCGCTCGGGTCGCCCGCGCGCGCCGAGGCGTCCGCGTGCAGCGCGTTCAGCAAATCCGCGCCGCGCAAATCGTGTTCGCTCACCTTCCGCGCCGTCGCGGCGAGCGTCGCCAGCGCGCCCGCCGCCGGGCGCGCGTAGAACCACAGGCTCTGTAAGCTGAGTCTGCCCGCGTTCCGCTGGTGCTCCAGCTGCACGACCATCACGCGCCAGTCGTGCAGCATCTCCTCCATCTCCGCCGCTAACGCATGGCGCGTGAGTCCGCCCGCGAACGAAACGGACGCGTCCTCGCAAAACGACGCCACCGCCGCGGCGGACGCGCACAGGGGGAGCGCCTGTCGCGCCAGAGCATGCAGCGAGCCCTCCAAACCGGGCTCGATCACGAACTCGACGTCGTTCGTCGCGCCTCGGTCG
>Ga0209666_1000417_pt1 | contig 33218 bp, 33 predicted proteins | sample SaaInlV_125m_DNA_FD_184679 | JGI IMG/M metagenome (GOLD analysis project Ga0209666, IMG submission 184679) | Marine microbial communities from expanding oxygen minimum zones in the Saanich Inlet - Saanich Inlet SI037_S3LV_10m_DNA (SPAdes)... | ecosystem: Environmental > Aquatic > Marine >...
AAAGTTAGAACCGAACATTTATCAAGAAGAAAACTACATCGATAAAGACTTTTATGATCTAGATCAAGTAGAAGAAATGTATAAAGATTACAACATTCTTAATTTATGTAATATGTATGTTGATGGCTTAAACGAAGAAGACGATAATAAACAGAAATTAAAAAATAAATTAAAACAATTGTACACTCAATGTGCATATAATTACGATATAGAACAATGAGAATAGATTACGTTGAATTTAGAAATTTCTCATCTTATGGTAATCAAACTCAAAGATTAGAATTTGAAAAAGATGAATCAAAGTTATATTTAACTTTAGGTAAAAATGGCGATGGTAAAACTACTATTGCCAATGCAATTATCTATGCGCTTTATGGTAAAGTAGAAGGTGTTAAGTTATCAGATTTACCAAATAGAATTAACAAAGAACTTTATGTTAAAATTGGTTTAGAATGTAAATCAATGAAAGTTGAAATAGAAAGAGGTTTAATGCCAAATAAATTTAGTGTTAAATTAAATGGAGTTGAATTTGATAAAGCAGGTAAAAAATCTGTACAAGACTATTTAGAAGAAGAAGTATTCGGTATTCCATATCATGTATTTAAAAACATAATTATTTTATCAGTAAATGATTTTAAATCATTTTTAACGATGTCTAATCAAGATAAAAAACAAATTATCGATAAAATGTTTGGTTTCTCTATTCTTAATGATATGCAAAAACAAATCAAAGACGAGAGGAGAGATATTAAATACGACATCGATTCATACGATGCAGAATTAAAACAAATCATAGATTCTATTGGTTCAGTTAAGGGTAAATTAAATACATTACTTGTTGAATCTGCAAGCGCCAATGAATCTAAAATAGAAGAATTAAAATCTCAGCTACTTTCATTAAAAGATGTCGTAACAAATTTAGACGATACTAGAAAATCAAAAGAAGGTGAAATGCATAAGTTCAATTCGCAATATAACGATAAACATTCTGATGCTAAAGATATTAAAAGAGAAATAGATTATTTAAAAAAGAAATTGTCTTTGTATGAAAGTGGCCATTGCCCAACATGTGAAACCAAATTAGATACAGAATGGCACGATAACCAAAAGTGCGAATTTGAAGAAAATATTAAAACTAATATGGATAGTATTAAATCTCTTAAGGTAGAGATGGATGTCATATCAGAAAAAGTAACTGATGCTAGAGACTCTAAGTTAGAATTAGAAAACCAAATTAGAGATAACAAAGTAGTTATGGGACAATTAAAATCTGAATTACTTAAAATAAAAGATACTCCAGCTGGTTCTGACTTTGATCATATGCGAAATTTAATTCAAGAGTTTGAAGATAAAGAAGCAGAAAAATCTAAGAATGTTGGCGAATTAAATGCTAGCTATAATTTTATGGAAACGGTAGAGCAGATTTTAGGAGAAGATGGTGTTAAAAATTTAGCTGTTAAAACTATTTTACCAGGTCTTAATACAAACATAGCAGCCATGGCTCAAACTATGCACTTGCAATTTCATATAAGATTTGATGAGAAGTTTAATTGTGTTATCAATCACCTAGGTGAAGAAATTAATCCAATGACTTTATCCACCGGTGAAAGAAAAAAGGCAGATTTTATTATTATTATCGCAATTATTAAAATATTAAAACTAAGATTTCCACAATTAAATTTGTTATTCTTAGATGAATTATTATCTTCAGTCGATCATGACGGTGTATATAATATTCTTAAAATATTAAATCAAGTCATTAAAGAAAATAAAATAAATACGTTTGTGATTAATCATTCAGTTTTACCTCATGAAATCTTCGATAAAAAGATACAGATTTATCGAGAAAACGGCTTTTCTAAATTTACAATAGAAAACATTGAATAACATGATATATGAAATATCAATATAATAAAGATTCTAAATTTATACAAATAGATCCTAGTAAAAATTGGGGAGATATCATATCATATCACGTTATTAAATACTTTTCAAAAAGCGATAAGATAAAACCTGAACATGTTTTTTGGTTTGATCCAAAAGCCAAACAAGTTTTTAAAAATGGAAAGATTTTGGCGATTGGAAGCATAATGAAATTTACTAAACCAAATGATATAGTATGGGGAAGTGGAATTATTGATGGTAGATCAATAGGAGAAAATCCTAAAAAAATATATGCAGTTAGAGGACCTTTGACAAGAAATAAATTAATTTCTAAAGGAATAAAGGTACCAGAAGTATATGGAGATCCTGCACTATTATTTCCAAAAATATACAATCCAATCAACGTTATAGAAAAATCTCATGAATTCGGTATAATTCCGCACTATGCTGATTTTAATGATCCTGAAATTTTAAAATTATTACAAAAATTAGAAAGCGCAGGCGTTAAAATCATAAACATCACGTCAGGTGTGTATCATTTCATTGACGAATTATTATCATGCAAAAATATTATTTCGTCTTCTTTACACGGTTTAATCGCTTCTGATGCATATAGAATACCCAATGTTAGGTGTATTCTTGGAAATAACGTAATAGGTCGTGATTTTAAATATGAAGATTATTATCAGTCTATTGGAAGATCACACAATATGATCTCTTTAAATAAATACACGAATCTAGATTTAAAAACTCTAAGAGGATTTAACTATAATACTGGACACAATATAGATTTGGATTTATTACTTAAAAGCTCCCCATGGAATGATCCTGATTGCGAATATTTTAAATGATATATAACTAATGGCGACATACAATTTAAAATTTAATAAAGACGATTCAGTTATTCGACATCTTGTTGTTGGGTTACTTGCAGACTTGAATAGTAAACTTAGTTTTTGGAGACAAATTTCTAATGATGAAAGATCAATAGTTGATGTACCGTTCTTTTATTCAGTTACTGGAGATGAGAATTTCATGAAAGATAGTTTCTTATTTTCAAATGTAAACGGACCCGGTTGTGAACCTGACGGTCAATTCGCAGATGGCAATTATGATAAAGTACCGAGGGGTATTGTAAATCTAACTTCATTTAATGTTGATCCTTCAAAACTAATTAACAAAAGAAATCTCGGTAATTATTCTATGATAAATGAACACGGCCTCATGGAAGGTTTTGTTGCAGAATTTGAAATGATTCCAGTAGTACTTGGTGTTGATGTTGAAATTTTAGTTTCTAGTCAATTAGATTTATTCAAAGTAACAGAAGCTATTGTCAAAAAAATGTATAAAGCTAATTTTTATCATGTTGATGCAGGTCACTTAGAAGACGGTACTTATAGAATTAGTTCAGAATATATGATGCCCGATGATTATACACAAGAACGACCAGTAGAATATTCATTCGACGATAAAGAAAATCACAAAGTAACGTTTAGTTTAGAAATAAATTCATTTATACCTGCGTTTGATTTTGAAGAAGATATTTACCAGAAATTTACAAGAACGTCGCATGCAGATGGAATCACAGGTAATTATGGAGATCCTAACGGATTCTTAGATCCAACTGTACCTCCATTTGAATATTACGATTGTGATACAAATTCAAAGTGGACTTCTGATGGAAATAAATGGACTCTAGTAGCAACAGACATTGACTGTTCAGCGTTGAATTTAGGCAATCAATTGACTACTGAAACACAATTAAAAAGAGTTAGTCGAAGAAAAAAACAATCTAACAGAATGTTTACTATAGGTAATAGTGGATTAAATGAAAGGGGATTTAAAGATCTAGAAAATCAAAAAAACAACTCTATGTTGGGTGACAAATATGACGTAGATGGTACTGAGTTGCCATTCGATCAATAAAATAAAGATATATAATTAAAATCAAAGACCAAAAAAATGGGAAAATTAAATAAAGCAATTTTATCTCCAGTACTTGAAGATCAAGGCACTACAATATTTAGTGTTGCTGGACATAACTTTAAAATGACAGGAGAAAACATAGAATTAACTAAAGAAGTTAATCCTACATTTAACTCGCTTGTTGAAGCTACAAACATGTTTTCATTTGAAGAAAACTCAATTTCTTTTTATTATGATTACAATAATAAAACTAAAGTATTTAAAGTAGAAGAAGCTGCATTAGAATCTTTTAATACTCTTATTGAATTAGAAGGTAAAATTAAATTCTTAAAAGAATCTAAAAAAACAGTTTCACTTAATTCAGAAACCAAATTTACAGTATCTACGGTTGAAGAAGAATTAACTTTATTAGAATCTGAATTAAAGAAGATTAAAAAATCTTCAATAGCTATAAAATTTACATACAACATCAAAGAGAATAAATATTTTGCTAATAACATCGAAATGTTAATTAATCAAGGTTTACCTTTATCAGAAAGCGTTTTTAGTTCAGGTTATATCAGATACGAAGACAAAGCCATATTTAATTTATTTGAATTAGCTACATTAAATGCAAGTTTATATAAAAAATTAGATTTCGTTACTGAAACTAGAGATAACAATATTGTTTCCGTGGCAATGAGGTCTGGTAATAATACATTTGTATTTGATTTAAACGAATCTACTAAAATTTCAGCGTTTAAAAAACTATTAGCAGATGAAGCTATAGAATACGTTGCTGAAAAAACAGGAGAAGATATTACATTCATGGTAGAAGATATATTAGAATCTTTCAAATCTAAAAGAGAAGAAAAAACAAAGAAACTATCATTAATGCAAGAAATGATATTTTTCTTAAAAGATCAGAAAGGCCGCTTAGCTGAAGCCAATAGAAATTTACCAGATATTAAAGCTGCAGATAATTTACTTAATACTGAAATTAAAAGAATTTCTGAAGAAATTGAAGATTTAAATAATGAAAGTTCACTTGGGCTTTCTGACGGTTATTTAGATGCTACTATTTCTAGAGCAGCAGAAGGTTTAAAAGAAGGTGATTCAATTAAAGTAGACGCAGTAGAATACACGGCAGCTGGAAAAGATGACACATTAACTGTTTTTGCAAATGACGAACCGCTTAGAATTGAAAAATTTAGAATAGAATTAGCTGCGGGTACAGGAATATAAATACTTTTTGGTAATTATTAACAATATTACCAACAATAAACTTTAAACTAGAGCTCGTTTGGAAACAAACGGGCTTTTTTTTGTATAACTATAAATAAAACTATATAACGTGCCCAGAAAAAAGAACTATTTAAATAATAAAGATTTATACAATGCGATTGTAGAATCTAAGCAAGACGATAAGTTAACACCAACAGCAGAAAAAATGCTAGTTCTTTTAGCTGAAAGAACAATTAGAAAATTAACATATGTAAGCGAAGACGATAGAAACGATTGTTTACAATTTGCTTTATTAGACTTATTAAAATATTGGCGTAACTTTAACCCTAAATATACCAATGCATTTGCATATTTTACAGAAATAGCAAAAAGAGGATATGCTAAAGGTTGGAATAAAATTCATCCCCAAAAATATAAAAACACGATGTCTATAGATAGAATTACTACAGGAAAAGGTGGTGATGATGGCAATGGCATGTTCAATATTTAAATGTCAATAAAAAACTTAAAACCCACAGGAAATTCAGGATTTGTTCAAGGATATTTCAACCCAACTAATCCTGATAAATATATTGGTCCATCTCCGATCATATACAGATCCTCGTGGGAACGTAAGTTTATGATAATGTGTGACACTAAAGATAGTGTTGTAAAATGGTCCAGTGAGCCAGTAGAAATTAAATATATATGGTCAGCTGACAAAAGGGAACATAAATATTATCCTGATTTCTATATGAAAACAAAAACGGATGAAGGATTTGAAGAATTTTTAATAGAAGTAAAACCAGAGGCACAAATTAAAAAACCACAGCCTCCTAAAAAAAGAAGTCAAAAGGCACTAAAATCATATAAATTTTTAGCTGAACAATTTATTAAAAACCGAGATAAGTATGCATACGCGAAAGCTTGGGCAGAAAATAGAGGTTGGAGATTTGTTGTTTTAACAGAAAAGACACTTAAGTAATGGGTCAAATTAAAAAAGACATAAAGAAATTATCTAAGGAAGCTGGTGGAAAACTACGCGCTAGAAAAAAGGCTGAAGATTGGTTTTTTAAATCTTCTAAATCTATTAGAGAAAATTCAGTTTCAAATCATATACGTCCATTTAAAACAGGCATGATACATGTATTTAGGTATGATAAGCCTAAGCATATGGAAAAATTACCTTGGTGGGATTCTAATCCTGTAGTACTTGCATTAGATCCAACTGAAGCGGGTAATGATTTAGGAATTAATTTAAATTTACTTCCAGTTGCAATCAAAGAAAACATGTTAGATATGATCTATGATACAATGGAAGGTGAAATAAAATCACAAATTAAAGGTAAAAGCAGTAATAACGCTAAAAATCAAGGGCAAATAAAATTCACATACGAAGGTGCTAAAAAATATTTAGAGAGATTTGGATTAGATTTTGCAATTAGACAATATATACCTCAACTTAAAAAAAATCAAAAAATAGTGTCTTATGAACATTGGGCAGAAATAGTTCTTTGTGATTTTATTGATTTAAATGGAACGACTATTGGTAAGATAAAATATGCCTTTAGAAACCACCTTAAAAAATAAGATATATAAAAAAGAACATAATAATAAAACAATATGGCAGGATTCACCGACAGAAACGGACCGTTAAGTAATAGTTCAAACCCGTTTAGCCTTTCAAACTCATTGAAAACGCTATCAAGTTTTGGTATGCGCTATGATGATTTAGTACTTAGACAATCTCAGGCGATTGGACCAATGGAAGCAGAGATCGGATATGGTCAAATGAATCCATACGGTGTCGATAACGATGACATTTATGGAGCATTTGCTGCAATGTCAATGACAGATACCAATCTTAAGAAAAATATTCCATTTTTTGATCAAGATTATCAAGCAAAAAGAGACGAATTAAGAAGTTTTTCTTTAAATGACGAAGTAGAAGACATTCTTGACATTTTATGTGACGAGACTGTAGTATATGACGATAAGAATTTTTTCTGTCAACCTGAAATATTAGGACTAGATGTTTCATCAGATGTTGAAAAAGATCTTAATAAATATTTTAGACAAATATATCATTATTTTGGATTTAATTCTGATCAATCTGCGTGGTATTATTTTAGAAAATTCTTAATAGATGGTTATTTAACTTTCGAAATAATTTATTCCCCAGACCAAAAAGAAGTAATAGGATTTAAAGAACTTGATCCTGTTACATTAATACCAGGATATAATCACGAGGACGGTAAGAAAGTTTGGGTACAATATAAAGATGATCCGGTTAAAGAAAGAAAATTATACGATTCACAAGTAATATACTTATCTTATTCATCAATAACTACTGCATCTAGAGTTTCATATATTGAAAGATTAACTAGATCGTTTAATTTGCTTAGAATTATGGAACACACCAGAGTAATCTGGGCAGTGACTAACGCTTCATTTAGAATGAAGTTTATTATTCCAGTCGGTGGTAAATCTAAAACAAGGGCTAAACAATCACTTGCTCAATTAATGAATTCATACAAAGAGACTGTAGATTTTGATTGGGAATCGGCAACATTAGCAACAGATGGTAAACCAATGCTACAGTTTAGCAAAGAATATTGGTTACCTTCTAAAGATGGAGAAACGCCAGAAATTGAAACGCTAGGTGGTGAAGGACCAGATCTTTCAGATACAGAAGCACTTAAATACTTCTCAGATAAATTAAAACACGTTTCAAAAATTCCATACTCAAGATTCTTATATGAAGATGGTGGTGGTGATTTCAACTTAGCGGCTGATGGTATGATTAGAGACGAGATCAAGTTTGGTAAATTTATTAAGCGTTTAAGATCTGTGTTCCAGGAAATTATGGTTAAACCATTATACATTCAAATGTGTTTAAAATATCCTGAATTTACAAACGATCCTCAATTCAAAACACAGGTTGCATTAAGATTCAATGAAGAAAACGTATTCGCTGAATTAAAAACAATGGAAATCATGGAACGTAGATTAGACTTTATTGGATCAATGAGAGACAGTTTAATGACTACAAATCAAGAAACGATGGAAGAAGAATATTACTTCGATCAAGAGTATTTAGTTAAGAAATATCTTAAACTTACTGATGATGAAATTAGAGCAAATAATGCTGCTAAATCTAAACAAGCAAAAGATGATGCTGAAGCTCCAGAGCCCGAAGATCCATTCGCAATGTAATATCAGAACAAAACAATAATATATAGATTATGAAAATTTTTAAAACATTTACAGACTTTATTTCGGAAGAAGCTTTATCAGCTGGTGAAGAATCTAAAGTCTATATAGACGATCAAAAATTAGATTCAGGTCCAGAAATTAAAGCTGCAGAAATCTTAGGAGCAATTACATCATCAAAAACTGAAGATGGATTCAAGGACTATTTCTATAAAGAATATGGAGAAGCCGCGTTTGCAGAAGGAGAAATGGATATTTTAGTTGGCTACTATTTAGACACTGAAGCTGAAGCTGCACAAGCTGAAAAAGACGCTGAAAAAGAAGAAGAAGAAGCTGAAGAAGCTGGTGATGATCCGCTTGCAGATTTGTAATAAGATATTTCAATAATAAAATAGGATATATATTAAAAATAGAAAAACTATCAATATGAAAAATACAAACGATTTATTAATCGTCGAGATGTCGTCATCTGCTCTTAGTTCAGTCCAGAATGAAGAGAAAGCGTACATTTTAGAAGGTGTTTTCGGTCAAATTGACCAAAAAAATAGAAACAATCGTATCTATACCGAGTCTGAATATGTTCCTCAAATAGAGGCTCTTCAGCAGAAAATAGAGGCTTCTAAACTTTTGGGTGAATTAGATCATCCAACTTCATTCGACACATCACTTAAAAACGTATCTCACATTATCGAAGAACTTACTTATGATAAAGAATCAAAAGAAGTAAGAGGTAAAATTAGATTATTAGATACAGACGCCGGTCGTCAAGCAAAGGCACTTGTAGATGCAGGTATTCCTTTACAGATTTCATCAAGAGCTGCTGGTGCAGTTGAATCCAATGGTAAGGTAAAAATTAAACAATTATTTACTTATGATCTGGTTGCAGATCCTGGATTTGAAAATGCAGAATTAAAAAGAGTTAACGAATCTTATGGTTTCGATAATAATTCTGGTTTATGGATTTATGAAATGAACAATGAAGGTCAAGCTACAAACGAATTAGAAACTAACAAAACACAAATAAAAGAAAATAAAAACATGGCAGAATTTGTAAAGGCTGACGACTTCAACAAGTACTCAGAGTATTTAGCGAACGAAATCAAGTCTATTAAAGAAGGTATCATAGCTAAAGAAGAAACTTCTAGTGAAGATACAACAGTTGAGAATTTAACTTCTCACAACGATCATATCGTAGAAAGTGTTAACAAACTATCAGATTATGTTGGTTATTTGGCAGAAAAATTAGATGAATCTATTCAATATAGTGAACACGTAGCTGAAAAAACAGATCAATCTATTTCTTATTCAGAAAACATTGCTGAAAAACTAGATCAAGGTATTCAATACACAGAACATTTGGCAGAAGCAGTTACTAAAGTTAAAGATTTCTCTAATTATTTAGCAGAGGCACATAATGAAGGTGCAACGACACACGAAACTTTAGTAAGTTATGTAGAATACTTAAAAGAAAATTTACAATCAGTTTCTGAGTATGCTGATTATATTGCAGAGTCTATTAACGAATCAGTTGTTACTGAAGAAGATGGCGCTGAAAACCCAGGCATTGAAGAAGAAGATGTTGAATCTGCTGAAGAAATTACAGATAATGAAGAAGAGGGTGACGTTAAAGGAGAAGAAGTTGCTAAAGAAGGTGACGAGGATGCAGAAGATGCAGAAGACGTAACTGAAGTTGGACCAGAAGGTGAAACTAAATCTCAAGACGAAAGCTATTCTGAAGAAGTTGACGAATCTGATGAAGGTGCAAAAGATGTTGAAGAAATAGAAGACGAAGACGTTGAAGCTGGAGATAATTCAACAGAAGGCGACGTATCTGATGCAGGTGAAGGTAAAGATGTTGAAGAAATCGACGGAGAAGAAGTTGAAGCTGGAGATAATTCAACAGAAGGTGATGTTGAAGGCGAGGTAGTTGCTAAAGAAGGCGACGAGGATGCAGAAGATGCAGAAGACGTAACTGAAGTTGGACCAGAAGGTGAAACTAAAGAAGCTGATGCAGGTGAAGGCGAAGAAGAAGCTGAAGGCGAAGAAGGAGCACATGATCCATTAGAAGCTTACAAAAACGAAATCTCTTCAAAATTAGATAAATTAGTTGAAAATGCACAAATTAAAGAAAATGAAAGTCCTTCATTCTTTAAAGTAGTTTCATCTAACACAAGAGAAGCATATAACGCGCTAAATGAAGATGCTAAACGTAATGTTAGACAACATGTTACAAAAAGAGGATTTATGACAGAGAGAGAAATCTTATCTAGAATTAATGAATCTCAATTAATAGTTGAAAATGTAGGTGCACAACCAACATTCATTGCTCTTATGCCATCTGAATACGCAGAAACATGGGCTAACCTATCTGAAGCTAAACAAAATCAGATAACAGCTCAATCCAAATACAAAACATTGAACACAGAGTATCAAGTTGCAAATTTCTGGCAAACTAGAGATTTAAGAGAAGCTCCTGTTAAAATGGAAAAAGTAGAAATGGTAAAAGAATCTAAGGACGTTGTTAAAAAGCAAGAAACACTATATGATGTGTCTACTTACGCAAACGAACTTAAAAGGAGATTTAACAAATAATATAAAGATATATAAATTAATCGACGATAGGGTGACAGAAGCAGAAAACCCAAGTATGTCGAGTTTTTAACTAAACAACAAACTAAAAAAACGATCATTAAAAAATGGCAAATTTATTAAACGAAGCTGAGATCAGAAATACTTGGGCGCCAATCATTGAAGAGGCAACTGGTATTAATGAATCAGAAAAATTAGCGTGGATGTCGACTTACTGTCACAACCACAAACTGTATGAAGACGCAAACATTATGTCTTTATCAAACAACCCTGGCCCAATGAACCTTTCAGGTATGGGCGCAGTAACATTCCCAGGTAGCATCTCACAAGGTGCCGCTGCAGGTGAGACTGGTTCAGGTGACAAAGCACCAACATTATTGCCTTTGGCAATGCAAGTTGCTGCACAAACTATCGGTCTAGACTTAGTACCAGTAGTACCAATGGCTGGACCAATGGGATTACTTTCTTACTTAGACTTTACTTACCAAGGTGGTAGAGTAGATAACGCACAAGCTCCAACTTATGTTAAGACTGCAAAAGCTCCAGTTGATGGTACAAAAGAAGTTGAAGTAGGTACTTCAAGAATCGATGGTTCAAAAATCTATTCAATAGGTAGTGAACTAGCTGACAATGAAACTGTTCTAAATTTATTTACTGGCGCTGAAGCTGGTGATGTAGAATTAGTTGCTGCACTAGAAGATCATATTCCTGGATTCTCAGGAGGTACAGATGTATTAGACGCTAACGATGCTGTCCTTTACAGAAAGCCTTTCACTAGAGATGCTGGTGAAAAGACTGCTGACAAAGTAATGGGTCTATCTTTATTCTCTAAAAGCGTTGCTGCTGAAACTTTCCAAGTTGCTGCTGCCGTAACAAGAGAGCAAATTCAAGATCTTAAACAATTCGGTGTTGATGCTGTAGCTCAAGTTGAGTCAGTATTAACTAACGAATTAACTCAGTCAATCAACCAACACATTTTAGGTAAAATGAGAGAAATCGCTAAAACTGATTTATTCGGAATTAACGAGCTTGATTTAGCTTTAGATGCTGGTGAAACTAGAGGTGATGCACACAGAAGAATCTTAACAAACATTTTAGCTGCTGCTAACATTATCGCAATTAACGGAAGAAGAGGTGCTGGTAACTTCGCTGTCGTAGGTGGTAAAGTTGCATCTGCATTACAAGGTGTTGCAGGATTCGTACCAAACCCAATGGCTAACACTTTCAACCAAGTTGCAGGTGCTATTTTCCCAGTAGGTTCGGTTGCAGGTATCAATGTATACACTGACCCTAACTTATCTTTCAGTGAAAAAGAAATCTTAGTTGGTAGAAAAGGTGACGGAAACGGTCCTGGTCTAGTATTCATGCCTTACTTAATGGCTGAATCAGTACAAGCGATCGCTGAAGGAACTATGGCTCCTAAAGTAGCTGTGAAATCAAGATATGCTTTAGTTGAAGCTGGTTTCCATACTGCTGAGCAATACCAAAAGTTCTCTCTAAAAGCTTCTGCATTTACACTATAATTTATAGTTTAAATTAGACTTTTAAATATTAAAAGGCCCTCAATTTGAGGGTCTTTTTTTTGTTAGAAACTTTTAAAAAATTGAAGAGATATATAAAGTATAATCTAATATTAAGTTTTAAAAAAATACAACAAAGATGAAATTAACTAAAAAGATAATGTTATTAGAAGATTTTGCTACAAACGCAGCCTCAGATAACACTAGCGCAACTCCCGTTGCTCCAACAACAAACACATCAGTATCAATGGATGCTACTACTACTACACATGATGTTTCAGGAGAAACTTTAAGAACTGAAGTACTAAAAGACGTTGATTCAATTTTAACAAGATTATCAGAGCTATCAGATAATATTAAAGAGGGTTTAAATATACACGTAGGCTTCAACGAATATGAATCTTTATTAGAAGAATTAGTTGATCACTCGTCTTTTCATAACGTAGATGAAGGTTTAGGCGATATGTTAACAAATATTAAAGCATTTGCAAGTAATCCTATAAAATTTACTAAATTAAAAAATAATTTAAAAAAATATCAAAAGGCATTAGTACAGCAGGCCATTAATAATGTTGATTTTGCAAAAAAGAAACAAGCATCAAATGATGATGGTAAAGATAAAAAGAGAGCAGAAACTTTAGACGCAGCCAATAAAGCTAAGAACCAAGCATTAAAAGATACCGTTGATGCAATCGAAGCTAGAATGAAAGACTTAGCAACTAGTGAACCTCTTAAATTATATAGCAACCTTAAAAAGAATGGTGCTAAATTACAAGCTGCACAAATAGTATTAAAAGCTACGTCAGGTGAAGAAGCAAAACAATTAAAATTAAAAATAGAAACTTTAGAAGATAGAATCTCAGATGATGGTAAATCTCTAAAAGATTATGCTGCACAAGATGGAGAAAATGGAGCTCAAGCACAAGATACTACAATAGATGGCGCCAAAGGTGAAGGTGCTAAAGGTGAAGGTGCTAAAGGTGAAGGTGCTAAAGGTGAAGATGTAAAAGATGATAAAAAGGCACAAGAAATAGAAAAAGCTAAAGGTGAAGTAACTAAGGCTCAAGAAGCTATTGACGCTTTAGAAAATGAAAAAGGACCAGATGGTCAACCTGCAAGTGCCCCTAAAAAAGCTGCAGCACAATTGGTAAAATTAGAAGCTGAACTTGTAGTAGCTGAATTAGAAGAAAACACCGAAAGAATAGAAGAATTAAAAACAAAGATAGCAAATGCTAACAAAACTGTATCTTTAAAGGTTCAAAAAATAGTAGGAACTACTGAACTAACTGATGAGCAAAAGGCTAAAAATAGCAAAGAAGGTAAAATTACAAGATATAAGGCGCTTATAGATGGAACCGACGACGAAGCTAAAAAGGCACAGTATCAGAAAAAAATAGAAGATCTACAAGAAGAATCATGGGAATCTTTCTTAGATAGTGATTATGTTGCTGTTTTAGAAGCTGAACTACTAGAATTTGAAAATTCAGTAAATAAATTAGAAAATTTAGAAGTAATACAAGAAGCTACGTTATCTGATCTAATGGCGTTTGACGCTGATGAAGATGGTTACAAATACTTAAAGGCACAAGCTAAGAAATTAGGCGTTAAGGTTGCAATCGCTTCCGGTGACAAATCTACATATTGGGATATGGGATATGATAGTTTAACGTATACTGGTAAAAAAGATGCTATTTTAAAGTTAGCTGCGGTATCAGGTCATGATCAAGATATTTGTCCAGGAGATGAAGATTGCGGTGGATATACTTTAGAAGAAAGCGATATCAAATCAACATTACCTAAAAAAGTAAAACTTTATGAAGGTATGTCAGTTGCTGATAAATTTAAAGCTTTGATGCAATAACACTAAAGGGAGCGTTTGGCTCCTTTTTTTGCAAGTTTAAGAAACTCCTCTCGTTCTTCGAGTAGGAGTTTTTTGCATTTCTTGCGAAACTCAATAGAAGATTTTAATATACGACTGTCCACCATAGGCGCGTCTAATACATCATAATATTCTGGATGTATAAAGTTTTTTAAATCAAAATTCATAAACTTAGCCTTTATTGGTTTTAAACTAATAGCACATTTCCATTTTAGTGTATTGTAATTAGATTCTAACGTTTTGTAATTTACTAAACTTTGAGATTCTCTATCCCAATATCCACGCTCTTCTAATTTTGTTTGCTTAACTGGCCGTTGTGTTTTAAGAATACACTCTATAACCCTGTCGTCTTTAGCCCACTTTCTAACATGCCTGTGTTCTACTAAAAATTTACGATAAAACTTTTGTAAAGGTGCAAGTATAATACCATATCGATTGCGAGGATTTGGACCGTTTGTTCGATTAAGAATAATATGTAAATATGATTTTGCCATATATTATATTTATCTCTGAAACAAATCAGCGCTTATTTAGTATAACCAGTAAACAATATAACTATATGCAATCAGTGAATCAACTTTTTACAGAAAAATACAGACCAAAGAATTTAGAAGAGTTAATATTACCAGATAGAGTAATGTCTAAATTTAAAGACGGATTAGTTCAAAATATGTTATTATCGGGTTCTCCTGGAACTGGTAAAACTTCATGTGCGAAGGCAATTGTAAATCAATTTGAATTACCTTACCTTTATATAAATGCATCTACAGATACCTCGGTTGATGTTATTCGTACAAGAATTACTGATTTTTGCTCTACTGTTTCTATTATGGATAAACCAGGTATGTTTAAAGTAGTAATACTAGATGAGGTTGATGGTGTATCAGATCAATTTTTTAAAGCATTGCGTGCTACTATGGAAACATTTGCATCTAATTCTAGATTTATTGCAACATGTAATTATATTAATAAATTACCAGATCCTATTTTATCTCGTTTTGAAGTTATTGATTTTGATTTTGACAAAGAAGAAGAAACAGAATTAACTAAAAAATACATTCGAAGAGTTTATGAGATTTGTGGTAAAGAAGAAATGACTATTGAAAAACCAGCATTAGTTGAGTTTGTTCGTAGAAACTTTCCAGATCTAAGATCTACTTTAAATAAATTACAAGGATATAAAACACAAGGAACAAAAAAAATAACACTAGAGGATGTTAAGAAATTTAATTCAGTTTACAAAGATGTGTTTGAATTAGTGTTTAATGAATCTGATCCAGCTAAAAACTATCAATTACTTGTTAGTAATTATGCAAATAGAGTAGATGATGTTCTACAATCAATGGGTGAGGAATTCGTAGAATATATACAACAAGAACAATTACAATCAGTCAAACATATACCACAGATTATTATTTCGGTAGCTAAGCATCAAGCACAGAGAGTACATGTAATAGATCCTGTAATTACAATGTTAAGTTGTATTTATGAGGTACAAGGAATTGTTAAAGATTAAAAATAAACAGCAAATAATTTTACCCGGTCATTTATTTTTAGTATATTGGCTAGGTAATAATAATCATAAGATATGAAAGTGGGAAAACACACATTGTTAATAGACGGTAATTACTTTGTTTTTAGTAGATTATTCGTTCTACCAAAACCAAAGAATGGTAAATTGTTAGGTGACGACAAACAAAAGTCACAATTTATGAGAAAATTATCAATTGACTTTGCATCAGAAATGCGCAAACTTAAAATGTTTGTTGATGATGTTGTATTGACAGTAGATTCTAAATCATGGCGCAAGGACTTATATCCAGAAGCAGAATACAAAGGTACAAGAAAACAAAGTTCTAATGTAGATTGGACTGCAGTATATTTTGTATATGAAGAATTTCAAAAGATACTAGCTTCACATGGTGTCACCGTACATCAAATACAAGGTGCTGAAGCAGATGATGTTATTTTTGGTTGGTCTACAGCACTTAATAATAGAGGTAAATCATGTATAGTGTGGTCTGGGGATAGAGATTTAATTCAATTAGTAAATTACTCTAAAACTAACGATGCACATACAATATGGTATTACAACACTAGAAAATCTCTATATGCATATCAAGGCTTTGAAGAAGATATGATAGAATCTGCATCTTCAGGCTTGTCTAAAGATGATATGTTATTTAATATGGGCGGAGAACACATGTCAAGAGATCAATATCAAGATAATATTCTTGGTTGGGTTCAAGCTAATAAGGTAAGTATTACAGAAATAGATTGTGATGAGTTTATTTTTAAGAAAATATTAACCGGCGATAAATCCGATAATATACCATCAGTTGTTACTTGGCAAAAAGAAATGAAAACGGGTAAACTTAGAACTTATTCTATTACAGATAAAACAGCTGACACCATTTACAATCAATTTATCAAAGAGTGTGATAACTTTACAATAGATTATTTATTCAATAATGAATATAAAGATAAGTTAGCAGACATCATATATAGAGTAATTGGACATAGTAATATTGGCCTAATTAAGATTTCTATTCAAAATAACATATCATTGATGTTACTTCATGTAAAAACTATTCCAGATCCAATTCAAAAGGCCATCTATGAGTCTATAGAGAAGGACTGGGAAGGTGCACTCGACAATATAGATAATGTAATGGATATGGAAAAGATTCTGAAGGGCACAGCTTGGTTAGACAAGAGTGCTTCATTTGCACCTGATGCATTTGCAGGTATGGATATTCCAACAGAAGAAAAGCCACCAATGAAATTAGTAGGTAAAAAAACAAAACCAACTGAACAACCTAAATCAAAAAAATTATTTTAAAATGAGTATAGGAGAATTAAGTGTAGAACAGCAAATAGAAGAAATTATTCAAGAAGCTAGTGCACATGGCTTACATTTAGAAGTAATCAATCACGCTAGAAAAAACATAGATGGTGGTGACATTGATATTTTACAAGCATATATAGATGCATTTGACGAATGGATTAAGTAAACAATAATAAATTACTACATATAATTAATATGCTAGACGAAACAAAATTATTTGACTTTGTAAAGATAATGTTTACGAAGAAATCTCTTTATTCTAAAATAAAGAATCATAATAAAAAAAGACATCACTTCATGATTAATCGTTTTATGGCTATTAAATATCCATCAAACGCTAATCACTTCAATATAAATGGAATAAACGGCGCTAATGTCGTTGAATCTTGGGCAATGGTAGCTCAAAGATTTAAATCTGTTCCGGGTTGGTTTTACACTAAAACTAAAAAAGCTCAAAAAAAACAGAAGGATAAATACATTCCAGGTGATAGAGCAATTCAATTATTTCTAGATAAGAATGAAATAGGCATGAGAGAATTTAATGAATTAAAACATTTTGCCAAAGAAGAACTCTACATTGATTTAAAAAAAATTGAAGAACAAATAGATGTCTACAGAAATTAAAGATACTTTTACAGAAATTGTTGATATTACATTATACAAATATAACTCTATTGATTTAAAGTTATGGGGAATTATGGCAAGAGATCCAGGTGTAAAGAAAATATCTGACGATGCGCTTTTAGTAAATGTTCAAAAGTTAAATAAATATCTACAAGAATACTTTAGATCAGATATCAATAGATTTCAATCTGTTAGCGATGTTACTATCCATAAGGAAGCTACTTCTATTTATTTTCTTTTTCAGTCATTGAAAACAATGCCCAATTTAACTTGGATTAAATGTAATCTTAATAAAAATTCAAGTTACAATAGAGTAATAAGTGTTGACCAAATAAAAACAATTAAATATAGCATTAAAATTCTTAGAGGTAGTTTAAGATTATTTGATATATTTAATGAACATGAAATGTATCTGGCTAATAAAATATTAAACCAATGCGGTTTATTAAAAGAAGACGAACATTATACAATAATTAAGGTAAAGCACTTTTTAAATATATTGGACGTTTACTTATCTGAAAATAATACAGCTGAATTGTTTACTATATTAAATGTTTTAATACAAACATTGGAACCATACGAACCTGATGACCCAGAAATGTATTTAATAACTGATAAAAAATCAGATATATAAATAAAAATAAGACATTGCGTCATTAATTTTAATGGTAAATAATTTCACAGCCGATGAAATCGGAGATATTCTTTTTGCTAAATTAGTAGAACCATACCAAAATGTAACAGGCATTAATTCATGGTCAATTCTAACAGGTCTCAGTAACCCTAACACAGTAGGTGGTTTAACTATGGTTGGTGGTACAAATATCATATATGGTATTAATACAAATCTAAATTTACAGCCAGGTCACAAAATTATAGTTGTAAATCATGTGCTAACTGTCGATACTATATTAAGTCCTACTGAATTTACAACAGAAGAGCCTGCTCCCTTTTCAGCAGAAAACATTAAATTTTATTTAATGCCAAATCCAAACAATCAGTTTGAAATGGAATTTAGATGGTCTCAAAATCCACTCACATCAGATGGCGGTCAAATGTCAGAGCTAAGGCCTTTGAATATAGGAGTTGGACCCAGAGATATATTAGGTTTAAATTTTGATCCGGGAAAACCATTGTGGTTAGATGTTAAATTAACAGTAGATAGATTATCATCTTTTAGTAGTTTAACTTTAATTTCTACTGAATTTGAAATTCAACAAGAAGACGGACAGATTGTATCTTGTCCTCAATTTTGTACAGAGTGTGTAGATCCTTTTTTAGCAAACGGATGTGCAAATATAGTAGCAGAATGTACAGATGATATGTTTAATCCATATAATCTAAGTAAGCCATCTAAAATGTATACGCAGCTTAGTGACATTTCTACAGAAATGTGGGGACATGAAGTTAAATATTTTAGAGTTGAACCAGATAAAAGAACAAGCGATGTTATTTTAATGGAGTATTCTTTATACAACGTTAAAGAACAAGGACAATTAAAAATAATGGTCCCCGATAACGAAATGCCATCTCAGATGTTTCAGTATGATATTTTCGGAATGGGATTTGAGGACTTTGAAATACACATAACTAAAACTCAATTTGAATCTGCATTTGGTCCTAATTTAAGTCCTATAAGTAGAGATTATCTTTATTTTCCATTAATGAACAGAATGTACGAAGTAAGTTCGGTTGCATTTGCAGACGAGTTCAATATGAACATGACATATTGGAAAGTAATGCTTAAAAAATACGAGGAGCGTACAAGCACGTTGTTTAATTCAGGAGATGTTAACACTGATGAGATTTTAGAACAAGAGTTAGATAATTTAACAACTGGAATTGAAGAGGTGTTTGGAGAAGAAATACAAAAAGAATATACACAAACTACTAAACCTGAACAATATCAAACTGTATTTACTCCAGTTGGAGATGGAATTAGAGATAGAATTCATAATCAATTATTAATTACAGATAAGCAAATTAGAAATAAATGGACAATACTTAGTAAAAATGGCTACGATTTAAGTACCATTAAAGATAAAGGTATAGAAGCGCTTGTATATAAAAGAAAATCTAAAATATCTACAAACGAAGACTTGTCTATCACTATGTGGTTTAGACCTAAATTCGTTTCTAATAATGGAACGGACATATTAATAACGGGTAAAACAGGTAACGATGGTTTAGAATTATCAGTAAACGACGCTTCTTTAAATATTAAAATAAACGGAGATACAGAAACATACACGTTTGATTCATCTTTAGAAAATGAAACTTGGTATGGATTAGTATTTAATTTAAATAATAAATATGGATCAATGACGACCGATTTATATAGATTAGATCCTATGAATAATTGGCAAACTGCAAATTCTAATACAAAAACCATAACAAGCGTTTTACATAAAACTAAAGATTTTACACTTCCTTATTCGTGGGACGTTGCTAAACAATGGTCATTGATGCCAGGTAATTTAGAAATAACAAACATAAGATTATTTTCAAAACCAATAGAATCTGAGCAGCATTTGAATATACTTCAACAATATGTTGTAAGAGATAATCATTTAGCAAAAATCATTGACAACGCGATTCCTTCTATTCAATTAAGAAGATATAATCAAAATAGATAATTTGTAACAAAAATAGATTAAATTTGTTACAATTATTTTCTTGATATATAAAATATAATATAATAATATGAGTGAAGAAAACAATAAGAAAAGAACTATCTCAGAACAAGCAGATGAAATTCGTAAAGAATTAGACGATTTGATCGGAGATAATATTAGTTTAGATGTTGAAAGTGATCCTAAAGATTTGCCTATAAAATCTAGACCATCAGATACTTTACCAGCAATAAGTTATGGAGAATTAAAGTCTAGTGCTACAACAAAGGCACAGAAAACAATTACTTCGTTAATGAAATTTTATTTAGATGCAGATATTATTGAAAAAGATGAATATATTGCGGCTAAAAAGAAAATGGATGAGATGACAATGTCATCATTAATATATCAATTACAGGCAGGAGAAAGAGCACTAACTACACTTTTACAAACAATAGAAGATGGTGAATTAGCACCTAGGATGTTCGAAGTTTTGGCAACATTACAGAAATCAATGTTAGACATTATTAAATCTCAGACTATGTATTTAATGGCAGCTGAAGAATCTACAAAAAGAATAGCCAGAGATATTGAAATTTATAGAAAAAGAGAAGATACTAGAGAGATAGAAGAATCTGGTGGAGATACAGAAAATAAAAACATTCAAAGAGGTACTAAAGATTTGATGGCAGCAATTCAGGCAGGTATTAATAATTCTCCAGAAGAAGACATTGAAGATATAGAAGAAGCAACAGAATAATATATGAGTGATTACGTAGGAGATAATAGGTGGATTCCTAAAGAAGAAGGCGCTCAAGCTACTTCTGATAGAATTGTTTGGTCTACTAAACAAGTTAATGATTTATTATTAGCAATGGATCAAGGTTATAGACCTAAAGTTGCTATGCCATTTTATGAGGGTAAACAATTTCTACGCAAAGGTAATATTGTATTTGAATATACAGACGATGAAGTTTCTGAATTAGCTAGATGTGCCACGGATATTGTTTATTTTGCAGAGAAATATGCTGTAGTAATGACAGATGAAGGAATTAAACAGGTTAAACTAAGAGATTATCAAAAAAAAATGCTCAGAAACTTTCAACACGAAAGATTCAATATTGTTCTAGCTTCTCGTCAAATGGGTAAAACAGTAACAGCATCTATATTTAATGCGTGGTACTTAACGTTTCATACTGATAAAAATACTCTTTTATTAGCCAATAAATCAGATTCAACTAAAGAAATTATTGATAAAGCAAAAACAGTTGTTGAAAATTTACCATTCTTTATGAAACCTGGCATTATTAAATATGATGTAATGAATGTGCGTTGTGACAATGGATGTAGATTGATAGGACAATCAACTACCGCAAAATCAGGTATTGGTTTTACAATTCATAATCTATATTTAGATGAGTTTGCTCACATTCACCCTTCTATTGCAGATTCTTTTTATGAAAATGTATATCCTACTCTTTCAGCTTCACAGGTTTCTAGAATTACTATTACTTCTACTCCAAATGGATTTAATAAATTTTATCAAATATATGCAGATGCAGCTAGTGGGAATAACGAATACAATGCAATGCGTATTGATTGGTGGGAACACCCAGATAGAGATGACGCATGGTATAAAAGAGAGTTAGGAAATTTAGGTTCAATTGAAGCATTTAATAAACAATATGGAAATGAATTCGTTTCTTCTTCAAATCTTTTATTAGATCCAGTAGATATGAAGAAGATGAGAAAGAGAATGCAAAATTATGTTTATCATGATTTTGAAGAATTTGAAAATATTTCTATTGAAACTGAAGGTTTTTTAAAATGGAATCCCAATTTTGAAACTGAAGAAACTAAAAGCAAAGGTAATTTTTGGTTATTTTCTGTAGATATTGCAGAAGGAAATGGAGGAGATGCATCTGTTATTAATATATTTCAAGTAGTTCCTATGGATAAAAAAGAAATAGAAAATACATTAAACCCAGGTGCAATGTACGATTTCTTTAAATTAGATCAGGTTGCTGTATTTAGATCAAATGAACATGTTATTGAAGATTTCGCAAAGGTGCTGTATACATTATCAGTAGATATCTTTTATTCAGAAAACGTAAAAATGATTGTAGAATACAACACATACGGTTCTATATTATTTCAATATCTAAGATCTGTGTTTCCACAAAGAAATGATTTTGACGACGAGATGGTAGTTAAATTTAGACACCGACATGATGCAAAAACACTAAAACCTGGTATAAAAATCAAATCAGATAATAAGGCTATATTTTGCCAGAATTTTGCAAAATTATACAAGATAAATAGATTAGATCTTACACATGACGAAACTATTTCAGAAGCTAGTTTATTTGGAGCATTACCCAGAGGAGGGTATGGAGCACAAATGGGAAATGACGACATAATAATGACAGTTATTAGTTCAACCGAATTTTTCAATACAACAGATTACGCAGATTATGTAGAAGAACTACTAGATTTTGTAGATCCAGATATATATAATACAATGGAAACGGTCTTATATAAGGATAGCACGACAGATGGAGATTTACAATATGATATTTATGACCTGATATAAATAAATTCGAGAATTAGAATAGATATATAATAAAAGAACAAAAAAATAAAATAGAACAACTATGGCATTAAGTCCTCAATTACAACAGTTCAAAAGCTCAGGCGTATATCGTTTGGAGTTTGACAAATCACAGACAGTTAATATCCCTGCTGAGACTATTAGATTAGTTGTAGGTAGATCTAAAAAAGGTCCTTACAACATTCCAGTCTATATAGAAAACGTAGAACAATTTACGCAAATATTCGGTAGCGTTGACAAGTCACTAGAGAAAAAAGGAATGTTTTTCCACAGATCAGCAAAAGAAACCCTTTCTAGAGGGCCAATTTTAGCTTTAAATTTAACAATAGCTGACGACCTAGATACAGTTGCAATGGTATCACCAGCAACTAATTCTTCAAAAGAAGGTTTAGGAGATATTCCACAAAGCGTACAATATAGTTCAGTATTTGATACTGATAAATTTTGGGTTCCTTCAGATCTAAAAGTATTGCAAGCTGCTGGAAATACAGAATCAGGTTCAAATCACGCCATAACATTCACAAATATCAAACAAGATCCAATTACAATTATTGTAAGACAAGCAGCTAATACTGCCGGATTTGAATTGACGGCTAGAGAATGGTATGGAGAAGCTAATATTCCAGAAGGAATTGAAGAATTAGAATACGTATCAGATTACATGGTAGATGTTTTTATCTTTAAAGGTAAATTCGACGCGGCAGAATTAAATAACGACCCAACATATGGTGGAATGTTTACAGATAAAGGTCTATTAAGATCTGAGTTTGCTAAATTCGCTGGATTAAGAGAAGTTAGTTTATTAGCACAGTATACTGGATCATTAATTCCAGAATTCATGGATAACGAAGGTCGTCAATTATACATTGAAACTTTAATTAACATCGAAGCTAGAAGAACAGGTTTATTCTGTGCAATAAATGAAGATGCGTTAGCACAAATTGACTTAGTAGGTAATACATTTGATGTATATCAAGATTATCAATTACTTTCACATAGAGTTGATCAAGCTATTGCACCTAGTACAGTAACAGGTTTAAATAAAATAATTAATATTGTTGGAGATGAATTGACAATATTAGATTATGATGGTAGTGGAGCAGGAGCAGACATTCTTGTAGGCCAGTGGCTTGAATCATCTGTAGACGGAGAATATGTACAAGTAACAGATATCGATTATGATGGAGCTAATACAACATTAACTTTAACTGGAGCGCCAAACGAATCTGCATATAAAACATTTTCTCAAAATGGCGTAACGCCAGTTACCTTTGCTAATGTACCAGTATCGGTAGACGAAAATGGAAATATAGTTATAGACAGTCAATCTATTACACAACCTGGTTTTGCAAATAATAATAAATACTTAAAATCAGTTAATGCTGGAGAATTTGTATTAGTAGGAAATGTTGATGAAGGTGTCGATTACAACGGAGTGGCAAAAACAGTTATATCTCCTGTAGGAAGTACAGGATTCGATCCTGTCGAATACAACGGTAACTTAAATCAAATTTTACCGTTTGTGCACGTAGCAACAGAAAACTTCTTACAATTCGATATTTCAGAAAACGATAGAGCTGTAATGTTCCCATTAGGTGGAGGCGCATATAATTATGATAACACTTCAGCTGGAGAATTTACATTCACAGTAAATACAGTATCTGATGACTTTGATTGGTCAAACATTAAAGTTGGTATGTATGTACCAGCAGATAAAGATGATTCTACTCCAATTAAAGCAGCAAGAATTACAAGAATTAAAAAAGAAATCAAAGATGATGCAACTCTTTATAGATTCAGTATTTCTAGACACATAGTCAAAAGACCAGCATATGCTCTTAAGAGATATGAAGAGTCTACATCAACATATACTATGTTCCCATTAGTTGGTGCAACTCAAACTGAGAAATCTATTAAAGAATTACTAGACGTAATGGTTCCAGGATCAGGTCTAGCTAATACGTTAGTTGATAAAGATGCAATTACATTTAGATATGTTGTTGATACATTCGGTTCATTAGGAGTTGGAGGCACAATCTTAAACAAAGAGCAATTATCGCAACTTTGTAAAGAAAGACAAAACGCTTCTGCAATTCTTAACGCACCAATGGTAAAAGAATTTAAAGCTGCAACTAATCCTTCATTTAAGGATTCAGAAGGAGTATTTAAAGCAAGATTAGTTTCAACTGGAGGTAATTTAGACCTTAACCCAGATTCAATCTACACACTACCTTCAATTGGTGAAGGTGCAAACTTCGGATTCTATTATGGTCCAGGTTTAAATGTGTTAGAAAACGGAAGAGTTAAAGTAATTCCACCAGCAGCATACGTATCAAACAACTATATCGACAAATACTTAGACGCATTACCATGGTCTATCATCGCAGGACCAAGAAGAGGTGTTGTAGGTGGAATAGGTGTACAAGGTTTAGAATTTGCATTTGATAAAGATGACAGAGATTTCTTAGAGCCATTTGGATATAACCCAATCGTATTCGAAAGAGGCGTTGGTTTAACCATTAAAGGTAATAAGACTGCACAACAAGGTATTCAATCAGCGTTATCTTCAGCTCACGTGAGAGAAGCAATGATCTACATTGAAGATGGTTTAGCAGAAATCTTGAAAAACTACTTATTCGAATTCAATAATGCTCAAACAAGATTAGAGATTAAGACTTTAGCAGATTCATTTATGGAATCAGTTAAAAAAGACGGAGGTGTATACGACTATAGAAATATTATGGACGGAACAAATAACACTAACGAAGTAATCGATAATAACATGGGTATTTTAGATACATTTGTTGAGCCAGTTAAAGGACTTGAAATCTTAGTATCGAGAGTAACTATCTTGAACACAGGAGAAATCGCAACTGGAAACTTTGCATAACAAAATTAGATATATAAAATAAATAAGAAATTAAAGATATGGCTTTACCACATTATTCAGAGGACCAAACGTCCAAAAAAGGCAAAAATTTTGAACCGGTACAAGGAAACCTGTTTGAGGTAACTATTTTACCTCCAGACGGCGTAGCTGGACAAGAATTATTGCTCCAACATGTAAAATCAATTTCAGGTCTAGATACATTGCACAATGCCGTATCACCTGTAGAACAGAAATACAAATTCGCAACTAGATCATATGCAGGTATGATAGATCAAACTGCGGTAGATGTTACTGTAAACTTTACATTAAATTTAAACGACTCTAACCAAGCATACTTATATAAAACTATGAGACAATGGTATAGAGCAGCATACAATCCAGAAACTGGCGAAATGGGTCTTAAGAAGAACTATGTCGGTACTATGGTAATTGTACAATTTAACAGAGAGGGTGATATTTACAGAAAGATTACACTTGATGATTGTTTCATTGTATCAGGTTTACCAATGACTGGAACTTTAGATTACGGTGCTCCAGAGCCTGTAGACTTAGAAGTTCAGTGGAGAGCTGATGTTTGGGCAGAAGAATTAAACTAATAACTTTTTAAAAGGAGGATCGCTTATGATGCCTCCTTTTATTTTGTAAGATAAATATATTATATTATTAACATATCATAAAGATTATGACAAATCATAAATTAACAAAAAAACTTCAGGTTCTCTTAACAGAAGATGAAGTGTCTCATGTTAATCGAGTCATTCTAAACGAAGCGCTAGAAAACGAAGAGAGACCTGTATCAGTAAGCGCATGGATTAGACAGTTGATCCAAGCCGAATTGAGCAAACAACAAATAGAACAAAAATCATTTATTAAACAAACTGTTAAAAACTTAAATAAAAAGTAATATGAGCGATAATAACAAAAAAAACGATAGCGATGCTATGAAAGCGTTAGACGCCAAAGATCAAATTAATCAAAGAACAGTAGAATCTCCACAAGATACTGAAGCTGATGCAATGATTGAAGAAATATCTTCAGTTGGATTAGGAAAGGTAAACATGGATCAATTTGGACAAGCAAGACCAGATAAATCTGCTGATCAGATGTTAGGTTGGCATCTTTTGAATAAAGATACTCTTCCGTCTAAGGGTAAATTTTATCCTGAAAATCTAGTAATACAAATTAGGTCTGCTAGAGCGAAGGAAATTAGACATTTTTCAACGATGGATGAAACCAACTACATCGACATGGAAGAAAAATTAAATGCTATAGTAGAGTCATGTACTCAACTATTGTCTGATAAGCAAAAACTATCATATAAAGACCTCTTGGAAGAAGATAGGATAATTATCTTACTTAGCATCAGAGATTTATCTTTTCCAGAACCTGAAAATAAAATTATTTTAAAGGGTAAAACTGAAAAAACTAAAAGACAAGTAGATGTTGAACTTTCTGTTTCTAACTTAATCCCATCTGTAGTTCCTACAGAAATAGAAGATTATTATAGTAATACCGAAAGAACATATGTAATAAAAACAAGATCAGCTGGTGTTATTAGAATGAAGCCTCCTACTATAGGCATAATGGAAGAAGTTACTTCTTATTTAAAGGACAGGCAAGAAAAAGAAGTAGAATTAGACAAGGCATTTGTACAAATTTTACCTTATATTGCTGATAATTGGAGAAGTCTTAATTTACCAGGAATTTTTAACTTAGAAGTTGATTACAAATCTTGGTCTGAAAAGAAATTCATGATCGTTTATAGATTAGCTGAAAAAATGAAAATTGGAGTAGAAACTACACTTGAAACAGAATTCGACGGGGAGATTGCAAAAGCCCCTCTTGATTTCCCAGGTGGCATCAAAAGTCTTTTCATTATTTCAGATCTCGCTGGAGAATTACTTTAAGACTAAGTTCTACCTGGGTATACATCTTAGAATGCAGCCCTCGGAGATTGAAGAAATGTATTACTACGAGTTTTGGTATTATATTCAGAATCTTCAAGAGTACATCAAAGCTAAGAATAAACAATCAGAGGATCAACAAGAACAGGCAAATGAACAACATAATTCAATGAGTTCAAAATATAAAACGCCTTCGATGCCCAAGATCCCAACAATGAAAGCACCTTCTATGAAGATGCCGAAATTTTAAAGATATATAATACAGTAGTAAGAAACACCACGTAAGTGGTGTTTCTATATACTTAAAAAATACTTAATAAACATTTGCAATTTCCAAAGTTTTTACAAAGCGCTTTCGATAGACTAGGTAACGATCAAGAATCGATGAAAGCAGTTGCTGCAAATACTGCAACAACCGCTGCTTCAGTTTCTGTAGGTGGTGCTTTATACGAAAGGGTTGATAAATTAGTAACTGCCATAGAAAGCCTTAAAGGTGGAATGGGTGGTAAAGCAAATTTTACAGAAGCACTCGCTCTTCGTATTGTTACACCCGCTCTTAAGCCTATTGGACTTGGTTTAGGATTTATTGTCGATGCATTAGAAAGAGCACCGGAAGGTAAAGTACTAAAAGAAAAAATGGACGCCATCGTCGGTGGATTAACCAAACTAGGTGATGTCGCAAAATCTATTTTATCATTCGCTGGATATATTATATTAGCAATACCGCTTCTTATGGTAGCAGCTGCTACTATTCCTATATGGGCTCCTTTATTATTTTTGGTTGTCAAGACGTTGATGTTTGTGACAAAATCACTAGATAAAAAAGCATTAGAATCATTAAATAATTTAGGTGAAGTAGGTCTTAATTTATTAGCACTCGCTGGTTCACTTGCTATAATTGGATTAATAGCAGTAACAGCTCTTAAAGGTACTTTAGCCGCAGGCTTAATAGTATTAGCAATAGGAGGTGTATTTATGTTGCTAGAAGAAATGGGAATTTCAGAAACTTTAAAAACTGTAGGTACTAATTTAGCAACAGCAGGTTTAGGTATATTAGGTTTAGTGGTTTCTCTAGCATTAGCTGGATTAATAATATCAGCAGTTGGAGCCGAACCTATGTTTAAAGTTTTAGCTGTGGTTGGCGCAGTTGGACTTACATTCTTTATAGTAGGTCTTTTTTCAAATCAAATAGAAAAAGGAGCAAAGGCACTTATGTTTGCAGCAGGTTCAGTAATAATTTTAGGTTTAACTCTTTTATTTATGAAATTTGTTATGAGCCAATTAGGTGGTTCTGGTGTAGAAGGTGGTCCTATGTCATTGATAGATGCTTTACCATCGCTTGGTATTGTCTTAGGAATGGGTATCATTTTCGGTATTTTAGGCTTTGCGGCTGAAAATATTGTTAAAGGTGCAGGAGCATTAATAGTTGGAGCCATTTCATTAATAGTATTGTCATTTGGATTAGATATGATCAGCGCGTCTGTTCCTGATCTTGACACATCTTTAGCTATATTAGGAATAGTTGGAGGATTAGGTATAGTATTTGGCTTAGCAGGAATTGGACCAGTTCCTATGGCTATAGCTTTAGGTGCTGCAGCAATGGCTGCGGTAGGAGTTTCTTTAATGGTTATTGCCGCAGGTTTAGCTATAATAGGACCCGTTGTTAAGGGTATGAAAATGGAAGAAGCTGAGCAAATAGCAATCATAATAGGTGGATTGGCGCTTGGATTTGCAGCAGCAGGTTTAGCTGGTCCTTTGATATTATTAGGTTCAGCTGCAATGTTAGTGGCAGGTGTGGCAACTATTACAATAGCAGCAGCATTAGCCGTACTTGGACTTTTAGATTTCAGTTCACTTGGAACACTTAACGAAAAATCAAGCAAACCTTTTGGATTTTCTGGTGAAGTTAGTGAAGGTTTCTTAGGTTTTGGTAAGGGTCGTAAAAAGACTAACTTTGAAGTTGCAACAGAAGCAATTGCCGCTGGTGTAGCATTAGGACCTTTGCAAATACTTGGAGTTATGACAGGTGCACCGGTATTACTTTTAGCTTCAGCTGCAATAATAGGTATTGCAACAGGTTTAAGACTATTTAAAGGAATTCTTGGAGAAGTTAATTTAAGCGACCTCAAGAGTAATATGGAAACGATTGTTGACGCACTTGCGGGTGTTTTCGCAGGAGTTCATGAAAAATATCCAGGAGAAGCCGGCGAAGAAGGATTTTTAGCTGCTTTGACCGGAAAGGGTAAAAGAGGAAAATCACCAGTAGCACTTGGTATTTCAGCTGTCGCTGGAATGGGTAAAGCACTTACAGGTATTGCAAAAGGAACACAAGCCATGGCGAATTTAAAGTTCCCGACAGGATTTGATAAAGATGGTAAACCGACTGGATATGAAACTATTAATCTAACAAAAGCAATACCACAATTAACATTAAACGTTAAAGACATAGTAACTGGGTTATCTGGTGCATTTGCAGAAGTAGGAGCAGCAAACGGAGGTGGCGGATGGTTTAGTAGTTCTAATTACGAAAAGGGTGTTAAAGTTGTTCAAGAAATGGGAACACCTCTTTACAATTTAGCAAACGGAGTACAGAACATGGCGAACTTAAAGTTCCCATCTGGTTATGATAAAGATGGTAAACCTACAGGATATAAATCGATTGGCAATGTAGGTAAATTGGTTAAAGATTTAACTAAGAATACAAAGGCTATCATAAAAGGTTTAGCGTCAGTATTTGAAGATATTGGTAAAGGAGATGCAGCAGACACGAGTTGGTTTAGTAAGAATAGTTTTGAAAAAGGAATTCAGGTTACAGAAATGTTGGCTTCACCGTATGCTAGTTTGGCACAAACAGTGGATGATGTTGTATCTATTACAGGTAAAGTCACAGATGCAGATGGTGTTAGAAAAAAAATATCTGCTATAGTAGAAGCTATAACATTATCTGGAGATAACGACATATCTTTAGTAGATGCTAAAAGTGATTTTGTTGAAGTATTAGGAGACGCATACGCTAAAATGGGTAAAGCAATTCCTAAGATAATAGACTCAATAGCTAAATTTACAGTAGATAAAGCAAAATCATTTGCTAGTATATTTGGTGGAGAATCACCAGCTGAGGCTTTTCCATTGAAAGAAAAATTCATGAGAGCCCTTACTGCGTCATATCTTAGAATGGCTGTTGCTATTCCATTAATAGTAGGATCAATTAACACAGTACAAGCTGAACAATTAGATGCATTCTCAAACATATATGGAGGTTCTTTATCAAACTTAGAAGAATCAGCTGTAACAACTAGATCTACGTTATTTGATTCAGTCGGCAACGCATATCAAAAATTAGGATCAGCGTCAGGTCAAATAACACAAGCCATAAATTCAGTAGATGAAAATAAACTTATAGAATATAAAGGTTTATTTGTAGGTAGAGTTAGTGGATTAAGACCAGTCGCAGGATATGAAGCACAAACTGAACTGTGGAATGCTATAGGTGAAAATTCAGGAAAGACATCTAGTAGCATGCCAGGTATTACTGCAGCTGTAAATAGTATGGATATTACTAAACTAATAGAATCTAGAAAAATGTTTGAAGCACTTGGAGTACTTGCAAATGGAGGTTCTGCCGGTGATATTTTGGAAAGAATGGGAGAATCCTTAGAAGAAGCAATGGAACGACTAGCTGACATTTTAATGGAATTCCAAACTTCTGTTGGAGATGCTCAAAATACTCAAGGCGGTATATTATCAGAAATAGCTAGTATACCAGGTAAATTAGTAGGAGGCGTAGTTAACGGAGTTACAGGTGGTAACAGTAGTAAAGATACTGGTAAAATTACTAAAGCTATCAATGATCTTCGTAGAGCATTACAAGATACTGGAATTAAAGTAAAAGAATTACCAGCAGTATCTCCACTTGATAGATTAAATCAATAGTAATTAATTTTTGAAACTTTAAAAATTATCTATGTATAACTATTAAACATTAGATAATGAGAACATCAACTACTTCATATTACGATTCTTCAACAATAACGCATGCTGCGTATAACTTTACAACTAAAGATTTAACAGTACATTTTAATCATGCAACTTATGTTTACGAAGACGTATCATTAGAAGACTTTCTATTATTTGAAAGTGCAGAATCTCAAGGTAAAGCTTTAAATAAATTTATTAAACCAACTTACAAATTTGAGAAATTAGGGGAACCAGAATTAGTAAATAACAGACCTATTATTCCAGGTAGTTTACTAGATGAATTACCACCTGCTGATTATCAACTCGATAACTAATATTAAATAATCATGACAAAAGCAAGTATTGTACAAAGACTATTAGACGAAAATAAGATTACGACAGAAGAAGCAGTAGTTCTATTAAAGACTGAAACTGTAAATATTCCAATGTATACGCCTAATCCATATTACGATAACACCGATACAACACCTCCGCCAGTATGGTGTTCTACAGATACTCTCAATACTCCGGCCGCTGGAGATAGTTGGGAATACAAAGATACTAAATACACTCCTGAAAAATAACATATTAAATCCAAGGCGTCATGCAAAAGCGCAAAAATAAAAAAGATTTTGAATCTAACCCTGAAGATCGTAAACGAAAACTTAATTTTAAAAGGAAAAAGCAACGCGATCAAGAAAAGATGATTGATTATAGAAAAATGTCTAATCTAAACGATTTCGATGAATACGAAGATTATATCTAAAGAAGAACAAAACTTTATACACAGGTACATTGAGAGCATATTAGATGTTCCTGGTGATCTTAGTTCTGGGATCAATGGTTGTATACTCGCAAGTGCATTCGACAGAGCATGTGACATCCTAGAATCAAACGGATCTAAGAAACCTACGATTGTCGATATCATTGATGATCCAGAATGTGAACTAACATATTTAGTAGAAAATGGATAATAATATGATATTCTGGGATGATATGTGGAATGTACCAATTAAAAAATTAAACAAAGATGAAAATATTACAAAAGATAGCGTGGAAGACACGCAGGTGGAATCTGAAGATTAATCTATTAGACATATTCCTTCATGATGGAGACCGATGTTGGGGATTTACACTTTTTGAAGTTGTTCATAATTTTCAACCATGGGCTTTATTTTCTTTTGAGTTTAGACTTCCTAATGGAGCAGAAGTTAAACATTTTACTATTGATAATTGGGATATTCTATTTATTAGACGTTTTTTATATAATCATTGGGAAAAGTTAGACGATAGAAAAATGTGGTCAGGACCTCTTTCTAGATGGGATGAGTTTAAATTAAAGATACTCGAAAAAATACTTTAAAATAAAAAGTAAAATAATTCACCCAGATTTTTTTATGTCATAAACTTTTTGTATATTAGTAGTATAATATTAAAGCAAAACTATGAGATATACAGTAACTTATGAAGTTTACATTGAAGGTGACAATGATAAACATGCTTTTTCTAAAGCAGAACTGATCGCCAAAAACCAGAATGCGTTGCACCCAAATCAACA
>Ga0209666_1000419_pt1 | contig 33185 bp, 22 predicted proteins | sample SaaInlV_125m_DNA_FD_184679 | JGI IMG/M metagenome (GOLD analysis project Ga0209666, IMG submission 184679) | Marine microbial communities from expanding oxygen minimum zones in the Saanich Inlet - Saanich Inlet SI037_S3LV_10m_DNA (SPAdes)... | ecosystem: Environmental > Aquatic > Marine >...
ATGCGGCCGTGTCGCCTCGCGCGCGGCGCGCACCAGCGCGCGCGACCGACACGCCATCTCGCCGCGCGTCGGCGGTCTGGTTCCGTCCACGCGGGCTTTTCCGCGAAACCGCTTTCTTCGCTCGCGCCGAGGCATTCCAGGCGGCTCTTACATGTACGGATGTTTCGCGCTAGATTTTTCGAGTTTCGATGCCGTTTGGGGTTTTTTGAGACTCGATCGCCACTGGAAAAGCGGCGTTTTTGCCACGTGCGCTCGCGCAAAAGTTGAGGCTCCCAATCGCCATAAATCGCCGCCAGGTCACCTCGGTTGACCGGCGCAACGACCCACGTGCGCGTGACTGGTCTCGCTACGAGTAATGTTCGCCTCGGCGTGACGCCGTCATTCGCGACACCGCGTCCCCTAACGATCAACAGAACCCGCGCCCTCGTGCGATGTCGTCCACATGGGCTCAGTGAACAAGTCCAACGATAGCAGCGTCCGGAAGTTCCTAGGCATCCACGTCAGAGTGTTCTGGTGCCTCGCCCTGATCTGCGCGCTTGAGGTCCGTTGTCGCCTCCCTTATTTGAACCGCCAACCGCGTAGATCCCCGTTCGCGCCGCTGACCCCGCGCCCCCGCTCCACGCAGGTCTTGCTCTGGTCCTTCTGCCTGTTCGGGAGCCAGTCCTCCGGCGCCGCGCAAGCGTACTACACGCGCGAGACGGTGCGTGCGCGCGCGCGTCATCCTCGGCCGCCTCGATAAAATGTTGGCCCGGAAATCCACCCGCGGAAAGCGCGCGCATTTTCACGCGCCGGACCCCGCGCTCACCCCGCTCCCCCCGACGTCCACAGGTCAACCTCAAGTCCACGACTGGCGAGACCGTTCGCGTGCCCACGCCTCCAGTAGACTATAGATCCCTCGAGCTCGCGCTAAAGGTGCGTCGGCGCCCCGCCGCGATCTCGCGCGCCGCCCGTTCGCGCGTGTCGAACGATCGTTCCCGGCGCGGCGCAGCCTGGGAAATGTCGAACACGCCCTTTTTTTTCGACGACTCTTTTTCCGCGCGAGCGTCGCTTTCGCTCGCGCTCGCCGCCGCCGCCGCCGATCGAGCCTCGCGTCTGACACGCGCTCGTCCGCTCTCCTCTTCGTGTGCCTCCGTCGTCATCGCCTCGGCAAAAAACGCAGGCGGAATCCGCTTGGCAGCAGCGCGCGCGCGAGTCCTTTTACGCGACTGCTCCGCCTCGCGTCGCGCAGCTCGCGGCGCAGTGGGCGACTTCGCGTTCGGCTCCATTCGGTGAGAGCTTGCGATATACGGAGGGGGCCCCGTCCGAACCCGACGTCGCCCGCATCGGCGTTCGCCTGTGAGGGAAGTCCGCACGTTCGACGCGCAGAACCGCGCTTCCCTCGATCCCCGTACGCTCGAACTTCCGCGCACAATCTAATCGCGGTACGGTTCCGGACGCGGATCGAACGACCCGTGTATTTTCAAGCCGCTCCGACTTAAGTCAGAGCCTCTCTAGTCAAGTCAGCAAGCAGTCTTCGCTTTCGCCTCACGATGGCCGCGGAGCAATACGCGCCGGGCCTCCCGGTGCTGCGCCACGCGCGCGTGAGCCGCCCGCGGCGCCGCGTCGGGCGCCTCGGCCGCCGCGGCGGCGGGGGCTTCGTCGAGGCTTCGGCTCTCACGGCGCCGTCCACCACCGGTTTGCTCGGGAGCATCGCGTCTGTTTTCCCCGTTACGGACGTCATCGCGGGCGCGACCGCTCGCGCGGCGTCGCAGAGCACGATCCACCCGCTTGATACCATCAAGGTGCGCATGCAGGCGGCGCTCAAGGGCAACGTCGCTAAGGTGGCGAGTTCGGCGGCGCCGGTTTCCACCGGCAAGTACGGCATCGGCGCCACCGCCGTTGTCGGCAAATCGCCGCGCGCGATGGCTGTCGCGACGAGCGCCGTGCTCGGCAAGGTTGGCACAGAGGTGAGCAGCCTGTACCGCGGCGTGTTCGGCGCCGCGGGCGGCGCCGGGCTCGCCATCGGCGCGTACTTTGCGTTTTACGGCGCCGCCAAGAAGGCGCTCGAGCAAAACACGGACTTTTCCGTCTCCACCGTCGCGTTTGTGGCTGGTGGCGTCGGCGCGCTCGGCAGCTCCATCGTCAAGGTCCCCGCGGCGGTGTGCATCCGGAGCGTCCAGGCGAACGTCTACCCGAACGTGATCGTCGCCGCGCGCTCCATCACCAAAGCCGCGGGCCCCAGAGGCATGTTCACCGGCTACCTCCCCACTTTACTCGAGGACGTCCCCGACATGGCGGTGAAGTTTGCGGCGTACGAGACGATGCGCACCGCGCACCGCAAGATCACCGGCTTGAAGCAGGAGGACTCCGCCGCCGCGGCGGATATCTCCATGGGCCTGATCGCGGGTGCCGTCGCCGCGGGCGCGACCACGCCCTTGGACGTCGTCAAGACGCGCATGATGTGCAACGCCTCGCAGCGCCCGTCCTTCGCGGGGGCCATCGCGTCTGTTTGGCGCGACTCGCCACCCGGGATGGGCCGCGCGAAGACGTTTTTCACCGGCGTCGGCCCGCGCGCTTTCAGTAACGGCATCAACAGCGCCATCTTCTTCTGCTTCTTCGAGCAGCTGCGCGTGGTGTTCAAACAGCAGGACGAGCGTCGCGCGCTGATGCGCGAGGCGCAGAGGACGCAGAGGACGCGCGAGGCGACGGCGGAGGATTCCGGCCGCCGCCGCGAAGGCGCGCGCGGCGGCGCGCCGCGCGGCGACGCCGTCGACGCCGTCTACACGACGGCGAAGCGAACGATGCGCGTCACCGAGGCGTCCATGACGCTCGCGCAGAAACGCGGCGCCGCTGCGAAGAAGTGAAGTGAGTGGCGTGTGAAGCGGCCGGTGGTCAGACACGCGTCTGTGTCGACCACCGTTTCGAGACTCGAAAAAGTCTCTCCGACGTTCGCGTCGACGCGTTTGTTTTACAGAGTAAAGTTTTACAGAGAAAAGTTTTCGTTTGACCGCGTTTGATTAAAAAAGACGCCCGCGCGAATCGTCGTTCTCCCCCTCCCCCTCACGCGTGCGTCATGCCCGTCCCCTGCTCCTGCGCGGGCGGCTGCGCGTACGCGGGGGGCTGCTGCGCGTACGCGGCCATGTGTTTCTTGCTCGCCTCGACGTAGTTGAGGATCTTCAGCCGCGGGCCGGGGGGGATCTTGATCTCCTTGAGCGCGCTGTCGCTGAGCAGCGCTAGGGTGTCATCCGTCAGGAGGCCGCGCTTGAAGTTTTTCTCGTACTTCTCCAGCCCGAGCGCCGCGAGCATGCCGTTGGTGTGGTAGTAGTACACGTCCGTCGTGGCGTTCTTCCCAGTAAACATCTGGCCAACCTTCATGAACGCGCCGTTGAGACACGCGAAGAGCGCGCCCGTTCTCACCGCATCCGTCGCGTACCCGGCGGGCGTCGTGGGTTTGGTCTGCCCGGGCGCGGCGGGCGCGTCGCCGACGAGGTTGGTGCAGAGCGAGAGCGACATGCCCGCGCCGAACATGCCCGCCATGTTGCTCGGGATGTCGTCGTTGCCCTCCACGCCGCGGTACTTCTTCACCGCCAGCGTCAAGCCGCTCTGCACCGCGGAGAACACGGCGAGGTTCAGGGCGAGAACCTTGGGCGGGCCGCTGAACGAGCCGCCCTGCATGGTGGCGGGCTTGTTCGGCATCGACGCCGCCTGCTTCTCCAGGTTCTGGTTCACCAAGCCGAGCGTGTAGCCGAGCACGGAACCTGCGGCGCGGCGAAGGAAAGAAACGCGGTCGGGGGGAGGAGGGGTGAGGACACGAGCGCGTCGCGCGCGTCGGCGGCGATTTTCGTCTCACGTCTCTCCTCTCGAGACGAGTCTTTTCGATTTCGGGATCGGCATCATCACGCGTCTCGCGTCTCGCCTTCGCGCGGGCGGCTATCCAGATGTCGGCCGGGCGGGGTGCCGTGATCGCGCGTACCTTGGAGAGCGCCACCGGCGGCGGCGACGGCCACCTCGACCTGGGGGTGACAGAGCGCGCGGGGGGAGGACGCGTCAGCATCGGGGACGCGCGCGGCGGACGCGTTCGGCGCGGGGGAGGCTCGCGAACAGTCGGGTGCGCGTCGGCCGGCGCCGAGCAGGTTTTAGGGATTTTAGGGGCAGCGGTCGCCGGCACGCACCGCCGGAGGCTGCTCCTTGACCCACGCGTCGAACTGGCTCTTCTTGTCATCGAACATCTGCATCAAGTCACCCATCGTGACTGAGTGTGTGCCCTCGCGCGTCGCGCGTCGGGTTGTGGCGAGACACGAGCGCGCGATGCTTCCAAAAGAAAGGGCGCGCTCGTCGGTTTTCGGCGGGCGAATTCATCTGTCTGCGGTCCGGTGGAGAAAACCGACGCGAGGCGCGCTTCGGCGAAAACACGCGAGGTGCCAACGCCGCGCGGTGCTCTCCAAGGCCACTCCGACGCGCGCGCGGCGCCGCGCGCGAACGCCGAGTCGCGCACGGAGGCGCGCGCGTCGTCGTCGTCGTCGTCGTCGTCGCGTCGCGTCGTCGTCGTCACCCCTCCGGCGCCGCGGGAGTCGCGATGGAAGCGACGGATGTCACCTCCGCGGGCACCCCGCCGTTCGTCCCGCCGCGGCTCTCCGCGCCCGCGCTGTGGTGGCTCCGGTGGAACATCTTCGCCTCGCGCTGGCCCGGCCTGCGCGACGCCGTCGCGCTCGCGGCGCGCGCGTGCGCGGCGTGCGCGCTCGTGCTCGCGGCCGCGCGCGCGGGCACGTGGTTCGCATCCTCGGACGACGACGCCTTCACCGCCCTTCGCGGCGGCCTCCGCCGGCGCCGCGGATGGAAGCACGCGGAGGCGTCCGCGGAGGTGTACCGCGGCGCGGCCGCGCTGGTGGTGCCTTTCGTGCTGCTCCCCGCGCTCGCGGTCACCCGGGAGTACCTCGCGCGCGTCGCGTCGCACGCCGCGCGGAGAAGAAGGCCGAGGTTCGACGCGTCCGTCGTCTTCCTCGCCGACGCGCGCGACGAGACGTGTCGCGCGGCGGCGCGCGCGCGAGACGACGCCGACGCGAGACGACGAGACGCTTCGTCTTCTTTTTCCACGCGGATCGATGTCCTCGCCGCGCTGCTCGCGTCGTTCACGACGAACGACGCGAGTCATCGGACGAGTCATTCGCGCGAGCTCCGCGTCGCCGACGGCGACGACGCCGAGCCCGTCGTCCGCGACGCGCTGGCGACTATGGCGCGCGCGACGCGGCGCGCCGGAGGGGAGGACGCCGCGCGATGGCTCGCGGCGCTGCGCGAGCAAAACGCGCTGCCGCCCACCACGGCGCTGGTGCTGGTGCGGGACGTGTCGGCGAACGGACGTATTGGACGCGAGTCGGACGCTTCGCGATCGAAGGGCGAACGGCACCGCCGGAGGGGAGGAGACACGAAGGAGGATGACGACGATGGTGCTTGGTCGCGCGCGCCAAGCTTGAGCGCCTCCCTTCGCGGGTCTCGGACGACGCCCGACGCCGGCGAGGTCTCCGAGGAGGAAGAGGGAGATGACGACGACGCGTCTTCGTCTTCGGACACGTCGACGTCGTCTTCTTCCGGCTCGGGATCCTCCGATGACCCGGCGGCGTCCCTGGCGGTGGCGCTCGTAGTGCACGTGGTCCCCGGCGTGCCCCGTCGCGCGGTGGGTCCTCCCGCGTCCGCGCGCGGCGTCGGTGGGTGGCGCGGCGACGCGCGCCGCTTCGCGGAGACGTGCCCCGAGACGGTATCGCTCGCGGTCGTTGAGGTTCCGCGGCGCGGCGGCGCTCCCGGCGCGTTCGTCGGCGACGCCTCCTCCGCCTCCTCCGCGGATGTCGCCGAAGCCGTCGCCTCCGTGGCGGCGTCTTTGGCGCGTCGCCTCGGCGTCCACGCGGTGGTGTTCCCCGTCGCCGAGGACGCGCCGACGCCGTTCCTCGCGTCGGCGCTCGCCAAGCGGGGCGCGCACGCCGTGCTTCGCCGGCCGGCGGACGACCCAGGCTTCGTCCTGCGGCTGCGCGAGGGCGGCGCCTGGGACGGCGCGACGTGTGGCGCGCACGCGCGCGCGCGGCGGGACCACCGCCGGCGCGCGCGGCGGTTCGCGTCCATCGGAGGGACCGTCGCGGAGGCGGAGGCGTCCGCGACGGCGTCGGCGTCGAAAGACCGTCTGTTGGAAGACGACTGGACGCGGGACTCGGCGTGGCCGATGGCGTGGTCCTTCGCGTCCGCGCACACGTCGACGTCCGCGGACGATCACGCACGCGGCGCGCTGGCGTCCGTCTCCTCCGGTCGTTCGGCTTTCGCGCGCGCCGACGCGCGCGCCGTCGTCGCGGCGGCGCGCGCCGCGTCGTCTCCCGTCGACGGAGACGCCTTTTTTTGGCGCGTCCTCGAGGCGCGCGTCGGCGGCGAACGCGTCGGCGCGTTGCTCCTCGACGTCGGCGAGGCGGCGCCTTCGGGCGGCGGCGGGGGAAGTGACCCACGGAACCGGCGGAACCGACGCGTCCGCCGCTCCGACGCGTCCGAGCTCGCCGCAGGCTCGCGCGACCGGGTCTGGGTCCGCGCGTGTTGGCTTCATCCGGACGCCGCGCGCTCGCGCGACGCAGACGCGTACCGCGCGCTGCTCCGCGGAGCGGTCGCATTCGCGGCGGCGCGAGGGTGCGCTCGCGTGGACTTCGGACCGGGAGGCGCGCGAGAGAAACTTCGAATGGGCGCGATGCCCGCGCGCGCGACGGCGATGGTGCTGTACGACGACTGGACGTTGGGCGCGCCCGCGGACGCCGACGCCTCGGGTCTCAGCGAGGACCTGCTGCGCTGGGCGTCGAACGGCTCGCGCGGTCGGCGCGGAGCGGCTTGGGAGACGACGACGACGACGACGGCGGCGACAACGACGAGGGCGACGACGGCGACGACGACGGCGCCGACGATTTCGCCGGTTCCGTCGAAGCGCGCGGCGCGCCGCGCGGCGCGTCTCGAGAGACGTCGCGCGCTTAAAATGTCTAGAGTCGCTTCGCGAGCGTTTCGCGCGGCGGCGGCGGAGGAGCGCGCGAAGACGGCTTCGGCGCGGGGGATGAGTCCGCGGACGATTCACGAGACGATCGACGCGGCGGAGGACGATGCGGGGGAGTACTACAACTTGTACTCGGACGAGGACTCGGACGAGGACGACGACGACGTGCTGTTTGTGGACGCGGACGAGGACGCGGCGTAGGTAGACAACAGAAGGCGTATTTTTTCGGTACAACAACTAGAAACAAGCGTGCGTTCGTCTCGAAAGCGTTCGTCTCGCCGGCGCGCCGACCTCTCATCACTGGGTGCGTTCGAGCACCGAGTGGGCAGTGTACGCCCGCTGTCCATCAATGCGCGCGGCGCATGGGGGTGCCGAGTGCCTCGGGGCGTCCGAGGCGCGTGAACGCGCTTTCGCTTTTGTAAAGGAAAAATATTTCATTTCTTGATTTTAGAAATCTCGTCCCGTGGCACAGATAGAACGTGTTGCTACGCAACGCAGTCACGAAAGAGTTATGCAGTGGGCAATGCCCGCGTAGGTTCAAATCCTGCCGGTCGCGAATTACGGGCGACTGTGCCCGAGTGGTTTAAGGGGCTGCACTCGAATAGACTTTTTAGTCACGACTTTTTGAAAATGTTTCACAAAGACTAATTACCTATACTGAATCAGAATCTGATTCTGGTTTTTTTTTATCTTTTTTTTGTTCCCAAAAAACAACATAACATCCATCGAGACCGGCGCAGAGCTCCGCTCGCGCAGCTCCGCTCGGCTGGAAGGAGGCCCCCCAAACCCCACAGGGGGTCATCACCGCCTCGATGGCGACAACTCCAACACCAGGCTCTCCTCTGGCCGAGGAGGCCCCCCAAACTTCTCCTCCGTTCGCGTCCGTCTGCGTGTACTGCGGCTCGAGCACGGGCACGAAGCCGGAATTCCTCAATGCCGCCGTCGCCCTCGGCGCGTCGCTCGCGGCGCGGTCCATCCGCCTGGTGTACGGCGGCGGGAGCGTCGGCCTGATGGGCGCGGTGTCCACGTCGGCGCACGCGCGCGGCGGGTCCGTCCTGGGCGTGATCCCCACCGCGCTCGAGCCCGTGGAGGTCTCCGGCGGGTCCGTCGGGGAGGTGATGGTGGTGAGGGACATGCACGAGCGCAAGGCGGCGATGGCGAGCGCCGCGGACGCGTTCGTGGCGATGCCCGGCGGGTTCGGCACGCTGGAGGAGCTGCTGGAGATGATCACGTGGCAGCAGCTCGGGTACCACAAGAAACCCGTGGGGGTGCTGAACGTCGGGGGGTACTTCGACCCGTTACTGGAGTTCTTCGACCGATCCGTCGAGTGCGGGTTCATTCGTAAAGAAGCGCGCGCCATCGTCGTCGTCGGCGCGACGCCGGATGAGCTGCTGGAGAAGCTGGAGAAGTACGTCGCGCCGACGTCGCTCATCGAGAGCCTCGCGAAGGAGAAAAAGGAGAGAGGCTCGGAGAACGTGTTAGAACACGACGACGGTGGTGTGGGGGGAGAGAAACGATCTGAAGAAGAGAGCTAGTAGAGCTTGTTTAATTAATGTACGCGACGACGTTCAATACGCGAAGACGCCCAATACGCGGCGCTACCCTGGGTGGAGCCCGGCGACCACACTGCGGCTATTCTCGACGACAGCCACCAAAGGCGTCGTCGAGAGAGCTAGCTTACGTCGAGCTCGCCAAACGATGCGCGCGCGGTCTGTGTTACGATGATGAGAACATTTGAAGCGCATGCGCAAAGCGGGGAACAAAGAGAGTTTTGTTACGACACCGTCCACGCACTCACTCGCACCTGGTCGATTATCCCGTACTCGATCCCGTACTCCGCTCCCTCAACTCCGCCGCCTCCCATCAATGCTTCCCGTCGAGCACCTGGTCGATGATCCCGTACTCCACCGCCTCCCACGGGTTGAAGTACTTCGGTCGGTTGATGTCCTTCTCGATCTCCTCGTAATCCCTCCCGATCCCCTTCGACAGCAGCTCCAGCGTCTGGCGTTTCGTGTTTCTGATCTCCTTGCGCTGAATCTCCAGCTCGGTCGCCTGCCCCCGGAACGCGTTGATGGGCTGTTTGATCATGATGGACGCCGAGGGCAACGCCGCGCGGTGCCCCTTCTCCCCGCACGCCAGAAGCATCGCAGCCTCGCCCCACGCCGTGCCCACCGCCACGGTGTGCACCGGGGGGTTGACGTACTTCATCGTGTCGTAAATCGCAAACGCCTCCGTGTCGTACCCGTACTTCTGGCCCTCCTTCGACGTGCCGGTGGAGTTGATGTACAGGTAGATGGGCTTGTTGTTGTCCTCGTACTGCAGGTACAGCAGCTCCGCGAGGATCAGCTCGGTGACGGACGGCACCAGCGTCATGCCCAGGTACACGATGCGCTCCTTGAAGATGAACGACGGCAAGTCGGGGGGGGACTGCGTCGACGCGTCGCCTTGAAGCGAGGGGATCACCTGTTTTCGGGCGAGAAAAGAAAAGCGCAAATGTCGAGAGCGCCGAGCGCGTCAGTCAGCGGCGCTTCACTACGGACGCGGAAGAGACACGCGTTCGTCGTCGACGATCGACGTCGGTGCGCGCGAGAGAAGAGTCGTTCGCGTCGTCGTCGCGCGTTTCCACGCGAGCGTTCCGCGCGCGAGACCTCGCGGCCTCCGCTCGACGAAGCCTCCGCGTCGTCGTCGTCGTCGTCGTCGAAAAAAAGCGGCACGCCGTCGTTCGCGAGCGCGGTGTGGAGCGGCACAGACTGCGCAGTTTTAGGTTTCGCGAGAGGTGACGTACCGCGTTGATCTTCAGGGGGGTGTAGGGCGCGGAGCGCGCGACCGTCCTGGAGCGGGGCTGCGCGCGCAGCGCGACCGTGCCGGTCGCCACGCGCCTGCGCGAGCTCAGTCCATTGCGCGGCGCGACCCTCGCAGCGGCAGCCTGCGCGTGACGAAGGCGAATGATGAAAGCGGTGGATCGCTCGGTGAGCCGGATGCCGTGGTCGAGGGGTGATGACGAACGCGCGAGCGACGCGCGATTCGCGCGGATCGAAGACGCCGGGGAGACACGCACCGAGGCGGCGAGAGACATCGGACTCGTGACGGTCCTGCGCGTGCGACGACCTGCGTCCGCGCGTGTGACACTGCGCCTGGCGCGCGCGCCTCGCGCGTCTCCAAAACCCCGCCGCACGGAAAGTCGCGCTCGCACGTCATCCTCTCGTGATCATCTGATCGGAGCGAGACTGTTTGCCTGTGCGAACAACGGGCTGTTTGACAGCGAGCGAGATCGACAGTTCGTCAAAAAGTCAAACGAGAGAAAGAACAAAAAGTGAGCGAACGATCGTTTTCTCATCATTCATTTTTCACTCCGCGCGGGAGGCCGCGTGTCCCATTCGCTCCCCCTACGCCCCGCACGCCATCCCCGCGAGGTCACGCACGATGTTGAACGTCGCCTCCGGCCGGCCGAGCATCCTGGCCTTCTTGGACATCTCCTCGAGCACCTCGCCGTCGAGCGCGAACCATCCGGCGACGATCTTCGCCATAGCCTCCGGGTCCTCGTCGTACGCGCCGACGCCGTTCTCCAGGACGTACGACACGTTCCCCGCCTCCTGGCACGGGATGAACCCGTTGAGCATGATCGGTAACCCGCAGATGAGCGCCTCGGCGATCGTCCCCGGGCCAGCCTTGGTGATGATGCAGTCGCACGCCGACATGTAATCCGCCATGTTGGTCACGAACCCGCGCACGCAAACCTTGCACCGCCAATCGCGCTCAGCGAGCCGCGCGGCGAGTTTCTGGTTCTTCCCGCAGATCAAAACGATCTGGTCGTTTTCGCTCAAACGCCTCTCGAGCGCGTTCGCGATGTCCTCCAGCTTACCCATGCCCTCGCCGCCGCCCACTAACATCACCGTGTGCGCCGTCTCGTCCATCCCGAGCGTTGCGCGGATCTCCGCCTTCGGCCTGGGAGGCGCGTTGAACGCGGGGCGGATCGGGAGGCCGTGGCACGACAACTGCTTGGCTCGCAGGCCACACCGCATGGCCTGCGCGGCGACCAGCTGCGTCGCCACGAAGCACCGGTCCACCTGTTTGTGGAACCACGTGCGGTGGCATCGCGTGAGGTCCGTGACCACCGTCGCGAACGGGACTTTGGACGCCACGAAGCTCGGCTGCGTCTTCATGCGCGCGAGCACTTTCAACGGCACGTGCTGCATGAGCGGGTGCACGGAGACGATCAGGTCGGGCTTGTACTCCTGGAACGCCTGCGCGAACCTGCGGCCGACGATCGCGGTGTACCCGGTGAACATCGCCTCGTGCAGGATCTTGGGCTCGGACGAGCGGAACGACAGGCGCCACAGCCACGGGTTCTTCACCAGGAAGAAATAGCTCTTCGGCATGTTGCACAGCGGCCACGGGCTGGAAGAGGTCCACAGGTCCACGACGTTGATGTCGTACTTGTTGCCGTACAGGGTCTCGAATCCGTCACGAAGCGCCTGCGCGGAGGCGCGGTGGCCACCGCCCGTGTCGCTCATCAAGCACATGACGCGTTTCTGTTCCTCATCCTCCGTCGCCACTTCGTTCGAATCCTCCTCCCGCGCGCCATCCCCGGCGAAGTCCTCGAGGGACGCGCCCTCGCCCGAGCCGGCGGTCTGCGCCAAGTCGTACTCGCCGTTCCCGCCCGCGACGACCGCGCCGGACGCCAGGCTCCCGAACGAGAACGCGCGCTTGCCCCCGACCCCGAACCCGCCGAGGATAGGTTTATCGTGCCTCGGCTGCCTCGGCGCCGCGTTCGCGACCGGCCGGAGCGAGAGGGACAGGCTTTGCGCGTCGCCCGCGGCGTGCGACGCGCGGCGGAGCGTCGCGGGGCCCACCAGACTCCCTGGGGCCCACGCCCGGAGAGTAGTCGCTTCCATGTTCGCACGCAGCGCGGCGCGACCGCGGCGATGGACTGGTCCCACGCGCGGGGCTTTCCGAGACTTACATCATCATCATCATCATCAGTGCGTCGCGTCAGCGAGCACGAAAAACGCAGTCGCGAGATCTTTTTCAAACCGTTCGCCGCCGGTCAAACCCGGTCGGACCCGGCCGGCCGAAAGGCGTGATCCGCGGCCGCGACCGGCGGTCTCGCGGGTTTGAAAGGCGAGAAAATGAAGCGAAGAAAATGACTCGAGAAACGACCGTTCGCGCGGACGCACAAAAATCTTGACTGAGAGTGCGCCCGCGTGCGGACAAATCACCCGTCGATCGAAACGAGATCTCATCCGGGGAAATCTCTCTGATTTGCTGAGCGAGGACACAGTTGGCGCGTCATCGTTTGGTTCGGTTCGCGAACCGTGTGGATAGCCCGCGCGTCGAACGCGCGTCCCCGCATTGACTCGCGCGTCTGACGCCTCTCCGAGCCAGAACGCGAGAGATGTTGTCGACGTGCGCCGCGCCTTGCGCGCGCACCCCCGTGCTCCTCGGACGGGGTTCCAAAACCTCGGGAGGCCGCGCGCTGCGCCGCGCGAACGCCGCGCGCAAATCAGCCGCCCCCAAGATGGGCCGCGACCGTCGGATCTGCGCCGTCCGCGCCGACGCGGCGTTGCCCGAGTCCGAGCTCGAGGAAGGAGAGATCCAGGGGGTACGTACGCACCGAGCACGCGTGGGATGACACCGCGCCGTTCCTTCCACGCGCGCGACCCGCGCGCGCGCCGATCGTCTCCCCCGCGCCGCGTCCGACGGTCGGGGCATTCCGTCGTGACGTCCCATTACTCCGTCGCGAAGAAAGAAAGCGTCACGTGGTGAAAAAAACAGCTCGCTGACCCGTCCCTTTCTCGCGAACCTCCTCTCGCGAAAAAACGAAACCCGAAAACACAGATCGAGGGGTACGGTGCGATCTCCACCAAGCCCGCGACCCCGTTGCTGGACACGGTGAACGTCCCCGCGCACCTCAAGAGCCTGGACATGGACCAGCTCAAGCAGGTTGCGAAGGAGCTCCGCGCGGATCTCATCTACAACGTCTCGCAGACCGGGGGCCACCTCGGGTCGTCGCTCGGCGTCATCGAGCTCACCGTCGCGCTGAACTACGTGTTCGACCAGCCCGAGGACCGCATCATCTGGGACGTCGGGCACCAGGCGTACCCGCACAAGATGCTCACCGGCCGCCGCGACCGCATGAACACCATGCGCCAAACAGACGGCTTGTCGCCGTTCACCAAGCGCAGCGAGTCGCCGTACGACTGCTTCGGCGCCGGGCACTCGTCGACGTCCATCTCCGCCGGGCTCGGCATGGCCGTGGCGCGTGACATGCAGGGCAAGAGCAACCACGTCATCTCCATCATCGGCGACGGCGCCATCACCGGCGGCATGGCGTACGAGGCGATGAACAACGCGGGTTACCTGGACACGAACATGATCATCGTGCTGAACGATAACCAGCAGGTTTCGTTACCGACGCAGTACAACGCGCTGAACCAGGACCCGGTGGGTGCGCTTTCCAGCACGTTCGCGCGTTTGCAGTCCTCCAAGCCGCTCCGAGAATTGCGCGAGAGCGCCAAGGCGATCACGAAGACGATGCCCGTGCCCGTGCAGGAGGTGACGGCGAAGGTTGACGAGTACGCGCGCGGGATGATCTCGGGAAGCGGGTCTACCTTGTTCGAGGAGCTCGGTCTGTACTACATCGGCACCGTGGACGGCCACAACTTGGAGGACCTCGTGGCGATTTTACAGGAGGTCAAGGCGACGCGCTCCGTGGGACCGGTCTTAATCCACATCGTCACCGAGAAGGGCCGCGGCTACTCCTACGCGGAGGGCGCGCAGGACAAGTACCACGGCGTCTCGCGCTTCGACGTCGCGACGGGGAAGCAGAAGAAAGCCGCCGCGAGCGCGCCGACGTACACGCAAGTCTTCGCCGACGCTTTAGTGGGCGAAGCGGGCAAGGACGACAAAGTCGTCGCGGTGCACGCGGCGATGGGCGGCGGTACCGGTTTGAACCACTTCGAGAAGTACTACGCCGACCGCACCTTCGACGTGGGCATCGCCGAGCAGCACGCGGTGACGTTCGCCGCCGGTCTCGCCGTCGAGGGCTTAAAGCCGATGTGCACGATTTACAGCACCTTCCTTCAGCGAGGGTGGGACCAGGTGGTGCACGACGTGGCGTTGCAGAAGCTCCCCGTGCGGTTCGCCATGGACCGCGCCGGTCTGGTCGGCGAGGATGGGCCCACGCACGCGGGCGCGTACGACGTGACGTTCATGGCGTGCCTGCCTGACATGGTGGTGATGGCGCCGTCCAACGAAGCCGAGCTGTGCCACATGATGGCGACGTCCATTGCGTACGACGAGGGACCGTCGTGTTTCCGTTACCCGCGCGGCGCGGGAATCGGCGTTGATATGGAAGCGGAGGGCGTCGTGTTCGCCAACCCTGGGTACGAAGGTAAGGTGCTTCCCATCGGCAAGGGGCGCATTTTGGAGCAGGGCACGGACGTGGCGCTCCTCGGGTACGGCACGTGCACCAACCGGTGCCTGGAGGCGGCGGCGACGCTGCGCGAGATGGGGGTGAGCGTCACCGTCGCGGACGCGCGATTCTGCAAGCCGCTCGACACGGAGCTCGTGCGCGACCTCGCGAAGAACCACGGCGCGCTCGTGACCGTGGAGGAGGGCTCGATCGGCGGGTTCGCGTCGCACGTGTTACAGTTCCTCGCGCTCGACGGGCTGCTCGACGGGAACCTCAAGGTGCGGCCGATGACGCTCCCGGATGTGCCCATCGACCACGGAAACTACGACAAGCAGATCAACGACGCGGGGCTGAGCGCGTCGCACATCGCGTCCACCGCGCTGTCGCTCATGGGGCAGAAGGCCGAGGCCATGGAGGTGCTCGCGGCGGTCACCAGCAAGTGAGAAAAAGCCGGCCGCCGCGTGAGAGGACGATCGCGAGGACGCGAGAGGAGGCGCGTAGCGCTACGCTTTTCAAGTACAGTATTTTTCTGAACACAAACTCGTTTTTTTCGCCTCGGAGATTTTTGCAGAGACAAAAAAAAATAATCCCCCAACAACACACAGTTTTCCGATCTCCCAACCAGATTCGCTCGCGGCCTGTGATTGGTCGAGAGCGCCTTAGTGGCGAGTTTGGCAAAGATCAAATATTGCGCCATCCAGACTGACGGGGGTGCGCGTGTCTCGCCACGAGCTCGCCTCCCCCCGCGACGCGCCTCACCTTCCGGCGCGCGCGTCCACAGGAACCGCCCCGAAACTCAAGATGTACTCCCAGGCCATCGCCAACGTGTCCGCCGCCGCTTTTGCGGGTGCGTCATCGCAACCTCCGCGACGCGCGCTCTCCCCGCGCGCGCCACGATCGTCCCCGACATTCACCCCTTCGTCGCGGTGACGCCATCGGCGAAGGCGCATCCCCCCGCGCGTCTCGCGCGCGTCTCGTCGAGACGACCGGCCGAAATACTGACGACGACCCCCCTCACCGTTCGACCCGTAGCCCCCGCCGCCAAGGCCGGCAAGAAGGTTACCGCGCGCTCCGCCGCCAAGTGCGTCTCCCCCCCCCTTCCCCCGCGCGGATCTCCGAAAGACCGTCGGAACGTCGGGAGAAGCCTCGAGACGTCCGATCCTTTTTTTTTCTCCGTCGACTCGACGAAGCCCCTTCAAGAAGGGGCACCCGGATCTCGGTCGATTCGTTTCGCTTCCGCGACATCGCGGCTCGTAGCCTTTGCTGACGACGTTTCCTGTTCGTCCCTTTTCCGAATAATCGCAGGCCCCTTCGCCGCGTCGCGACGCGCGCCGTGGCGGAGCCCGCGGTTGAGGCGGACACGGCGCGCCCCGTGTACCCGTTCTCCGCCATCATCGGCCAGGAGGAGATGAAGTTCGCGGCGATCATGAACATCATCGACCCCAACATCGGCGGGATCATGGTCATGGGCGACCGCGGCACTGGTAAGTCCACCACCGTGCGCGCGCTCGTCGATTTGCTGCCTTTGATCGACATCGTCAAGGACGACGCGTTCATGTCGTCGCCCACCGACCCCAACCTCATGGCTCCCGAAGTGCTCGCCAAGTACAAAGCCGGCGAGGCGCTGGAGACCACGAAGGTGCCCATCAACATGGTCGATCTGCCCCTCGGCGCGACCGAGGACCGCGTGTGCGGCACCATCGACATCGAGAAGGCGCTCACTGAAGGTACCAAGGCGTTCGAGCCCGGTCTCCTGGCCAAGGCGAACCGCGGCATCCTGTACGTCGACGAGGTGAACCTCCTGGACGATCACCTCGTGGACGTCCTCCTGGATTCCGCCGCGTCCGGCTGGAACACCGTCGAGCGCGAGGGCATCTCCATCTGCCACCCCGCGCGTTTCATCCTGATCGGCTCCGGTAACCCCGAGGAGGGTGAGCTCCGCCCCCAGCTGCTCGACCGCTTCGGCATGCACGCGCAGATCAAAACCGTGAAGCTCCCGGAGGAGCGCGTCAAGGTTGTCGAGGAGCGCACCGCGTTCGACTCGGACCCCAAGACGTTCCGCAGCAAGTACGCGCAGCAGCAGGGCGACATCATCGCGCAGCTCACCGCCGCGCGCGAGCTCCTCCCCCAGGTGGAGGTGCCCATGGACATCCGCCTGAAGATCTCGCAGGTGTGCGCCGAGCTCGACGTCGACGGCCTCCGCGGCGACCTCGTGACGACGCGCGCGTCGCGCGCCGCCGCCGCCTACCGCGGCGGCACCGAGGTGACGGACGAGGACGTGTACTCCGTCGTCACGCTCTGCCTGCGCCACCGCCTCCGCAAGGACCCCATGGCTACCATCGACGAGGGTACCAAGGTGCTGGAGGTGTTCTCGCGGGTGTTCGGGTACGACGAGGAGGAGTAAGAACGCGACTCTTTGGTTTTGTTGGATGATAAAAAAAGAGCGTTCTTGACGGAGAGAGGCATTTTTTGGAGACGGCGCGACGCCGCGAGGCGACGGGGGCGCGGGAAACCCGACGCGCGGCTTGTAACACGCGCGAGTATTTCGCCGCACGCGCACGCGCGACGCTCTTCTACGCGCGCGGATCACTTTCCTTCTTCTTCGTCTCGGTCTTTTCGAGGGGGACGTCACGCGTTACAAAGGCGCTAAACGTCGCCCGCTATAGCCGCCGCCGCCGTTCTAAAAAAAATCACCCCTCGCTCTTCTCGAGACGTTCACCGCGTCGCGTTTCCGCCCGGCGGGTTCGGCCGCGTGGACTTGACCAGCCCCGCGGCGGAGTCCCAGCCGTCGGTGCTCAGCACGTCGTCGATCGCCTGCGCGTCCTTGTCGATCACCTTGTCCACCAGGCCGTACGCGATCGCCGCCTGCGCGTTCATGTAGAACGGCCGCTGGATGTCGCTCTCCACCGCCTCCGCGCTCTTCCCGGTGTTGCGCGCCAGGATGTCCACGTACGCGCGCTTCTGCTCCGCCACCTCCTTCCACTTGATGTGCACTTCGATGGCCTGCCTCTGGCCGGTGGAGGGCACGCGCGGCTGGTGCAGCATCGCCGTGGCGTGCTTGGTCATGAACCTCTTACCTTTGTTGCCCGCGCTCAAAATCATCGCCGCCTGACCGTACGCCACGCCCGTCCCGACGGTGAAGATGTCGTTGCCGATGTACTTCATGGTGTCGTAGATGCTCGTGGCTTCCGTCTCGAAGCCCACCACCTCGCCGTCCGCGCGCTGGCACCCGGTGGAGTTGATGTAGATGTAGCACGGCTTCTGCGGGTCCGTGTACTGCATGTACAGCAGCTCGGAGACGATGAGCTCCGTCACCGCGGGCACGAGCGGCATGCCGATGTACACGATTCGGGAATCCAGCAGCAGCGACGGGAGATCGGGCGGGGGGGTCTTCGGCTTGTGCTCGGAGTAGCCCCCGCCGGGGACCGCGGCGCTGCCGGGGGTGTACGACCCGAGCACCTCCATGGCGTGGTCGGACAGGGGGTTCGTGTCCAGCGCGCCGTCCGACGGGATCCAGAGATCGGAGGCTTGCGCGGCGCGCGCGCGGGGAGACACCTGGCGCGCGCGAGACGAAGCCTTCAACGACGCGCCCGATTGGAACGAGGACGCCTTGGAAGCGGTGAGCCTCCGCGCCTGGACGCGGCCGCGCGGGACGCCGCCCGCGGTGGTCGCGCACGCGCTCGACATGCCGAGCAGCGAATTCATCGCGGACTCTCGGGCGCAACGATGCAGCCTCGAGCGACGCTCACTGGCAGGCGAGGCGATGGCCCTTCGAGATACGTAGGGTTTTCTTATCGCGAAAGACGTCAGTGCTCGCGTGGCGACGTCGCGAGGACGACGGCGAAAGGCGATCCGACCGGAGGGGGACAAACGTCGTCGGTTTGAACGGAAGAGTCGTCGATCGATCGTATCGGTCGCGATTGATCGGGAAACGTGACTTGGCATTTTCACGTGAAAAGTTCGCGAACCAACAACGCAACGCGTGCACGGTGACTCGCGCGATCAAGCGCGCGTCGGTGCCAGACCCTCACGAGTGGCACACGACGCTGAGGATGATCTCCTCCCCCATCGCGCTCGGGACGCTGTCTGTCCCGGGCCTGAGCGCGCGAGCGCGTCTCGGGACCCCCAGGCAGCTCGTCGGCGCGCCCAAACGCGCGAGCCCCGCGCGAGTCGATGGCTTCGCCCGCGGCCCCGCGGCCTCGTTTCGCGCGTCCCGTCCCGACCGGCCGAGCGCGGTGCGGCGCCGCGTGTCCGTCACCTCCGCCGCCAGCGACGGCGGACGCGGCGCGTCGCTCGTGCCCTCCGCCGCGGCGAAGGCGACGTTCGACGCCTCGACCCCGAGCGGGTACACCAAGCAGTTCACGCTCGTGCGCCTCACCGTGTTCCTGAGGTGCGAAAAAAGACGATCGATCGATCCTACGCGGACGGGTGTCTCCACGCGACGAGAAGGCGTAGACGCGCGCGCGCGCCGTCGCTAAACGCGCCAGCGACGACGACGCAGTCGACGCTCTTGTCGAGCGAAATGGGCACGCGTCCCACGACGAACGACGACCCACGCGCGACCCGCTGACCGTCCCTTCCCCCGTTCGCCGCGCGACACGTTTACGTCGTACTCGAAAAAACTCTTCTTGTCGCGCGAACGTCAAAACGATTCCGAAACGCAGCATCTTGATCGGGTACGCGTGCTACTACCTGACGCGCAACTCGCTCACCTTCACCGCGCCCGCGATGGTGGCGACCCCCGCGCTCGGCCTGGACATCACCAGCATCGGCGTGATCACGTCCATCTTCCCCATCTGCTACGGGTGCTCCAAGTTTGTCTCCGGCGTCGTCGGCGACGTGCTCTCGCCCTCCGTGATGCTCGGCGGCGGGCTCATCGCCACCGGGCTCGTCAACCTCGCCTTCGGCGCCTCGTCCACGCTGCCGCTGTTCTGCCTGCTCTGGGCGATGAACGGCATTTTGCAGGGATTCGGCGCGCCCTCGTGCGCCAAGATCCTCACGTCCTGGTTCGCCGCCAAGGAGCGCGGCACGTACTGGGGCATGTGGAACATCGCGCACAACCTCGGCGGTTTCGCGGCGCCGATTTTAGCGGGCACCGCCGCGCGCACGCTCGGCTGGAGCTGGGGTTTGTGGGCCCCAGGTTTGATCGCGCTCGTGTTCGGCGCGGTCATCGTGCTGACGCTGCGCGACTCACCGGAGGCGCGGGGGTTCGAGCCCGTGGAGTCGCCGGACGGCGAAGAGGTCGCGAAGGAGACTAAGGAGGCGAAGGCGGCGGAGCCCGAGCCCGACAGCGCGCGTGCGGAGGAGAAGAAAGAGGAGGAGCTCTCTTTGCTGCAGAACCTGTTCCAGAACGTGCTCTCCAACCCGTTCATCTGGGGCCTCGCGTTCACGTACTTCTGCGTGTACGTCGTCAGGCAGGGCATCACGTCTTGGTCCGTGTTCTATCTCATCAAGGAGAAAGGGGTGGTGGACGCCGGCGCCGCCGCGCTTCGCGTCTCCGGCCTCGAGCTCGGCGGACTTCTCGGCTCGCTCATCGCCGGCCGGATCAGCGACTGGTACATCGCCAACTCCGAGGGCGGCGCCGTGGGGAAACGCATCCAGGTCGTGATGGCGTACCTCGTGGGCGTCGCGGCGATGCTCCTCGCTTTCCAGGCGGTCCCGGCGGGCATGCCCGCGTTGCAGTCGCTCATCGTGTTCATGATCGGCTTCTTCCTGTACGGCCCGCAGATGCTCATCGGGCTGTGCGGCGCGGAGATCGTCGGCCGCAGGAGCGTCGGCGCCTCGGAGGGGTTCCTGGGCTGGATCGCGTACCTGGGCGCCGCCAACGCGGGCGTGCCGCTGTCCATGCTCGTGCAGCAATACGGATGGGGCGCGTTTTTCGTCGCGCTGCTCGCCGCGTGCGCCGTCGCCATAGCGCTGCTCGCGCCCATCACCGGCGCGCAGTCCGAAGTGCAGAGAGCCGCCAAGGCGGCCGCCAGGTGAGCGGAACGTAAGGAGGAGGAAGTGCGGTGCGCGGCGGTGAACAAAAAACGCGTCGGAGAGGGGTAGGCGCGCACGTCGGCACGTGGTACGTATGATTATATCGCGCGCGCGAGAGAAGACGGCGCGAACGTTGTCTACAACGTCCTCGTACGTAAAAAAAATGTATCGAAAAATGATCGCGCCGTCTTCTCAAGCTCCTCGCGCCTCTCACAGGTTATCCCCCGCGTACATGGGGATGCCGGACGCCTTCGCCGCGATTTCCGTGGGGTTGTCGATGACGTGGTCCACCAGTCCGTACTCCTTCGCCTCGGCGGCGCTCATGAAGAAATCGCGGTCGGTGTCCTCCATCACGACATCCAGCGGCTTGCCGCAAAACTCCGCAATGTACCCGTTGAGCGTCGACTTGTGGTGCATGATTTCGTTCGCCTGGATCTCGATGTCCGCCGCCTGGCCCTGCGCGCCACCCAGCGGCTGGTGGATCATGATGCGCGAGTTGGGCATGCTGTAGCGCTTGCCCTGCTGCCCCGCGGAGAGCAAAAACGCACCCATGGACGCGGCGAGGCCGACGCACACCGTGGACACGTCGGGGCGCACGTGCCGCATCGTGTCGAACACCGCCATGCCGGCCGTCACGGACCCGCCGGGCGAGTTGACGTAGATGGTGATGTCCTTCTTAGGGTCCATGGCGTCCAGCCACAGGAGCTGCGCGACGATCAGGTTGCAGCTGTCGTCGTCCACGGCGCCGCCCAGGCGGATGATGCGCTGGCTCATAAGCTGGCTCGCCACGCCCTGGAAGCGCTCCATCACCATGGGGGGGGGGCCCTTGCCCTGCTGCGCGCGGATGTCGTAGCTGCGGAAGAAGAGGGGACGGTCGGTCAGACGATGCGTCGACGCACTGCTCGTGCCGCGTTCGGGTTGGAATCTTCGCCCGTCGCGAGGCCGGTTGACGACGAGAGCCCCGCGGAGGAGAGGGAACTCCCGATGTCGGATATGGCCGAATCGAAAAACCGTCGACGTTTCCCGACGCGCGCCGGAAACCGCGCGCGCTCGGTCCGCGCGAGCGCCGTGCGCGTTTCGCGTCGCGCGCACTCACTTGACTTCGCTCTTGGGCAACCAGAGCTTCGACTCCTCGGCGCTGGCGCGCACGACGCACGCGGAACGACCGGTTTGCCTGATGGTGATTTGGAGCGACGCGGTGTTAGTAACTCGTGGCATAGGGTTTCCTGTGGATGGATGTGGAGCGAGTGCAGGTCCGCGAAACACGCACCTGGCCACCTTGCGACCGTCGGCCTGGCGCAGCGACCGCTCGAGCCCGAGGCGGGGAGACGCGGCGATGGAAAACGCCATTGTCGTTTCTGTGTGCACGCGCGCGCGACACAAATGCGGGTTCTCCGCGCGCGCGCGTGCGGGATCGACGCTCGAGACGATAAAGTCAGTCGGAGACGATCGGGACGTCTCTCGATGAACCGATCGCGCTTCCGAACAGTCGCGATGAAACGTGAAAATATCGGTTTCAAAACAAAAAAACCCCGTTTCGTTTCAGAAACACACGGTGAGGTGAACCTTCGCCAAACTTCGAGACCCGGTGGACGAGACACGTCTTTCGCACCCCGGGCTCGAGCGTCTCTCGAACGTTCGGCTGCGAGAAGAAAAAAAAAGCCAGCGCGATTCGCGCCGCGGCTCGGGTCGTACGACTTCGTGACTGTGTTATTACAAGCGCGCGCGCGTCCGAGCGAAGGCGCGCATCGAGTCGCCTCTCGATCCGCCACACCGCCGGCGCGCGCGACGCGGTCCTCGTCTCACCGCCACGCTCGAGGCTAGAGGGTTTCACGAACGCCGGAGGGTTCGCGACTTTGCGCGCGTTCGAAAAAACAGGCTCGTGCGCCGCGTCATCAGATCTGCGAGAAGACGAGCGTTCGGGGTCAGTGCCGGCAGGTTCGCGAAAGAGAAGAGAAATCCAAACTTCGCGCTCCCGACGCGCGAAGTTTACGCGCGTGTGAAGTGAAGTATCGTACCTTATCCACCTTCTCCGCGATCACCGCGGGGTTGGCTTTGGCGACGGCGTCGCGCCCCATCGCTTTGAAGTCGAACGAGCACTCGTGCTTGTTAGCGTGCCGGTGCGTCGCGCAGTACGTGAACCCGCATCGGCACTCGAACCCGGTGAACCCGACGCGCTTGTTGCAGCTGTAGCACCGGTTAGGGTTCGCCTGCTTCACCGGAGGCGCGTCGCCGGCGCCGTCGCCGGGAACGTCGCCCGCAGCCGCCGCGGAAGAACTCGCCGCCGCGCGCGAGCCGTCGACGCTCGCCTCCGACGCGGCGGTCGCGGGGGAGGGCGCCGGCGCCGGCGACGGCGAGGGGTGCGCGACGCTCGGTTCGGGCGAGGGCGAGGGCGCGGTGGGCGTCGACGTCTCCTGCTTGCTCATGTGCGTGCTCTTGTAGCACACCGAGCACATGTTGGCCGTCGCGACGTTCCTGCGGAGCGACGAGGCGAGGAATTTTCGGAGATCTGGTGAGCCGGCGAACGACACGACGGCTGAGGGGGAAACGAGATCTAGGGCCGCGGGGCGTGCGGCGCGTCTCTGGGTTTGGCTCTGCGGACGCGGATCCCGGGGGTGGAGAGTCGCGGGGGAGACTAGGAAAGAACGTACCCGAAGAACCCGCACCCGTTGGCGCAGAGCTGCGCCTGGACGTCGTTCGTCGCCCCGTGGTCCGTCATGGTGCTAAACCGTGCGGATCCCTGGTTGGTTTTTTCGTTTACCCGAGCGAGTCGCTTTTGGCAACCCCGAGGCCTTCGAGGCCCTCGCGCGTTCGCTTCGAGACGCGCGACGTTCGCGTCGCGTGCTCGTCGACGGGAGTTCGCTGCACCTGCGGACCGAGGTCGCGCTGGCGTGCTGCGCCGCAAAGAATGACGCGCCTCGACACGTACCCCCGTTCGACGCGTAAACGATAAGTTTGACCTTCACGCGCCGACCGCGAATTTGGCGCAAACACCGTCAGCGACAAGCTGGCTCGTTTTCCCGCGACCACGCCGTGGGAAAAAAGAAAAGCGACGAGTCGCGAACCGGGAAGGGAACTCGACCGACTCGGATCTTTTTTGCGTATCCTGTCGAGCGGGGTTCTTCAGAAAACTCGTCGTTTCGAGCCCCCTCCTAACGAGAATTTTTCCGCTCCCGCGTTCAGCACCGTTTCAGTGGCCGCCACCTCGATCTCAGACCGCGCCGCGCACGGTGGCACGATGCACGGCGGCCATGTGGACAGATGGACCGAGCGCGCGACCTCCAACCTGGGCGCGTCGCACTCGGGTGCGTGTCTTCGCGCGTACCCCGCGCCCGCGCGACGCCGTGCGGTCCACGCCTCGTCTCCCCGAAAACTCGCCATTCGCGCCAGCGCGGCGTCACGCCGACTGCCGCGACCCCGGTTCCGACGCTGACCTCCTCCCCTTCCGCCGCAGGCCAAGGCGGCGACGCCCGGCGCATCGTGTGCACCGGACATGCGGGCGAAGGGTGCCGCACGCTGCTGGTGTACCCCCAGGTACGCCCACGGCGAGGACGGCGCGTTCGCGGCGCGTTCGCGACACGTGTACACAAAAAGTCGTCCGTCTCGTTTCTCGCCGGCGCGCGGCACGTAAAAAGAAAGACTTTTTTTCCATCCGACGGAATCGCGCGCGAAGCGCGTCTCTAGTAGTACGTCGTACACGACTGACACGTTTTCCTTTTCCTCACACGGCGACGGACGGACACGCGTACACGTTTTTACGTACAACATCGCACAGGGCGCTTCGAACGTTCGGTGTTCGTTGTGCGCGACGGTGACCGCGGTTCCGGACGGCGGCCAAACGTCGTCTCGCACGTCGCAGCTGGATTGCGCGGGGTGTCGCGTGCGTTTGGCGTACGAGAGCGGCGCCACGAGCGTGCGGTGCGCTTTGTGCGCCACCGTAAACGTCGCGAACGCCGCGCTCGCGCACTGCCAGTGCGGGGGATGCGGGCTGACGCTCGCGTACGCGGGAAACGCGCAATCCGTGCGGTGCGCGGCGTGCGAGCACGTCACGCGCGTCGGCGCCGACGCGCGCGACGGCGACGCGCGATCCGCGCCGTCCCCGTTCGCGGGATCCACGGGCAAATCGAGTTTAATGGTGGTGGTGGAGAACCCGCCCACGCTGGACGCCAAGGGCGTCGCGCGGAGCAACATGGCGGTGGGGTTGGTGTGCGAGGATTAGTACGACGTCGTAGCGTGATTGGTGATACATCGTTTCTTCAAAACGGCTCGAGAGTCCTTCCGCTCACGCGCGTTCCCTCCTAAACCCGTTCGCGCGCCTCACTCTAGGTTGGAGAGCTTGAAGCCTATGTGCAGCATGGTCTGCTCCATGTTCCGTATCCGCTGGGGCATGTCCTCGTACTGCGGCTCGCGGCCGCGCAGCGTGACGAAATCCCGGCGCCACCGACCCAGTTCCCTGCCCAGCCGCATGTACCGGTCCACGTGGAACGTGACGTAGAACTGGTACTCCTCCTCCCCGTGCGCCTTGATCAGCGCCTTGGTGGTTTTGCTAGACATGCGAGGCGCCGCGCCGGTGTTCCGGGCGGCAGGGTCTAACCAAGCGCCCCGGAAACGCGACCTCTCCGACGCGGGTCGCGACCCATCCTCGCCGTTCTCGCTCCCCGTCCGGCCCCGCCCACCCCGGCCCCGGGCGCGCCCGCGTCCCCCCGACGAAGACGCGCGCTCGCCGGACCGCGCGCGCCCGCGATCTTTCCCCCCCGCCGTGTACGCGACGACCAGCGTCGCGGCCCCCGCCCCCGCGACCATGCGCGCCGGGGAGTGGCCGCCGGCGAACGCCCTCGCTTCGAGACCGGGAAATTGAAAACGACACCGAGACAGTGTTCGGCAGAGGAGGCCTTCGTCTTGCTCACACGGAGAATATGGCGTCGGGATGGGCGAGATGTCGACGACGCGTGAAGAACGTTCGCGGCAAATTGAATAACAGAAAGACGATTACGACGCATCATCACTCATTCCATCACTCATTCGCTGTTCCGGAAGCACTTGCTCTGCACGTTCTCGAAGAGCTTCATCTTGAACGGCGCGGGCTTCGGGGCGGGCGCGGTCTTCGCCGCCGCCGCCGCCGCGCGCGCCTCGGCGGCGCGCGTCGTGCGCGGCTTCGGGCGCGGCTTACGGGCCATCGCCGTTAACTCTTTCGCTCTCTTTTCGTTCGCCTTCGCCCACTCGTTCGCGAACGCGCCGTTGATGACCGCCTTCATCGGGACGTTCGAGCCGAACTTGCGCTCCTCCGCGGAGGGCACCAGCGAGCTTTTGCCGTACGCGTGCTCTGGATTAAAATCGCTCGGCAGAGCCGGCGCGACGAAAAGATGACTTCCGCCCGGCGCCGCGCCCGCGCCGCCGGGTCCCGCGCGAAGCGTGATGTGGTGCTCTTTGCGGAACGCCGCGGTCTCGCGCGCGTCCAGCACGTCGTTGACCGCGGCGAGCTTGTTCATCGCCCTGAAGTCCGGGCCGGGCAACGATTCGGGGGGGGGCTTGTGCTCGGACCAGCGCATGGTCACCTCCTTGGCGTTTTCGTCGTCGCGCACGCGCTTCAGCCCGAACACGAAATCGTCCGCGGGGGGGGCCGCGAACACGCGCGGCTTGACCTGGGCGATCGGGGGAGGGAGGAGGCGCGGGGCGAGCGCGGCGGGGAGGGGGAGACGCGTCAGGACGCGAAAGACGGAGGGGAGGGACTGGGCGCCTCCTGTTGGGCGTCGTGACGGTCGCGGGCGTCTCGTCACGGGAGAAATCAAGCACCAATCGCGACGCTCGATTCGCACCTTGCCCAACTCGGTTTTGCACAGCAACACGTTCTTCGCCTGCGACTCGCGCTTCACCCCGTAGCGGACATCCGGCTCGTCGTACATCGCGGCGCTGCGGGCGCGCGGCCGGGCGCCAGGTACAGTGACGCCGAGAGCGGGTCGCGATGCAATCCGAATTTGGGTTTTTCATCGTAACACGGGAAGAGGCGAAAACGGGGAGCACTTCCGAGAGGACCATCGATTTTCACGAACCTAAAAAAACGTCTTCGTCTCGTCGTCGTCTCGCGCGCGGAACGCGTTCGCTCCGCCGCTTGTTGTCGCGTCTCGCGGAAGATACGTCGCGAACGTCGTCGATGACCGTCGTCATGACTCACCTCCGTCTCCCACCCCCCAACGCGCGCACGGGCTCCTCGTCCTGCGTCGGCTCCTCGTGAACCGCGGTCTCCTCTTTCGCGGTTTCCTCTTCTTTCGGATCGCGCGGAGGAAACGCGTCGCGGCGTTTTGAGGCGTCGTTCGCGAGGTCTCGCCCCGTCGCGCCGGCGGCGCGCGCGACGACGCGCTCAGCGAAATCCGCGAGCGGCGCGTTGTCCGCGTGCTCGGCGTCGACCGCGCCAAGCACCATGTTCAGGGGATCCACGAACGCTCTCGCGTCCGCGGCGGCGAGCTTGGGCACGAACGCCGCGAGCCCGAGCGACAGGAACGGCTGCTTCTCGGGGTCGGGCGCGGACGTCGGGATGCAGTACTTGAGCCCCTCCTCGACGACGTGGCGGCACACCACGCGGTCGCGCGCGCTGCCGACGTTGAACATGTGCGCCAGCCGCGCGCTGAACTCCTCGAACGCGTGCTCCATCGCGACGACGACGTCGGGGTCGGAGCGGTCGCCTCCCGTCACCTCGTCGAACGCGGAGACGAGCGAGTAGAAGATGACGTCGCCAACCGCCTTGGGGCCCAGCCGCCGCAGATCCGCCAAGAGCGCGGCGATGGCGTGGTCCGTCCACGCGCCGCTCTGGTCGCGGTTCGCCAGCAGCTCGGCGGCGACGAAGCGGTGCTCGCCCACGGCAGCCTCCGCGGTGGCCAGCGCGTACGCCAAACGCGCGGTCTCCTCGTCGCCAAAGTCGTCCTCCGCGTCGTCCGCGCCGTCGCCGTTCGACGCGGACGGCGGGTCCAGCAGCTGGTTGCACGCGTCCCACGCGGCGCGGAACGCGTCTTCGTCCGGCGCCAGCTCGAGCGTTTGGAACACGGGCGCGGGCTCGCACGCCGCGGGATCGACTTCGGGTTTCGTGTCGTTGTCCTCCGCGCCCGCGTTCGGGGCTTCGTCGCGCGCGCGCTTGGCCTCCGCCTCCGCCGCCTCCGCCGCCGCCGCGCGGGGGCGCTGGTACATCACAACCAGGTGCGCGAAGGCGGCGACGGCGGCTTTGGGCACGGCGCGGCGGCCGAGCTCCGCCGGGCCGGGCGGCGCGGCCGGGCCGGCCGCGTCTCCCCGCGCCGCGGCTTCCTCGGCCTCGGCGTCCGTGGCGTCCATGCTCGTGCGCGCGAGCGCCACCGCGCCGCGCACGAACGCGTCGCGCAGCGCGACGTGCTCCTTGACCTCCGCGGCGGTCACCCCGCTCGCGCCGCGGTCCACCAGGTCGAAGAGCGCGTGCGACAGCCACAGCGACGCGGCGCGCGTCGCCAGCGCCACCGCGCGCGGCTGCAACGCGGCGCGCGCCTCGGCGGCGTCGGCGACGACGGTGACGAGGTCGTCGAACAGGTCGCGCGCCGCCACTGAAGTGTTCGGCCCCGAGGGCGGGGGCATCAGCGAGAGCAACGCGTTGAGACGCGTCAACTCGACGCGCGCTTTGAACTGCGCGCCGTCCTCTTCTTCGGCGGCGGCGGAGAGCGAACGCGCGAGCCTTTGCGACGACGAAGAAGAACCCTTCTTCGCGTTTTTCTTCTTCCCCGCCTCGGCCACTTCCGCCGACGCCGCGCGCAGCTTCTCCGCGGTCTCCGCGTAGGTCGAGTCCACCCTGCGTTTGGCCATCTCGCGGATGGACTCGCTGCCCTCGGTCGAAAAGTGGTGCAACGCGGCGGCGCACGCGTCCAGGGTGCGGCGTCCCGAGTGCGCGCGGAAAATGTCACTCACGACGGCGGCGAGCTCGTCAAACTCCTTCTCCTTGTGCCGCAGCGAGTAGTGCTCCAGTCTGAGGTGGCGCGCCGTCTCCAACAGCGGCGCCACCACAGCCTCGTCCGAGCGCCACTTGCGCAGCGCAGCGGGGAGCGAACGCATCGCGCTCTGCGTGAACGCCTCACGCGCGCGCTCGTGAGACTCGCGCTGCGCCTTGGTGTAAGGCCGAGGCGCGCCCTCCGGCTGCACGAGCCGCTCGCCGCGCGCGCGGCGCGCCGCGCACGCCAGCAGGTTCGCCAGACCGGCGGCGGACTCGGCGTCCATCGAATCGCCCCCGGCGGGTCCCGGCGTCCCGGCGTCCTTCTCGACGCTCGGGACGCTCGCGGCGGCGTCCTTCTCGACGCGCGACTTTTTGGTCTTCGAAGAGCCGGTCTTTCGTTCGCCGCGCTCCTCGCGCAGGAACGCGTCGAGCGCGACGCCCCACTCCGACATGGAGTCGCCGAACTCTTCCCAGAGCGCGTCCACGGCGCCGGCGGCGCGCGCGCGCGACCCGCCCAGCCGCCGCACCAGCGCCACCAGGGACATCAGCGTCTCGCGCGTCTTCGCGTCCTTGTCGTCGTTCGTCTTGGAAGATTTTTTCAACCCCCTCGACGTCGCGATGCCCTCGTCCTCCTCCGAGGTCTCGGCGCTCGCTTTCGCGCGCGCGGCGTCGCCGGCGAGCAGCGCCGGCACGACGCGCGCGGCGGCGCCGCGCACGCGCGCGTCGGCGTCGAGGAGCAACGCCGCCACCTGTTGCATTTCCTCGTGGGGCACGACTCCGGCGGCGTGCAACGCCGCGAGCGTCCCGACGGCTTCGACGGCGACGGAGGCGTCGACGTCGTGGATCATCTCCGCGATTCGCGGTTGGAACCGCGCGTTGAACGTGTCCATGAGCGCGAGGTTCTCGGCGCTCGCCGCGTACAGCGCGCGCAGCGCGGCGAGCACGGCGCGGCGCACGCGCGGGTCTTTGTCGCTCAGGGACCAGCCCAGGTACTTGAGGTACACGTCCGAGAGGAAGAAGAGCGGATGCGAGCGCATCCACTCGCCGATGCTCTGCATGCACTGCGCCCTGACGCCCGCGTCGACGTCGCGGAACCTGTGCGTGAAGATCTTGGTGAACGCGTCGGCGATCATGCGCTCGGCGCCGCGGATGCGCGTCTGCGTCTCCGAGAGCGCCTCCGCCAGCGCGCGCGTCATCGCCGCGTTGGGGCGCTTCTTGCGCGACTCGGCGTCCAGCTGGCGCTGCTTCGTGTCGCGCGTCTCCGCCTTCGCCTTGGCGATCGCCACCAGCGAGCTCACCAGCTGCAGCCCGGCGCGCGTCGCCGCGACGCGCACCGTGCGCGCGCGAGAGCCGGAGAAGAGCGCCACGGCGTCCGAGACGGCGTCGAACAAAGAGCTCGCGCCGCGCGACGTGGAGGCGTTCGCGCCTTGGTCTGTCTTTTTGGAATCGCCGCGTTTGTTCTTCCTGCTCGCGCCTCGTTCCGCGTTCTCGGCGTCAACCTCGGCGTTCTCGTCCCCGAACACGAACAGCGCTTCCGTCTCGCTGCTGTCTCGTAACAGCGTGTCCCAAAACTCGGCGTAGTGCTTCTTGAAGTGCTTGAACATCTCCTTGCGCGAGCCTTTCGTGCCGGAGTCGTCCAGCGGGTCATCCGCGTACACGTTCCCGGCCACCATCTCGGAAACCACGCGCGCGCCGATCTCGTCGCCGGTGCTCGCGTCCAGCTCGTCCTTGCTCAGCGTGATGGCGCACCCGCCAGCCTGGAGCGATCGTCAAAGAGAGGGGAGCGAATCGACATAATGCGTCAGGACGAAGGAAGAAAAAAGAATGGGAGACGGCGTGGATTTCAAACGTCGCGCGTCGAGGCGCGCGGGGGCGCGGGGCGTATCGGCGGGGAACCGCGGGGCGAACGCGAGACGCACCCTGGCGATGAGCGTGTACAGCTCCGCGAGCGCGCCCTCGGGGTCAGCGGCGTGCTTGGCGCGCCAGTCCGCGACCACCAGCGCGACCGTGGCGTCCGCGGGCAAGAGCGCGCCGAAGAGCGCGTCGAAGGGGTCCTCGGCTTCGTGCTCCTCGGTGGGGGAGGGAGCGCGCGCGGAGGGGGTCTTCTTGAGGATGCTCTTGTGCGCGGACGGGGCGGACGGGTCCGCGGCTTCCGCCACCTCGGGCTCGGCGGCGGGCATCTCGACGTCCGCGGCGGGTCCGCGCGAACGCGCGCTTCTCCTGGGAGCCATGGCCCGCTGCGAATCTCGCTGTCGCTCGGGGCGACGAGCGCTTGTCGGCGGGGAACGGACGCCCGAGTCAGCCGGGCGTGACGCGAGACCTCGTGCGCTGAGCGCTTTGCGTCCTCTCGGGTCGACGCGAGCGGACGATACGACGCTCGCGACCACCGCGCGGGGCGCTGTGAGGTGTGCCCAGATTTTGAAAAATCTCAGTCGTGGCTTTTTTTTTCTTTTTCTCAGTTTGAACGCTCGCTCCGAAGGCAAAAAAAAAAAAACGACCGAGACGAGACGACGCGAGACCGATGAAGAGACTTTTCCGAGCCGATGAAAAAAGAGGGGCGCCTGTTTTTTCTTTCCGGACGCGAAGCGACCGCGCCCGTCCGTCTACGACGTCCCTCTGTTCGCGAAGAGACGCTCGACTCCCTCTCCGCGCAACTCCCTGTTCGTCCGTCGCTTCCTTTCCACGCCGTAAAAATTTCAGTTGCAGCACTTGGAGCTGGCCTTCTTGACGCCGCTCGCGCCCACCGCCTTGACCTCGATGGTGCCGCCGTTCGCGTCGTCGCCGTCGTCGAGCGCCTTCTTGCTGACGATGTCGTAAATCTCGGTCAGGATGTTCTGGAACGCGGACTCGACGTTCGTGGACTCAAGCGCGGAGGTCTCGATGAAGCTCAAACCTTCGGCCTCCGCGTAAAGAGCCGCGTCTGAAGTTTGCACCACTCTTAAGTGTTCCAAATCGGATTTGTTCCCGACGAGCATGATCACGATGTTGGCGTCGGCGTGGTCCCGCAGCTCTTTCAGCCACTTCGCGGCGTCTTCGTACGAATCGTGCTTGGTCATGTCGTACACGAGCAACGCGCCGACGGCGCCGCGGTAGTACGCGCTGGTGATGGCGCGGTACCGCTCCTGCCCCGCGGTGTCCCAGATCTGCGCCTTGACGGTCTTGCCGTCCACGTCCAGCGACCGCGTCGCGAACTCCACGCCGATGGTGCTCTTGGACTCGAGCGAAAACTCGTTCCGCGTGAAACGGGAAAGAAGGTTGGACTTGCCCACGCCGCTGTCCCCGATCAGCACCACCTTGAACAGGTAATCGTAGCTGCGGTTTAGGGGGGACACAGAGGCGCGGGTCAGGAGCGGTACCGCGGTGAGGCACGTGGAACGAGTACGGGAAGGAGTCCGGCTCGTCTAGGCACCGCGCGCGCGTCGCGACCGCGGCGCGCGCGGCGGGGAAACAAAATCACCACGTGGAAATAACCGGATGCCGCCGCGGCAGGCGGGAGGCGCGCGCGCGGGCACGCACTCGTCGTTGTCTTTCGCCATGGCGCTCGCGGAGAGGACTCGTACGCGGGAAACACGCGCGTGTGGTCTCGCCTCCCCGTCGAACCTCGCGGCCCGTGTGCGTTGGTCTGCCGGTGTTGACCTCGCGGACCCCAACCACGGCTCGGAAGCGGCGCGTGCTCGAAAGTCGTCACTCGGTCCCATCAGGAGCGACGACTCGTTCGGCGTTTCGAGCGAGGCGAGGTTCGAGGCGATCGTTTCTGAGACGAAAAAAACAAACGTTTTTGCGATGACAACGTCACGCCGCGACCTTACGTCGCGCGGAGCGCCGAATACGAGATCCTCCTCTGTTTCGATAAGTCGTCGTTCGACCACCTCGACGCTCACTTGCCGAGCGCCTCCTTGAGCGCGTACGCGCCGATGCCCAGGTTGGTGGCGATGTTCATCGCGCGCATCGCGGGCTTGACGTCGTTCTGCATCGTGGAGTTGGTGGCAAACAAGCCGGCGTTGATGAGCGAAGTCGCGGCGACGGCGCCGTTGAGCTTCTTCTTGTCCTCCGCGCCGAGGCCCTTGTCCGCGAGCACGGCGGCGGTGCACGCGACGATGCCGGTGGCGCCCATGAAACGCCACTGCGAGGAGCGGGTTCGAGAGCGTCGCGAGAGTGTGCGAGGGGGTTCGGGTCAGCGCGCGCGCGCGAAACTGGAAAAAAACACACCTTCCACGGCTCGCGTTCCGGGAGAAGTACTCGGATGGCGTTTTCGCGCGTGAGTCGGATGGGGACGTACCGCGACTTCGGCTTCTTCGTTGACCTTGCCCGCGCCCTTGCGGTACTCGTCCGTGCAGAAGATCTGCAGGGTCTGCTCGCGCGGGAGCGTGAGGCAAGACGCGAAGTTACCTGTGACGCGAGGGAGGGAGAAGGATGTCGCGTCAGCGATCGTCGTTGTTGATGAGTGTGATCCGGTGTTGAATGGAATCTCGACCGAGGAAGGCGTTCGAACGCGCGGAAGGGAAGATGTCGACGTACCGCCGTTGGCGACGGCGAAGGCGAGAGCGGGGGAAACCGGCATGTTTGAAGGAAGGAGGAGTGTTGAAGCGAGCGGTGGGGAGTAGTAATGAGTGAAGGGTCACGTCTTCTGACCCCTTAAAAGCACTCTCGTTATGTCAGCACTCTCGTTATGTCAAAATCTGACTCGGATTTTTTTGACGACAATTGTCGGAAAGGTCACACATCCACTCACACGCACCTCACGAAACGCTAAAGCACACGCCAAAATGGACGCCCAAGGAGCCCTCAAGATCGCCGGCATCGCCTCCGTACGTTTTCCCGCCTTTAAGACCACCGACGTGTCCCGATGGCCGCGATGCGCC
>Ga0209666_1000422_pt1 | contig 32987 bp, 27 predicted proteins | sample SaaInlV_125m_DNA_FD_184679 | JGI IMG/M metagenome (GOLD analysis project Ga0209666, IMG submission 184679) | Marine microbial communities from expanding oxygen minimum zones in the Saanich Inlet - Saanich Inlet SI037_S3LV_10m_DNA (SPAdes)... | ecosystem: Environmental > Aquatic > Marine >...
GCCCATATTAGCGGCCATGTTAGCGCCCATACTAGCGCCGAGCCCTGCGCCCATATTAGCGGCCATGTTAGCGCCCATATTAGCGCCGAGCCCTGCGCCCATGTTAGCGGCCATATTAGCGCCCATATTAGCGCCGAGCCCAGCGCCCAGACCCATCGCACCCATACCCCCAAACGCACCCATACCTCCGATTCCGCCGATGCCCGCGCCGCCCAAGCCGCCCAAGCCGCCCAACGCCGCGAGATTGAATCCACCGGGCATCCCGGCACCTCCAAGACCGCCGAGAAGTCCGCCGCCGAGAAGTCCGCCGCCGAGGCCGCCGCCCAAGCCCCCTCCGAGGCCCACTCCGAGGCCCCGGCCCAAGCCACCTCCGAGGCCCACTCCGAAACCGCCGAGACCGGCGCCGGCCAACCCGAGCCCGAGGCCGCGGACGGCGTCCATCGGAGAGGTTCCTCCCGCGCCTAGCCGCGCGAGTAGCTCCTCCCGGCCGCGCGTGATGTCATCGACGCCGGGATGACCGTCGGTTCTGACTCGCTTGGCCGGCGGCGCCGCCGCGGGGGTTTCCGCCGACCCGCCCCCGAGCGACGCCACGATGGAGTTGATGGGCACGCCCATCTGCACGAGGCGGAACACCTCGTCCGCGGCGCCACTCGTCTGCACCAGCTTCAGCAGCCCGTCCAGGTTAGCCCCGCCGAGCGACGACGGCAGCATGGATGAGGTGCCCGCCATGCCGGACTCGTTGAGGCCGAGCAACCCCGCGGCTTGCGGGAGCATGAGAGGATTGGCCGCGAGAGGATTGGCCATCTCGGCGCCCCCGACCGCGTGGTTGGTCCTGCCCATGTGCCCCAGCCCCGCGCCCAGGCCGTGGAGGCCGCCGTGGAGGCCGGTCAGCCCCCCGCCGCCCGCGCGGGTGTTAGTGGCGGCCACGTTGCCGTCCATGCCCAGCGCGAGCGCGTTGCTCTGCACCTGGCACAACTTTTCCATCATCGACGCGTACTCGGCGAGAACCTCGTTGCGGGACACCGCCACTTCCTCCTCGATGCCCCCAGCGCCGACGTTGGCGGGCTTGAGGTAGGCGCCCGCGGGTCCCTTGGGCTTGGGCTTGCGTCGTTCGCCGGGCCCCAGCGGTCCGTCGAGCTCGAGCCTGAAGTCGTCTTCGCCGAGTTCTTCCCGCGTCTCGTTGAACCCGAGGGCTGCGTCGATCGTCTTGTCGTCGACGTGCTCCTTGGCGTCGGACTTGGCCCTGGCTTTGGCCCTGAGCTTGGCGTGGAGGTGGTTCTTGATCGCGTTGTCGGTGCGGCCGGGCAGGAGCTTGGCGATGGACGCCCAGCGGTTGCCGAGCTTCTTGTAGGCGGCCATTATGGTGCGATCCTCCGCCTCGCTGAAGTTGTCGCGCCGGAGCGTGGGATCCAGCTGGTTGCACCATCGCAGGCGGCAGGATTTGCTGCTGCGGTTGGGGATTCCCTCGGCGATGAACGACCAGTTGCGCGCGCCGTGGGTCATCACCAGCATGCTCAGCCGGGCGTCCTCCTGCGGGGTTCGAAAGGTCGGAAGACGACGGGTGAGAAAAGTCGGGTAGGTGCAAAAACGTGCGGGGTGTCCTCTGAGTGATCGTGCGGGGGGAGAATGCGGTGTAGAACGCGCGGGCGTAGCGTCCGCGGACCCCGACGGCACCGAGACCGCGAGCTACGTTCGAACGATGGACTCATGGGAACGATGCGCGGCGATCCGGGGCGCGATCCAGGGCGCGATCGCGCGACCGAGAGCGGAACCGCGACCGAAGCGGAACAACTCCAATCTTCGAACACGTGCAGGTAAAACCTCTGGTTTGCGCGGTGACCTCGGGCGCACCTCGGGGCTCCACACGGTCTTGTAAACCTTCGCCTTCATGTCGCCGCCGTCGCCGTCGCCGTCGTCTTTGTACATGTTCGCATCCGCATGTTCGGTCTCGGGATCCATCGCGACGGCCTCCCGCGCGTCCCGTTCTGTCCGCGGGGCCCGACCGCGCCCGAACCCATTTTGCACCTACCCTGATGAACGGACATTGGACAAAAAGTCTCTGGAGTTGATGACACATATCTGGAGGTCTTCCGCCCTTCCATTCCCTTCCAAAGATTTTTCTTATCCAGGAACGCGTAGTAACCTAGTTTGAAAAAATATCTTCTGACGAGGACTTTTTCACAAACTGGAGAGTATTTATTCGAACTGGAGAGTATTTATTCAAACTGGAGAGTACTTATTCATTCAAGAGTTGTTTAATCGGGTTAATTAGCACCAGTCGGTTTTGCTGGTAATGAACCAGACCGGGACTGGAGTGCGTTTTCGACCATGTCACCATGTTTGCAGCGTTGATCTTCGAGTTTATGAGATTCAGGTTTGGCTCGAGCCCTGGACGCACACCCTCCCCGCCCTCCCCGCCGCCCGCGTGCGAGCGTATCGATGAACGACAGGGTCCTCGGCCTCGTCCTCTGCACCGCCGCCACCGTCGCGTTCGCCTACTACACCGTCTGGGCGCTCGTCACCCCGTTCATCGACGACGACCACCCCGTGCTCGACTGGTTCCCCGATCGACGATACGCGGTCTTACTCCCCGCGGCGCTCGGGGCGCTGCTCGTCGCGTGCGTGTGCGTCTTCCTAGGGTCCGTGATGGCCGTGCACCTCAGAAACCACGGACCAAAGTCCAAAATCGCGTAGGTAGGAGACGTCGCGTAGATCGGTGTAGAGGAAGAGGAAGGCGCGCGCGCCCGTCGGTGCCGACTTAGGGATTGCATCTTTATACAATGGCGGAGCCCTGGGAGCTGACGCTGGAGCGCGCGCTCCTCTCCCGCCTACCGCCCGCACCCTCGGCGAATGAACCCGATAACGACGACGACGACGACGACGACGTTTCCATCGAACAAAACGCGGAGGACAGAGCCGCGCGGCTCGACGAGCTCATGGCTCTTTCGTCCATATACGGCGAAAACCTTCGGGGCCCCGCGTCCGTCGTCGCGGCGCGGATGTGCGCCGGCGACGACGTCGACGCGTTCGACGACGACGTCATGGACGCCGCGATTCGATTCGATCTGACCGTCGAGCTCGACGAGACACCCGGGCGGCGCATCGAGGTGACGATCGACGGTGAGCATCCGGGGGAAACGTCATCGTCGTCATCGTCATCCTTCTCTTTGACGCACCCGCCCCCCGTCACGCTGCACGTCATCTTCCCGCGCGATTACCCGTCTATACGACCGCCGATGATCGCGCTCACCGCCTCGTGGCTCCCGCCCCGAACACTGGACGCCGCGTGCGATGCGATGGAGGCCATGTGGGTGCCGGGGGTGCCCGTCGTGTTCGAGATGGCGACGTGGCTCGCTGGTGGTAAGTTTATCTTTTTAGTCTCGTACGGGCAATTAGATTGACGTCGTGTTTTGTTCACAGGCGCGGTGGACGAATGCCTCGCTCCGGGCGGCGTCGTGGACCTCACCGACGTAACGGTCGATAAAACGGCCGATAACGCGAGCCGCGGAGTGTGCACATCGACCGATTCACAGGACGCCTTGTTCCGTGTGCTGCGCCACGACGCGGTGGAGAAGGAGCGACGGTTCGCGGATGGCACGCATCGATGCGGCGTGTGCTTTGACCAAGTTCTCGGTTCACGCTTTATCCGCCTCTGCAAGCCTCGGTGCGATCACAGGTTCTGTGAGACCTGCGTCACCGCGCAGGCGACGATACACGTGGTGGACGGGACGGTCGGGTCGATCGTGTGCCCGGAGCCCGGTTGCGGCGCGCCGGTCGACCCCGAGGTTCTCCGGCGTCTCCTGCCTGCCGAGCGATTCGAGCGATGGGAAAAGTTGACTCTGGAGCGGTCGTTGGACGCGATGTCGGATTTGGTGTACTGCCCGCGGTGCGAGGCGCCCGTGATTGAGGACGAGGGCGGGGACCATTGCGGCCGGTGCGCGTCGTGCATGTTTACGTTTTGTTCGCTGTGCCGCGAATCGTGGCACCCCGGTACGGTTTGCCTGACCCCGGAGCGTCGCCTGTTGGTGCTGGAGTCCCGGAACCGTGGTGACGCCAAGATGGGCGATGACGCGCGGCGCAGGCACCGGGAGCAGGTGGCGGACGCCATGGCTCAGCGTTACATCGACCGCGAGGGTAAGCAGTGCCCGCGGTGTAACACGGGCGTGGTGAAGAGCGAGGGGTGCAACAAGATGACGTGCGGCGGCTGCGGCTGTTTCTTTTGTTACAAGTGCGGGAAAGAGTGCTTCGGTTACGAACACTTTCGCGAGGGGGAGTGCTCGTTGTTCGACCTCGACGCCATCGCCGCGTGGGAGCGGGAGATGAACGCGGCGTTTGTGGTTCAGGAGAACCGGAACAGGGACGCGCACGTGAGGGGCGGGGAGGTACGACAGACGCGGTGTCCGAAGTGTAGGCAGCCTAACTGGAAGCTCGAGGGCAACAACCACGTTAGGTGCTGGAGCTGTAACCAGCATTTCTGCTGCGCGTGCATGAAGGTGGTGCGACGGGGGCAGGAGACCCGCGATCACTACGGGACCGGGCCGGGTAAGTGCAGGCAGCACTCGGCGGACTGATAGGAATAGCCTCTTAAGTGTTAAAGTAGATATACCGCCGGAGACAACTTCTTTGCCAAAACGTCCTCGAAAGTCAAAGTTGTGTGCAATGGACGCCGAGGTCTCGGTTCCCAACGATGGCGGTGGCCAGTCCAAGATGGAGGCTAAGCGCGTTCAGATGATGGTGAGCCGCACGCGATTTACCGAGTATCCATCTCGCAAAGCCTCACGCCCCGGCACGCGTCGCCCACGATCTCGCGCCAGATCTCCACGCCCGATCCGCCATTCAAAACAAAACATCCCTGACCCGCACCGCCCCCATTGGTCGACGACAGGACCGCCTGAACGCCATCGAGGAGGCGCGTAAGGCCGAGGCGGACGCGCGCAGGGCCGAGTTGGACGCCGCCGCGGACCCCCGCGAAAACATACGATCTTTCCTCGCAACGTTCGAGACGCAAAAGGCACGGGTGGAACGGGCGGTGGATGGACATCGCACCGCGGTTGGCACCCCCGACGCGACGCCGCCCGATGAACTCCGCGCGGCACTCGACGCGCTCCAGACCGACATCATCGCAATGGAGCGATCCGTCGCGGAGGCGTCCTACTTCCTCCCGCCGTACGACTCGCGCGCGTGCACCGCCGCCGTGGATGCCCTCAAGAAGACCGTCGCCGACGCCACCGGCACGCTCCTCCCGAGGAAAAAGTTTAGCTTTTCCAAAAAGAAAAAGGAGAGCGCGCAGGCGGAGACTAAACCCGAGGAGAAAGAGACGAAAGGAGAGGACGTCGCCGCGCAGCTCGCGCGCATGGGCATCACGACCGACGGCGAAGGCGAGGGACCGGGCCTGCGGAACGTCACGGGGGAGACGATCGTCGTGGACGGTGCCGCGCTGGCGTCGGCGTCGGCGTCGGGCTCGGGGGACTACGAGCTGAAACACCTCACCGACTGCGAGGTGTTCCTGTGCAACACCACGCCCTTGCGCGCGATTCGTGTGCACGATCTGAAGAACACGAAGGTGTACGCGGGTCCCGTCGCCGGGAGCGTGTTGATGCACGGACTGAGCGGGTGTACGCTGCACTTGTGCGCGCGGCAGGTGAGGGTACACGACGCGGGGAACGGAACTTCTTTTTACGTCCGGACGGCATCCGGGCCGATCATCGAACACTCCACCGACGTGGCGTTCGCGCCCTACGCGTTCGTATACCCGGGCAGTGATAAGGTGATGGAGGAGGCGGGGTTCGGGGGAACGGACCCGGGACGGTGGGCCGAGGTTGAGGATTTCGGGTGGATCAAACAGATGCAATCGCCGAACTGGAGGATCATTCCCGAGCACGAAAGAGTGGCGCCGCCGAAGCCTCCTGCTGTGATTTAATTAGTCTATCATATTCGCAAAGCTTGCTGCGCTAGTGTACACACACGTGTCTATTCAGAACCCGGATCCCTTACGTCGGTGCCCGCGCATGGGAGTTCGCCCGGCGTTGCGCTCCATCGATCGTTCCCGCGACCGGTCCCTCGACGGCGACCTGCTGTTAGATACCCGACCGTTCGACCTTCCCGGCGACCTGCTCCTCCTCGATCCATCGTCGGACCCCCCCACCGCGGACCCGGCCGGTGAGTTGGACCGCGATCCCTGGTAACTGTAGTTCATCGCGCGCCTCGCCTCCGGATCCATCGGAGCCTTGCCGTGCCAACCGAAGTGCGGTTTTTCGTGGTTTGTGTCCGCGCCGACTGCCTTGAAGCGGTTCATGGCGATCGTGGCCCTCGCGGCGGCTCTGAAGTTGCGCCTCGTGGGTTTACGTGAGTTGGTGTCGACGATGGGTTGGCCCTCCGCGGTGGTACCCGCCCAGATCACGCGCTTCTGCCCGGCGGCGACGAAACGGTTAGCGGCCATCACGGCAGTCGCGGCTCTTCGGAACGGGTTCCTGGATTTGCCCCCGAAGATCTTCAGCAGCGCGACTCTGTTGTCTTCATCCTCCGGGTCCGGCGAGCCGCGGTCCATCTTCTTGCCGACGGAGCTGACGCGTTTGAGGATGGACTTTTGGCTGTCCGACCGGTTACCCATGCCGCGGACGGTCGGAGCGTCGGTCTCGCTTCCCGACGACGCGTTATCCCTCTGCTCCGCCCTGGTTTGATTGAGCGTCACCGGCGGCGTAGGCGCGCCGACTGGGTAGTCCTGGCGCCTGTACTCGGCCGCTATGCCCTCCTTCTCCAGCACACCCTTGAGCATCGGGTTCTGGCCATTCTGCGAACTCTCCCGACTGTCCCGGTCCTGCACGACGAGGGTTCGAAACAGCGGCCGTTCCCCGTTTTGCGAACCCTCCCCGTCGCCTATGGATAGCTGACTCAACCCGCCCCTGTCTCCGCCTCCTCCGTACCGCGCCGCGAGCTCATCGCTCGTCACAAACTTGGCCCCCGGCGGCAACTCGATCGGCGGCGGTATCGCCCGCCTGGCACCCGGCGGGGGCGCGCCCGGGTTCACCAGCGGCGGAGCGCCGTTCGCTGACCACACGTTCTGGCTTGAATCGTTCTGGTTTGAATCGGCGCCGAACTCGTTGGACACGGCGCTGCTCCCATCCGCGTCGGTGTCGGAGCCCCGGGGCTGACGCAGCCGCGCGCGCATGTACTCCTGCACCGCGTGGTCGCCCTGGGGGAGCACGTGCTTGTACCTGGGCGCCAGGTTGGCGTCGTTCACTCGGCCGGTCGTTCTGTAATCCGGGGTTCTGTCGCCGGGGGTGGGAAACGTGACGCCGCCGTGGACGCGGTAGTCTGGGGTGGCGTCGCCCGGCACGTGGTGAACGCGCGACGCCGGTCCCACGCGGTGCCGCGGGCGGCCCTGCGAGTCCAGGCTGACGTCGCTGCCGGTCCCGACGCTCAGACCGCTGCCGCCGCTGCCGGTGCTCAGCGAGCTTCGCAGCGAGTGCGGGGCGTCGCGGCCCTGGGAGTGAATTGTGGGGAGACCGTCCCTCAAACTCTTCCGCTCGCCGCGTCCGTTACCTCCTCCCGCCGCGTGCTGCGACAACGACGACGTGGAGTCGGTCCTGAACCCCGTGAGGTCCTGGCTGTCGTCGTCCCACGCGCTGAGATGCTGCCCGCCGCCCCTCGCGCTCCGCCTACCTCGCAACGGATGCCCGTTCAACCGGCGACCCCGCCCGCCGCTCCCATCCGACGAAAACGATTCGGGAGAATCCGATCCCCGGCGCCCGTACCGATCCACACCCTCGTCGCTGCTGCTGCCCGGGCGCCCATCGTAACTCACGTGTGGGTTATCGAGCCAGTCCACCAGGTGTTCGCACACGTCCACGTACCTTCCCGCGAAGGAGTGATCCGTCTTCAACATCGCGACCCGGCGCGGCTGTCTCAGTCTGGTAAACTCGGGGTTATGATCGGGGTTTCCAGAAGCCTTTCCAGAAGCCTTACGACCGACCACCACATCGTTCACCGCGTGGAAAAACAGCTTGGGCTTACCACTGGCGCACGGGGGCTGGCTCGGCACCAGCATCGCGCGGACACCCCACGGGTGCGCGCATCCAACGAAACCAGCGCATTCATCGCGCAACTCATCCAACGCCGCGAGCGCAACCGCGGAACCAAACGAGTACCCAAACAAAAACACCCGCTTAGGATCTATCCACGGTAAGTTCGCCGCGTGCCTCACCGCGGCGCACGCGTCGTCCCTCTCACCCACGCGCGCCCACGTCCGCTTACCCCCGCTGAACCCGCACCCGCGAAAGTTAAATCGCACCGCCGTGACCCCCGAGGCCGATAGCCGTCTGGCGAGGTGCGTCATGAACGGGTTCCTCATGTTGCCGCCGAGGTACGGATGCGGGTGGCACAACACGACGCATGTCCCGGTCTTACCCGTGTCTGGCGGGGCGCCGCCGCCCAGGCTCATCCACCGCCTGCCGCGGTTGCACGTACCTTCCAGTTCCACGTCCCCGGTGCTCAAAATCTTCATCGCGAGTTCCTTATCCGCGGCGTCGGGGGCGCACCTGTCCCCGGCGGTCGTGGGCGCCTGATTGATCGTGACGGGGAATTGGGTTCGTTAGGTGGTGTAAGGTGTGATCCTGTGGGTCGATCGCGGTGGGTGAAAGCGCGGTATCGGCGGTCGCGTCCTCGCGCCTCGGTGAGATATTTCACGAATGGAAGGGGGGCACAGCGGATGGAGGTGACGGGCAGCAGGTCATGGACTCACGTCGTCGTAGTAGGACTTGCCGCCCTTGGCGAAGAAGGCTTCGGCGTCGGGGCCGAGGTTCAGGAGCTCCGCGGGGTTAGCGTCCATCGGGTTGAGCTCCTTGGGCGCGGACATGCCCGTGGAGGCGCCGCTCTGGCAGTTCCCCATGCTCGCTCACGTGTCCCGAGACGCACGCACGCTTTCGGGGGGAGCGATGGCAGCGCGCGGGCGGATGCTCCCTTCCGGCGTCAACGCGTCCGCGATCTATCGTCCGTGGGACATCGACCTATGGAGATTGGTCGGGAGTGGGTCAGGGGATGGATATCGCGAAAATGGATGTGCTCGGGCGCGGGTTCTACCCGTCATGCGCGACGAAACGGGGACGCGGGTGACGAGGACCCTCGTTTGTTGAACGGAGACTCTTCGTGGGGCGCGCGACGCGGGACGGTACACGGGAAGACGAAGCGACGCACCTCGATACTACCCCAATCACCTTCGAATGCTCCCGCGCCGCCGAGAATATCCCGTGCGGTGGGGTCGCCGCGAGGCGTCGCGTTAATGCGCCCGACGATGCGACGAAGGGGCAAAATGTCCACCAACGAGAACGTCTGACTTCTGAGACTGCGAAGCGGTACGTATACAGATTTTGGCACTCGCGCGAGACCATGACACATCCAGACCCAATTTAGACCCTCATTTTGAGGTTTTGATGTTTGGACGTTTCCAGTTTTTCCGGGAGTCCCTAAGGACACAAGCGGAACAGTCAGGGTTAATTAAACCTAAACACGTGTGGCACGTCCAGTCTAATAGATCTTGCGACTGATCTAGCGACCAGAGAAAATGAAAATTCCATAAAATAATAGCGTTATGTGATTATCAGTGCGTTTTTTGTCGAGGCCCTCCGCCACCCACGTCGTGAACTCCGTTGTGAGTCGCTCTGAGGGCCGCGCGAAAGCCAGGGAAAGTGGATCAGAGCTCGAGACAAGTGGCGTTGAAGCGTCGTTCACTCGCACACACGATCTCGCGACTGTGGCGTGTTTGGTAACTGTTCGGGCCCGGTACTCGCCCGTATCTCGACGATGAGTGGGTGTGGAGCCATGTCGGCCGCTCGGTGCGCGTCGATCGGCGCCAGGGCGTCCACCGCGGGCGCGCCCGTTCGCCGCGCCGGCGCCTCCGATGGAAAACAACGCAGGCTCATCGGCAACCGCCGACGCGCGGCGGTGACGCGCGCCGCCACCGCGGACGATGCCGTGGCGGCCGTCAACGAGGCGAAGGAAGCCGCGCAGGCCGCCATCGCGCCGTACGTGAACGCCGACCAGCTCGCGTCCGCGCGAGCCGCGCTCGAGACGGTGCGCGCGAGTGCCGTCGAGATGGGCGGTGACGTCGACGTCACCGCCGCGCTCGCGTCGCTGCGCACGCAGCTCGACGCGATGCGTGAGGCGCTTCCCATCGACCCCAGCTCGCTCCCCGACATCGATCCCATGGCGGCGTGGCAGATGGAATCCACCATGGTGGACCTCGCGGGGGACCAACCCGCCGTCGCGGGCGCCATCGCAGCCGCGTTCGTCGCCGGCACCTCCCTAGCCATGGCCCGCGTCGCCGGCGTCAACGGCGACTCCACAGCCTTGACCGCGTACGACGGCGAGACCTTCGACGGCCTCCCGACCGCGTACGACATCCCCGCCATCCGCGAGTACTGGAGCAGCAGGCCCCTGGCGTCCTTGAAGCGCGCGTCGGGTCTCATCGCCAAACTCACCGCGTGGGGCGCGGGTGTCGCATCCGACGTCGCCACCGACAACGTCGAGCGCAACTCGCGGAAGCGCGCGATCGCGATGCGAGATTTGATCAGCGAGCAAGGCCCGGCGTTCGTGAAGGTGGGCCAGGCGATCGCCATCCGACCCGATTTGCTCCCTCAGGCGTACCTGGACGAGCTGCAGAAGCTTTTGGACCAGGTTGCGCCTTTCGGATCGGCGGAGGCCCGGGTGATGATCAAGGCTCAGCTCGGTAACGGGCTGGAATTGGAGGATGTCTTCGAGGACGCCGCCACCGCGTTCGCGAAGCCCGTCGCCGCGGCGTCCATCGGGCAGGTGTACAAGGCGACGCTCAAGCCCGGCGTCGCGGGCGTGGGCGATGCCGAGGCTGAGACGTGGGGCCGCCAGGTCGCCGTCAAGGTGCAGCGCCCCGACATCTTAGGCGTGGTCACCCTGGACCTCCTCGTGATCCGCTCGTTACTCGAGGCTGCCGCGTCGATCCCGACGGGCGGTAACGCGCTCCTCGAGCAGGTAGTCCAGACCGCGGAGGGGTTCATCCCCGTCCTCGACGTCGCCGCGGAACGGTTCATGGAGGAGCTCGACTACGGCTTGGAGGCTAACAACGCGAGCCGATTTGAAGCCGACATGGCTTCGGTGGAGGTTGTCAGGGGCGCGGTCAAGGTGCCGCACGTGTTCCGTGGGCTCTCCGGGCGGTGCGTGCTGACGCAGGAGTGGGTGACTGGTCGTAAGCTCACGGAGATCACGGCGGATCCAACCACCGGACCGATCCGCGCTAAGCTGGTGCAGACGCTGCTCAACTCGTACATGGTGCAGTTTCTTGAGACTGGTTTCCTACACGCGGATCCCCACCCAGGGAACTTCATGCTGATGCCGGACGGACGTCTGTGCATCCTGGACTACGGCATGATGACGGAGATCTCGGAGGATCAGAGGATCGCGTTCATCGAGTACATCGCGCACCTCTCAGCGCGTGAGTACGACAAGACCCTGGAGGATCTCGTCAACCTCGGATTCGTTCCGGAGTCGTTAGTGAACGACCCGGCGAACAAGGCCATCGTGGTGCCGGTGCTGGCGGAGACGTTGGAGACCCTGTACGGCAGCGGCGGTGGTATCACGGCCAAGACGGACGCGCTCAACGCGCAGTCCGCGTCGCGCGTGGGCGAACTGAGCGATAAGCTCGAGTCACTCGCCAAGGACTACCCGCTCCAGCTGCCGCCTTACTTTGTCCTGATCCTCCGAGCTTTCGGCACCCTGGAGGGTCTGGGGCTGAGCGTGGATGAGAACTACGCCATCGTGGACGAGTGCTTCCCGTATGTCGCGCGCCGTATGCTCGCGGATGATTCCCCGCGCATGCGCGCCGCGCTTCAGTCGTTCGTCTACGGCGGCGGTGACAGGCTCAAGGTGTCGCGAGTGCGGGACATCGCCGCGGGTTTCTCTGAGTTCACCAACAACCTCGGCGAGACCGAAGCCGTCGCCGCGGAGGCTGCGGCGGCGCTCAGGGCCAAGGATGCCGCCTCGGGTGCCGACTCGGGTGTCGACTCGGGTGCCGAGGGTAAGACCCAGGCGGAGGTCGACGCGGCGACGCGAGACGCGTTGGCGTTGGTGTTTAGCGCCGAGGGTAATTACCTACAGGAGATTCTGGTGGAGGAGGCGGTGCGGGCGGCGGATTCGCTCGCCAGGAACGCGGCGTCGCAGGGCTGGCGCGCGCTCGGCGCGGGCGCTCCCATCGCCGCGGGCCTCGGGCTCATCGCGCCGCCCCTCGCGCTCATCCCCGGCGTGAACATCCCCATCCTCCTCTCCCTCGTCGCCGGCTCGAACAGGGATGGCGTGAAGCTCACCTTGGACGATAAAAGGAACCTCGCGCTCCTGCGGTCCATCGCCGAGCTCGTCGCGCCGGAGTTCGCCAAGCGACTCGAGCAGGCGCAGGCCGCGCCCCCTGGCGGGATGACCGCCAACCTCACCCCGGAGGAGGCGAGACGGCTCTTGGCCACTCTGCAAGACATCGCGCCGACGGTGGCGCCCGGAGTGCGGCGCATGGGCAACGACTTCGCGACTAAGCTCGGTAAGAGGCTCGCGGAGCGAAGCAGGGAGGACCTGCGGGGATTCAACGCGCCGCTGCCTGGTGTACCGGCGCCCGCGGAGTTTCTCAACGCGCTGGAGAGGTCCGGGTTCTTCGGTCCGGGTTCTTCCAGGCGTTGAGTCGAGTGGACGGGTGGGACGAGGAAGGATTTGATTTGATTTTTTACGTGAGAGAACTCGACTGGCGTCGGGTTCGCACGCCGCCGCCGCTGTTTATACGCTTGTAATTCAACCGCTTCATTGCACGCAAAGAATAGTTAGTTGTCTATGTGTCCACACGCACGCTCCCTCAGTACCCGTCGCAGTTGACACCCAACGCCTTGGTTCCTCCCGTCTCTCCAAAGGCGCAGAGCCCGAACCTGTTCAGCGGCGCGCTCTTGTCGTAGTTACCCCAGGTGGCCTTGGCGAACGCGCTCCTGGCCTCGTCGCCCGCCAGTGTACCGGACGTGAACCCTTCCGCGTATTGGATCCACTCCGCCGTCTTGGCGACGTCGAACGGCGGATCTGACGGGTCGAACTCGGCGTTGTCGAGAGTGGCGAAGGAGTTCTTGAGGTACGCGACCAATTTGGTGGTCATGAGGAAGGATCGGCCTTGTGACTTTGGTGAGTAGGCGGACTTGGCGCCGGTGTACCACTCGTCGGAGGACGTGAGCCACCCGGTGACGTCTTTATTCTGTCCCTGGACCAGCGCGCTGGTCTGCGCGATGAGGTTGAGCGTGGATTGCTGGTACGCCTGCGCGGACTCCGAGAGGGTGATCTGGGAGAGGTCCGACAGGCGGTTAGCCTTCTTGGCCTCCGCTGGGGACGGGGAGGAGGTTAGCGTGACGCCGGCGACGAGCGCGCCGGCGAGGCCGGAGAGTACACCGCGGCGGGACGCGGCGGACGCGGCCGGCATCGTCACCACGTCGCGGGCGGCATCGGCACCCGAACCGGAAGATGATGATGCGGAGGCGACGGTGCCGTTATTCCGTCGAGGCTTGGAGGCGGCCGCGGTGGATCCGGCGGTGGCCAGCGCGGGGGTTCGCGCGATGGAGGCGAACATGGCGTTCGTGTGCGACGTGCGGGGTCGGTGGGGGGCGTGACAAGTCGGCGCCGCGCGTGAGCAGTGGCGAGGCCTCGCGGTGTTACCAAAAACCAGCGTTGTTGACAAGTCAGCAAAAGAATATCGCTCCAAAAGATCTGAATTCTGCGTTTTGATAGGCTGAAGGCGACGAGACACGCGAATGGTCGCGTTGACCGCATTTATTCGTTTTACAAGACGTGCACTCGACAACACGAGGCTACGATGACAGCGAGGCGACCCCCAACACACACGTGAAGCTTTGTCGCGTCCCTGGGGGTCCTCAGCCGCTCTTATCGTCACCGCCAAACGCGTTGTCGTGAAATCCCAACTTTACCAAAAAAAACCAAACGACGTAAACTCCGTTGCGTACACCCGTACTCATTCCTGGGACCCGTCGTATCCCCCTCATCATCAGTACGGCACGCCGATCGTCTGCTGCACCGTTCTCCAACGCTGAAGCACCGACAGCACCTCCCCCGCACAGGGTAACACCTCGCCTAGAGCCCACAGGTTCCTTCGCTCGCGGCTCACCGGCGGGCCCAGCCTTCGAAACTTTGGCGCCGTCACCGTCGAAACCGTCGAAACCAAACCGCGCGCTCCGATTGAAACCGCACCCGGCGGCATGAACGGCTGGGCTCGAGCGGAGAGTCCCTTGCTTCCGACGAAAGCCGGCGCGGGTAACGGCTGAAAGACGCTGAACGACGGGAAGGGCTCCGGCTCCATCCGGCGACTGGCGCTTCTGTCCGGGTGCGAGTCCAGACAGTCGGAGACGACGTCGCACATCAGGTGGTCCACGTCCGCGTCCACGCACGTATCGTCCGCGAGCGAGCACGAGTTCTGCCTGGAGAGCGACGCGTCCGCGGCCGCCGATACGCCGTCCTTCGGGTCGTCGAGAATGTTGAGCAAGGACGCGAAGTCCATGGAGCAGTGCCCGGCTCCGAAGTCTTTCAAAGGCTCCGTCGTCTCCTCGTCGACTCGCGGCGGTGGTTTGTACTGAGACGCGGTGAGCGTCCGCGCGCCGGAGCGTCGCTTGAGCGGGGACCGGACGTCATCGTCGGTATCGGTATCGGACGGCGATCGCGCGCGCCTGCGCTTGTGCGGCGTGTCGGTGGGACACTCGAACGTGAGCGAGTCCGAGTCGGAGCCGCCGTCGACGCGAGGCGAGCGCCCACTTTTTCCTCCTTTTTGAACCGAAGAAGCGGCCCTCTCCTCCTCGAGCCCGAGCCGAGACGTTTGGCTCTGGCGGCGGGGACGCGTGGAGGCTGGGGAACATCGCGCGCGCCCCGGCAGCGACGATATCGCGTTCGCGCGGAACGACGAGTACGCGTCCGTGAGGGCGGAGCGCTCGGGCGGGGATCGGCGCGCGCGGGTGGGGTCGTTACCGGCGCGCGCGTCGGGGTTGTTTTGGCTGGGGTTTGGCGGTGGGGCGGGGGGCGTCGGGTTCCCGGCGAGCGCGGGTAACGCGCTCTGCGTGCGTCCGTCGAGGGGGCGCGCGCCCTTGCCGCTCACGTCGGCGTCAGGTCCAGCGCACATGGATACGAGTATTGGATGCTTAACACCTCAGGTTTCCCCAAGGCTCGTGCACCGGGCGTAACAAGCTCGGTTATGACCGCTCCAACGGCGGTATCCACGTTTGTGAAGTCGTTAGAAATCGCGAAAGGTCGCCGAGTCATAATCTGGCCAGGTGGCGTCGGCAGGTCGGGTTCAAACTCGCTTTTGTTCAAACTGTTTGGCTGTTTGGCTGTTTGGCTTTTTGGCTTTTTGGCTTTTTGGTGACTCGCAGACGGGTGACTAGCTAGACTCGTGTGGGTGGGTGACGGGAACGCACGCGAAGCTCAATTACAAACTGAATTACAACCCAACCCCAATTAGAAGGACATGGACGCCAGCGCCGCGGTCACCGCACCGGACGCCGCGAACAGACCGATGGACGAAGCCCTGGCGCTCGCGTTGTCGATGCCGTTCGTCGTCTTGTCCCAAACCATGTGCCGGAACCCGCCTAGGGTGTGATAGACGAACGGGAACCCGATGAGCGCCTTGGTGGGAAACACCAAGAAAGGCACCGTGGACTTGAACCCCTCGATGAAATACGGAAGCGCCTCTGGGCCGCCCACCGCGGACAGAGTCCCGCCGAAAGCCACAGCGCCCGATAAGACGCAACCCGTGACTCGGTTGGTGATTGACGAGAGCGCGACGATCGGGAACTTGTAGTGGGTGGAGCCGTCGATGTCGAGCACGTCGGGAGATAGAGGTCTCTTCTCCAGGAGCTGTACGGAATGGGATGAACGGGAGGGTGGGGAACACAGGGAGGTCAGTCTCGAGGATGACGTGAAAAAGTGCAACCCTAACGGAGATCTATCTTTTCCGTAACAACGCGGCGGACGACGACGGATCCATGGCACGCGCTCCCGGGTTCAACCGTCGTTCGCGGCGCCGTTCGCGACGATGGAAGCGTTATGATGAGTTGGAAAACCGCGATCGCGCGCGCACCTCTCTGTGGTTTGCGGGGGTACCCAGGAACTTGGTCCCCGGCCCGTCCTTCACCTGCCCGTAATTCTCTGGCACCCCCACCTGCCCGATGCCCCTCACGGCGGCGAGCATCGCGTCGGTTCCGGCGGGACCCGCGCCGACACCGGGTCTCGCGCCAGCCGCGAGGGCCGCACGAGCGAGCGCGCCGGTCGAGTTTCGCGCGTGCTGCATGTCTCCTGCGCCGCGCCAAAGTGTCGCGCCCCTTCGACGATGTGAAAAATATCTCACACAGGCCGATCGTGGCGAAAACCGCCCGAAGCCCTCGAGGCAACGAACTGTCTCGCCACTCGAGAGGGCACCCACCGGCGCGATGGTTCGGCGGCGCAACGTCCACGTCGGCGACCCGGACGACGATGACCCGCCGCCCGCGGCGCCCGGGCTGGATGAGCCCGGGCAGCCCCGAAGCCGGGGCCGCACCCGCGGGTCCGCGTTCGCCAAGCGGCGGCAGACCCCGAGCCCGCCACCAACAACCGCAGATCAGGGCGGATCCCGCAGGACGCGCGCGGGTGACGTGAACACGTCGCCGATCGTCCCGGGGGGTGCGTCGGCGGCTCCACCCGACTACGCCGACGACCACGTGGACAATCCCGAAGGAGGATTGGACGATCCCGAGTTGGGCATCCCGAAGGAAGCCCGCAATGCGCTCAAGAGCTCCGTCGAAAGGGTCCGCGCGCTCGAAGACGGCTTCATGGAGCTCGGCGTTCTCGTCATGGAGTGCCTCGAAGAAAAACCCAAAGGGGACATGCCCGACGACGTCTTCAGGACGATCAAGGCGCTGGAGGGATACAGGATGATCACCGAGCTGTGGAAAGAGGGCGCCAGGGCGGGCATACACCCCAGCGACGTCCTCTCCAGTGTACCCCCAGATTTACTTCGCGAGATCGGAGGCACAGATCCCGCCGCGCTTCTGCAGACGGCCACCGCCGGCATGCCGGCGGTTTGGTCATTTCTCCTGGAGAACTACCCGGAAGTCATCGCGCGGTCGCCGACGCAGGCCATCGTCGACTCACCGGCGATGAACCCGAAGGCGGCGACGAGTTCGCTCGAAGAACTCGTGTTTCCGGGTCTGGCGGAGCTCGGGATCGTCGGTAAGACTGGCCCCAGCGCGGGCCGACGGACCGGGGGCGGCATGCCGCCACTTCCGCCCGAACTCGTCGGGGCCAAGATCAGCGTCATCACCACCAAAGAGATCAGGTACGAGGGCATCTTGTACGAGGTGCGCCAAGATGAATCGTCGTTTAGGCTCCACGAGGTCAAATCCTTCGGCACCGAGGGTCGCGTGAAGAAAGGGAAGAAGGTTCCGCCCGGGGACGTGTATAAAGGGTACGTCGACATCAAGGGCAGCGACATCAAGGACATCAAGCTCATCGACGTCATAGACAGCGAGAAAGGAGATGAATGGCCTGACCTCGACGACGCTAATAAGATGAACAAGGCGGCGGCCAAGAAGAAGCCCGGTTCCAAGAAGCAAAAAGATCTTCACGGTCGCATTCAGAGCGCCACGGAAGCGCTCGGGAAGATGACTTTCGCCGACGTCATGGACGAGATCAAGAAGTCCGCCGAGGGTGGTGACGGCGCGGTCTCCAAGCTCGACACCGGCGAGCTCGACGAGCATCTCTTCGGAGACGGCGACGGCGACGACGACGAGTACATTGAATACGGCTCGGAAGATGATGAATCGGACGAAGACGAAGACGACGACGACTACGAGTGGATTTCGCCTCCCGCCGATACGCCTTACAGGTACCGCATCGGCGATAGCGTGCTGGTCGCGTGGGACCCGGCGTCGCAGGACCCGCCGTACGACAAAGGATGGCGCCGCGCCATCGTGGTCGGCCGGCACGTCCCGGCGGATGGCTTTGACCACGCCAAGCTATCCCCGCGGGGCCGCGAGCTGTCGATGCTCGCGGCGATGTACACCTTACGCGACGCGGGTATCGACCCGACGGCGGCCGGCGAGGACACGCGCTTCCCGCCCATGGACGCATTCGTGCTGCCCTACGTCGTCAAGCTGACGAACGACGAAGGGAAGGAGGAGAGGGTTCCGATCCCCCGTGACGACGCGATGCACATCCGCGGGTGCTGGGAGGAGACGAAGAAGTGCGGTAAGAAACCGGCGAAGAAGCTGCGGTTCCGAACCAACGACCAGGTGGAGGTGTGGGTCGGCCCTGGGTACGACGGTAATCACGCCGAGTATGACCCCAAGCACTGTTGGATCCAGGGCACCGTCCGGGAGTTTTGGAGTTTCTACCCGGGGTGGGGCCGCGGGTGGGCCAACGGCCGGTGGATCGACGGGCTGCGCAAGGACCAGATCCCGTACATCGTCACACCCGCGGGCGCGGAGGATGAGATACACGCGCACAAAGTCGCGGGGCGGGTCGAGGAACTCTACCCTAACCCGCAGATGTACCAGACCGCCACGTCCCGGGTCCTGAACGACAACACGGTGTTGGTCCTCGCCGACACGGACGAGTGGATCCGCATACCCAAGCTGCGGTTCAGAGCAGGGTCGCGAGTCGAGTGCAAGATTCGCGACCCGGACACGTGTCCCAACGGCGGGTTCGCCCCCGGCGTCGTGGTCGGGACCTACTACAGGGAAGAAAAGTGGCGGCCGGGGGTATGCGCTCCGTACCAGGTCAAGCTGGACGGTGAGAAGAAGCTGATTTACGCACCCGTGGACGACGACACGTACATCCGCGCGATTGATTAATATAACGCTTTCGATGGTCATCACAGTTTGCTCACCGGCGTTTGCCCTAAACCCCTGGCTCGTCTCTCCTCTTCGCTTCTTTCTGCCGTGAATATCTTGCCCGGGTTCATGATCATCCGCGGGTCCAACGCCCGTTTCATCCTCCGCTGGCAGTCGACGTGATACGCCCCGTGCTCCCAACACACGTGCTTGATCTTCCCGATGCCAACCCCGTGCTCACCGCTCGCCGCGCCGCCCATCGAAATAGCCCGCTCGATGACTGTATCGTTTAACCGCATCAATCGTTCCTCCTCATCCGGCGCGTACGGTATCAGGCAGTGGAAGTTGCCGTCGCTGATGTGCGCGCACATCACGCACGGGAACCCGGCAGACTTGAAGTCAGCCTCCGTCTTGGCCACGCATTCAGCCAGTCGGCTCGTGGGAACGCAAACGTCGCCGACGTAAACCTTTTCTTTCCGCCGCGGATCACCCGCCATCAATCCCCGGTACCGCATCGCGCCAAGGTAACACCCACGCCGCGCGTCCCACAGCTCATCGAGCTCCTCGCCAGACGCCGCGAACCTCCACGTCTTGGCGCCGTTACGTTTCGCCATCTCGAGCATCGCGCGCCAGTCGCCCTCCGCGCCTTCCCGCGAGTTACCCACAAATTCTAAAAATAAAGTCGGAGCCACGTCCAAAGTGGTCTTGAAAACCGTGTTGGTGACCCTGATACCCTCGTCGTTCATGAGCTCGCAGCGAAGTAAGGTGTCCAGGTTAGACCGTACCGCGTCCACCACCGTACACGCCGCGGTCTTGACGTCCGGGAACACGACGACGGCGCCGCATCGAACCTTCGGCTTCGGAAAAGTCCGCACCGTCAACTCGGTGATTACCCCCAAAGTGCCCTCCGCGCCGAGGTATAGCGCGTTGAGCTCGTACCCGGTGCTGGACTTACGCACGGGCTGCCTGGTGCGAATCACTGCGCCGGTCGGGGTGACCACCACCATGGACCGAACGTTTTCCTTGCTGGTGCCGTACTTCAGTGTCGACATGCCGCTGCCGCCAGTGCTGGCCATGCCGCCGATCGACGGATTGGACGACGGATCTGGGCCGAATAAGAGCCCTTTGGGTTCAAGAAACTTGTTCAGCTCGTTCTTCAAAACCCCGGCGCCAACGACCGCGAGTTGCTCACCGTGAACCATGGACATCGTCTTCATCAGGCACGTGTCGATGACGACGCCGCCTTGGTACGCCACGCACCCTCCTTCCAGACCCGTTCCGGCGCCTCTGGTCACCACCGGAACCCTTCGCAGGTAACACAGCCGAACGATCGATGCCGTCTCCCGCGTGTCCAACGGCAACACCACCAAGTCCGGCGGGTGATGGGCGTGGTGGCCCATGTCCCCGGCGTAAGGCGCCACCTGTTTCGCGCCGCGGAGCACCCGGACCTCGCCGTCTGGGCATTTTTCATCGCCAATCAGCGCCTCGACGTCGGCGACGAAACGCGCGTCCACGACACCGTACGGCGCAGTCACCGGCGGGCAAACCTCGTCAAAGTCCCACGTCTCCGGCGACCCGAGCTCGTTCTTTATGTTCACAGCTGTGTCGGCACCCTCGGCACCCTTGTTCCTCAAGCGCCAGTTCGCGATTGCCGAGTTCAAGCCGTCAATCTCCAACAGAAACGCGTCGTGCCCGTGTTTCGAATCGATCGTGTACATCTCCGCGTTGGGCATGTGTCGCACGAGTTCCTCCTGCTGGTTGTACGGGTACAACGCGTCGCTGGTGATGCCCACGACCATCGTCTTGTGTCGCAACGACGCGAGCACGGAGTGGTACGATTCCCCGCGTCCCCTCGAAACGTCGTGCGTGTCGAGGGTCAGCGTCAGTTGCACGTAACAGTTCGGGTCGAACCTTCGCGTGAACTTTCTGCCTTGGTACCGGAGATAGTTCTCGACGTCGTAGAACGGCAGGGACTTGACCGCGCTGGGGTTCTTGTGCGTCTCGATGGCGATCTCGTCGTCCACCAACGGTCTCACACCGGCGCCTATTTTCGATAGCTTACGATTGAATTTATCGTCGATGGATTTGGGCGCTCGATAGGTGAGCATCGCCGTCATCCTCGCCGCGGCCAGGCCTCCTTTCGGCGGATCAGACGCGTCGTAATCCCCGCCGTTCCATCCCTCCCCGGCCATCACCGCGAACCGCTCCACCTCGCCGATGCCTATGGCCCAGTCCGGATGCCGGCCGCAACCCGCGATGAGGCACAGGGAATCGACGTAGGTCGGGTAGGTCGCGCCCCACTCCAGCGCCAGCATGCAGCCCATGCTTCCGCCTATGGCCATCTTGAGGTGTTTGACACCGAGGTGGTCGAGGAGCATGCGTTGGAGCCGGACGTTATCGCGGATGGTGCACGGCGACGGGAAGTCCGGGCCGTACCATCCCCCGTTCGATTTCCGCGGATCTTTGGACACCGGCGACGTCGTGCCGTAGGGCGAGCCGAGATAGTTGACGCACACGACGAAGTCCTTGGACGTGTCGATGGCGAACTGATCGCCGTCGCCCAGCATCTCGCCCCACCACTCGTGCACCACGCTGTTGGACGTGAGCGAGTGCCCGACGACCACCCCATTGTTTCCCGAGGGTGCGAGGCGCCCGTAGGATGAGTACGCCACGCGCACGTCCCGAAGGGTCTCGCCGTTCTCGAGGGTGAACGACGGGAAGGTGACGACGTGGGCGCCGGTGGCGGGGAGGCCGATCCCGGCGTCCTTCATGTGGTCCCCGCCGTCGTTCGCCGCATCGCCGCCCATCACGCACGCACAGCTGTGTTCACCGCGCGATCGAATCTGACCAACCAGCCAGCTCACGCAAACACGAAGTCAAATCGCAGCCCCTCATCAGTCGGCACCCGCACCCCTGCGAACTCATGACCCGAACTCATGAGGTGGAGTTCGTGCTCCTGAGGCACGGTCAGACCGAGTGGAACCGGCAGGGTATCATCCAGGGCCAGGAGGACGCGAAACTCGACGGTGACGGGGTACGACAGGCGGAGGCGCTCGGAGCTGCGCTCGCCGGTGGAAGGTTCGGATCGATCGATGTGGTCGCCTCATCGGACCTATCGCGCGCGTCGGATACCGCCTACCGCGTCGCGAACGCCCTGAACATATCGATAAGTACGGTGGTACTCCATAAAGAACTTCGCGAGCGGCACGTGGGCGTCCTTCAGGGGGTATCGAGGCGGGACGTGGACAAGACGCATCAACAGCTTTGGCGCACATTTCGGAAAGGCTCCGACGACGACTGGAAAGGGCACGGCGGCGAGAGTTACAACGACCACTGGGACAGGGCCGTGGCATGGATGGAACGCACGGCGAAGTCACACGCACACGGCACACGGATCGCGGTGGTCACGCACGGGGGAACCCTGCACGTGCTCAAGGACAGGTGCGACGTGGATGACCCTCTGAACAGAAACAACCACAAAAGGGGGGTGGTACACAACTGCAGCGTCGGCGTCGTCAGGATCACGGTGACTCACACCGGGTGCGAGTGGCGGTGCGTTACATGGGGTGACACGTCGCATCTGGACGAGGCGAACGTCGGTTCCTTACCCCACGGTCACGGCGGCGACGCGGGCGGCGCATGAGCGTAGACGATGATGATGAATGAACGATGGCATCTCGACGGATGTAGAATCATTTCAAATCTCACTCCACTGCGATGAGCTCGACGTCGAAGCACAGCGTCGCGTCCCCGGGAATCTCCGGCGGCGATCCCCGCTTGCCGTACCCGAGCTTCGGCGGGATGACCAGTTTGCGCTTGCCCCCGACCTTCATCCCCTCGATGCCCTTGTCCCACCCTTTGATGACCTCGCCGGCGTACAAGGTGAAGTCGATCTTACCTGCGTCGAACTCGGATCCGTCCGAGTCCAGCGTGCCGCGGTATCGCATCGTCACCGTGCTTCCCTTCACCGCCGTTTCGCCGTCGCCGACGGATACCTCCGTGATGGTCACCTTCATGTCCTCGGGCTCCTGAAACTCCACGCCCGGGATGGCGAACGACTGCCCTTTCTGCGTGAGTGATCCCTTGTCCACGCCCTGCTTCAGCGCCTTTTTCACGGCGTTGGCGTTGTCGAGGTCGAACTCGCGCTTGAGGAACTTGAGAATGGCCTGGCGGGACGAGCCGGTCGGGTCCGCCATCGTCGTCACCGCGTGCACGATCTTGTCGAGGACGGTCTTGGGAGGCGCCATGACGCGTCGAGGAGCCGTGACGTCGCGCTGAAGGAAAGTGTTGCTGGGCGGGCTCGAAATTGTTGTTACTTTTTCAAACAGATTCTGCGAACCCCCAACACTCCCCTCGGGCACGGGAAGCATGTGGCGACGTCAGTGCGTCGACGCCCTCCGCCGCGCGGCATCCCACGGTTGCGCGGCATCACTCGCACCCACAACCCATCGCCCCCTCCTCCATCACAGGGCGTGGGTGTCGACGGGGAGCACGGGCTTTTACCTCGACAAGACCAAGTACATCGTGAACGCGTACGGCCCCGACCGCCCTGGACTCGTCTCCGCCCTTGCGAAGGCGCTCGTGGACGCCAAGGGGAACATCGAGACCACGCGGATGGCCCGCCTCGGCGACGAGTGCAACATCACCATGCTCGTGTCCTTCACCGAACAGACAAAGGAAGAGGCGGAGGCGTTCGAGAGAGCCGCGGAAGAGATCCCGGGGCTACGGGGCACCGTCCGACGGACCGGGTTCAGACACAGGCGCGACGAGGAGGAAGTCGACCGCTCACGGTGGCGACGGGTCTTCCTCCAAGGGCCCGATTTCCCGGGCTTGGTGTACCAGATGACCACATACCTCGCGTCCGAGGGCATCAACGTCGAGACCCTGAACACGGACACCCAACCCGCTCCATTCGGGGACGAGGACCTGTTCACCATCGACGCGGTGATTGAGATCGGGCCGGATACCTCGCTCGTGCGGTTCAAGAAGAGCATAGAGCGGCTGGAGAAGAAGCTCGGGGTGGACATCGTGGTATCCGACCACGAACGCGTAGACGACGACCACTAGTGTTGTTCAATTGTTCACATCAAACGCGCTGACGGACGGTGAAGAGGTCCTCCGAGGCTTCCTCCTTCGCCTCCTCCTCTTTCGCCTCCTCCTGCTTGACCGCCGCGGATGGCTCCTTAGGCTTCTCGGTCACCGCCCCGCTCGAGTGGACCAGCTTTGTCGCCGCCAACGCCTCCGCGAGCGCGTTGGCCTCGTCCTCGTCGATGCCCTCGTTGACCGCCGCCTCTTTCAGCACCTCATCCGTCTTCTTCTCGACTTCCTCCCGCTGTTCGCTGAGCTCCTTGACCTTCTCATCAGCCCTGGCGACGACGTCGGAAGGGTCCGGGATGTACGTGTCGTTCTTACCCTGGCTGCCCTTGTCCTTGTCGTCGTAATCGTTCGCGACGTCGTCGCCGTGAACGAAGTCCTCCGTCGACACCTTAGCCTCGTCACCCTTCTTAACAACATTCGCGCCGTTCTTCTCGTTCTTCTTCTTGTTGTCATCCTTGTCATCCTTGTCATCCTTGTCATCCTTGCCATCGACCGTGTCCACGTTGGCCAGTATCCCGGCGTCCTCGCCCTCGTGCTCGCGCACCCACCCCTCCAACCAGTCATTTTCCTCTGAACGTTCCCGCTCCTCCTTTCGCTTTCGTTTCTCGTCAACCATCCCCAGCGCGTCTTCCAGCTTGCCCTTGGCCTCCTCGCTCTTCAACTCCACCTCTTCCACCTTCTTCAGGCTCTCCTCAGCCTTGTGCGTGGCGTCGATTGAATCGTCGGAGGAGGGTTCGGTCGTCGGTGTCAGCTTTGGCGCCGGCGCAGGTGTCTTATGTTTCGTGGGCTCTGGAGGCGCCGGCGGTGCGTTGGAATCGATGGGCGGAGCCTTCGTGTTATCGAGCTGCTTGGCCTTCTCCGCGATGGTCTGGTTCATCTTCTCGAGCTCCTCGTGGTCGGACTTGCCCGCCGTGGAGCGCTCGGCGTCGCTCAGCGCCGCGGTGGCGTTGGTGAGCGCGCCTCGGAATTGCATCTGCGCCGACGCGTACTCTTCCTTTGCGCTCTCGATGGTTTCCACATCCTTCTCGAGCTTCGCAGCCTCTAGCTTGGCGTCCGTGATCTTGGACACCACCTCCACGATCTTCCGTTCGTGCCACAGCTCGCGAACCACTTCTCGGGTGCAAAAGTACATGAGTATCAGCGCGACCACGATCTGCGCCTTTGCGAAGGCTCGGCGGCGTTTGGTCGCCAGCCGCTCCGACCTCGTCCCCGAAAAGTAGGTCTTCACCGGATCGGCCGTTTCTTTCGATGCGTGGTGACCGTTATGCTTCTCCTTGGTGGAATCCGGGTGAGTACCCGTGAGCGAAACGGTCGGGTCGTCGGAGAGCTCGTCGTCCTCGCTCTCCTGCAGCCACTCCCAACCGTTACCGAGGGACGAGCCCGACTTGGAAGCCTTGGACAGTCCACCCGCGGAGACGAACGAACGCCCGCCCTCCCGTACCTCCGGCTCGTCGATCGGCACCAGCTCCACGTCGATATCCGCCTTGGTGTTTGTTCCGCGTTTGTGTAAGCCCCGTTTAACCCCACCCCGCGGGCCTGATCCCGTGACGGATAGGTACGCCAGACCGGGAAGTATAAACGCCACGAGAAACGAACACGTCGATCCCGTGAGCCCAAACGCGAAAGCCACGTTAGGAACGTACAGGGACAAGGTCAGCGCCACGAGCATCGCGCACAGCGCGACGCCCTGCGCTAAACGCGCGGCGACTTCCGGCGCGACGTCTGTGACGACGCCGCGTTCTAGCGTGGCGTCGATGGATACCCCGTCTTCATCCAACGATGAGCTTCTGGAAGGTTTAGATGAGCTTCTGGGCGGTTTCCCGGGCGTGGGCCCGCCCACCTGAATCGCCGCGGACGGCACTAACGTCACGTACAGGTCCTTCGCGCTCTTCTGCAGCGGCAGCAAGATGGTCGGGACGCTCGCCAAAATCACCAGCCCGTACCCGAACTTGATCGCCTTCGCCCCAGTCTGACCGAGGAAAAACCTGTAAGAGTTTAGGGTAAGAAGTTTAGGGTTTAGGGTAAACAAAACACGACGTCACTCTAATTGCCCATACGAGGACTCATTTAAAATAAACTCACCCGTCGACGTTGCGCAAAACGTTACCGGCGGTGGACTTGCGGAAGCTGAGGTACCCGCCCAGCCCGATCATTAAGTACCCCACCGCACACCCTCCGAGTACGTTCGTCACGAGCCGCGTGTTGGATTGAAGCGTGTGCGGGCGCATGGTCTTCACAACCGGTAGCACCGCTGGATGCGCGCCGAACGCGAAGAGCGCCAATGGAAGCGCGGACATCAAGCCTTCAATCTTGAACCACACGATCGGCGATGGCGTATATCCCGGGTTATTAGTGACGTCGGCACCCTGGAGCTCCGCCGAGTCGGCACCCTGACCGGTCCCCGGGGACGGCCCGCTCTCTGGCACGAACGCGTGTAAGGTGAGGACCACCGCGAAGACTGCGACGATGCACATTGAAAGTTTGGACACCAGCGCGAGGACTCCGCCCGCGTCGCCGCCCACGACGATGCCCATGGGCAGCATGCCGCCCAATGTGACCGCCGCGAGTATCGCCCCGCGGTTGGGTTCTAAACCCGGGGGTAGGATGTCTATGGCGAATGGGGAGACGACGTCGGTGAGGATGTTTGCGAATCCCTGTAAACAAAACACGACGTCATTCACATTGCCCATACGAAAATAAAAATAAAAATGAACTTACCACGAGGCATCCGATCTGGAGCAGCACGATGCCCGCGGTGGTGACCACCCTTCCTCTCCATCCGAGGGTCAATGCCACCAGATCCTCGTAGGAGCCGACGGGTTTACCTCGTAGGAACCTGTGCGACACGGCGTCGGCGGTGCGGAGCATCATCTCGCAGCTCACCCAGGTCCACGCCCCCGACAGGAGCAGGACGAGAACGCCGAGGATGACACCGCAGGACTTGAAGAAGGATGGGAGCGCCAGCGCGCCGGCGCCCATGATGCAGTTGGCGAGGTTGAGCGCCGCCTCGTTCACCGTGCTACTCTTCTCATCGTCGCCGGATGCTACTCCCGGGATTTTGCTACTCCCGGGAGTGGAGACTCCCTCGGGGGGACTCCCTCGGACTCCGAGGTTGTGCGATTTTCGTCGTCCAATGAGCGCGGTCGCCGTCGGTGAGGTCTCGCGGCTGCCCCATCCATCGCCGTCGCCGGTAGCGTCCCACGCCGCGGACGCGGACTCCTCGTCACCGGGGATGTCCCCCCACGACCCGGTCTTCTGCCGACGCATCGCGCCACGGACACCGCCGCGCGCGACCGAGGGTGCCCTCCGAGGCTACACGCGTTTTGGTTGATATCGAGTTGGCGCCCTCCTCCGCGATCTGGCAAAAATCCCCGCTGCTTCGTGGACGACCTAATCTCTGCGTGGGAGGGGCGGTCACTCACGCGGGCACTCGGTCGAGACTTTCAAAGACTTTCACGGCCATGCTCGACGACCTCGTCACGCCAAAGGTGACCCCCATCAAGGACCCGGCGTCCAGGGGAGGCGCATCCGCCAAGGTGAGCCGCGTTTCGTACCAGTTGTTACCCGAAAATGTATCCCCGAAGCCGAACGCCACGTAATGAGAAAAGAATTGCGCCCACACCTCCCCATCCTCCTCCCCATCTGACTCACATCGTCCGTCCCTTCATCCACCCTTCATCAACAGCGCAAGCGAAGCCTGGAGGCTGGCGACGATGCCACCGCCAACCTACCCCCCGAGGTCGTCGCGCTCCAGCCCCTCGCCGTCATCGACCACAGCGCCAAAGTCGCCGACGCTTTCTTCAAGTCACTCGACGGCGAGACCGGCGGGAGCGTCCGGGTCGGGCCCGACGATCTACAGCGGCTCCTGATGCGCGTGGGCGAGTTCACCACCAAAGCCGGCGGGTCCGCCGCGAACACCGCGCGCGGCCTGGCGCACGGCTTCGACGTGCGAACCGCGCTCCTGGGCGCCGTCGGGCAGGACGAATGGGTGAGTTTCTTTTTATTTTCATATGGGCACTTAGAATGACGTCGTGTTTTGTTCACAGGGCAAGCTCTTCGTGTCGTCCATGAAACGCTCGGGAGTGGACACCTCGTTGCTCGCCGTCAAGGGCGAGAAGTCCTACACCGGGCGGTGCGTCTGCCTGGTGGACAAAACCGGCCAGCGCACGATGAGGCCGAGCCTCGAGGACGCCATCAGGCTCCAGCCCGAGGAGGTGCTAGCGGAACAATTGAACGGAGTGCAATGGGTCGTCGTCAACGGGTACAGCTACTACGGCCCGGGGCTCATGGAGGCCACCGTGGCGGCCGCGAGACGCGCGGGGTGCAAAGTCGCCATGCACCTCGCGTCCTTCGAGATTGTACGCAAGTTCCGCGAACCGATGTCAAAGCTGTTATCCTCGGGTGAAATCCACGCCGTCTTTGGTGAGTTTATTTTCTCTTATTTCTGTATGGACAATGTGAATGACGTCGTGTTTTGTGTTTTTTTTCCAACTTTTCAGCCAACGAAGACGAGGCGAGGGAACTCGTCGGCGGCGGCGACGCGAGCAGCGACTCCATCGAGCACGACACCAAGATCGAAGCCGCGCTGGGCAAGTTGGCGGAGTGGTGCGAGATCGCGGTGGTCACCTTGGGAGATAAAGGGTGCGTCGCCATGCGAGGGACGGAGCGTGTGGAGCAAAAGGCATTCAAGGGGTTCGCCGTGGAAGATACCACCGGCGCCGGGGACCTGTTCAGCTCCGGTTTCATGTACGGCCTGCTGCGTAACTCGTCGCTGCAGAGGTGCTGCGAGCTCGGGTGCCTGTCCGGCGCGGCGGTGGTCCAGAGCATGGGCGCGGAGATCTCCGAGGAGGGGTGGACGTGGGTGCACGCGCACATGCACGAGGGCCGAGCGCAGGCGTTGGTGCGGGGCAGCGCGGCGGCGGTGCAGCGCGAGCTGCTCGCGTGCTACGAGCTCATCGAGTCCATCGGCCGCGGCGTCGTGTACTACGGCAGCGCGCGGCTCAAGGCTGATAACCCGCACTTTGTCCGCTCCAGGGAGCTCGGAAAGATGGTGTCGCAGCTTCTCGGGACTCCCACGTGGACGGGAGGCGGCCCGGGGATGATGGAGGCGGCGAGCCTAGGCGCGATGGACGCGGGTAAGCCCGTCGCGGGGATCCGCATCGAGCGCGAGGCTGGCACCAAGGTCAGGTCCGCGGCTCAATCGTACCTCGAGCCGGAGAAGACTGCGTTTTGCAAGTTCCTCTCGCCCCGCAAAGTAGCGCTGGTCGACGCGGGCGTGCGCAAGTCAGCGGACGACCGCACCGCGTACGTGTTCCTCCCCGGTGGCCTCGGCACCATGGACGAGCTCTTCGAGCTGTTCACGCTGTACCAGCTCCACAAGCTCGGCACCGATCACCCGGTCCCGGTGATCATCGTCAACTACGAGGGCTTCTACGATTGCCTTCTAAAGTTCGTGAACACGATGCAGGGACACGGCACGGTGGGCGAGGGCGAGTACGATCAGATGGTGGTCAAGAACACCAACGAGGAGGTGGTGGAGTACCTCAAGGAGTACTACAAACTCTGATGTTCGATGGCTAGCTACCTTGATGAATATTTCATTTCCTAAGAGTTACTTCCCGCTGTTTGACTGCACTTCGATTAGGGTGTCTTTTGCAGTTTCGCCTGGGCGGCGTCGTAGTTCATTCGTCTGTACAGCTGGTAAAGCCCCGTCGCCGCCATCACCACGTTCACGCTCATCAGGTTGTAGTTCTTCGGGATGATGTCCAGGCTGTACTTGCACCAGATGAGACCGGTGAGCGCGACGGCGGACTGCTGCGGAACGGAGAGGAGCTCGGGCGGGCGGGCGAAATCTTTGATGTTCGCCGCCGTGATCCCCCACTTCATCGTCGGGGCCCAGAAGAAGATGGTCTTGGGTCCCGCGGGATGATTCCAGAAGGACTTCGCCGCTTGCATGGTGTCTCTGGATATGCGCGCTACTGTTTGAACCCTTGTGACTGCAGTCTGCCCACGCGCGTCGAGCCGGCGGCCTGAAGTGAGTTTCATTTTCCATTTGGCCCGGGTTTCTTTGGTAAACTCGCTCGCCGATACTTCGTCAATATACGAGGTAAAGTAGACCGTCTTTCTTGAGTTATCAACCAAGCGACTGTCGAACATCACACTGTGGAAAGTACCCCTTTCCACGTCACCAAAATATCCCTTTTGCATAACGTCACATTCCATCGCGCCTCCTCTCACGCCACACCCTTCAAACACCCTCCAACACTCTTAAAAACATGGATACCCTCGACAAGATCAACATCGCGTACACCGCTCCCTACGCTGTCTGCAACATTGTCTCCCCCAGGGCAGCTTGGGAGCCAATCATGCCCGAGATGGTCAAATCGGACCAATCCTGCAAATTGCTTCGCCTCTGCGGAACTCTCAACGCCGCCACCCTCGCCGCCTCCTGGGCGGTGAAGGACGCCGACGCCGAGACCAAGCGCAAGATGGACCTCGTCACCGGCGGCACCTACCTCGGACTCGGCGCGTGCATTTCCCAGTTCGACGCGGACACCGATTTCGGTGAGAAGTTTGGCAAGCCCATGAAGTTTGTGAATTTGGCCAGCCAGCTGACGATCGGCGGCCTCTTCATCAAGAGGGCGATGGATGCCAAGAAGTGATGCTATCATTATCAATCACGCGAACGCATGCGAACGACGCTCCTGTCCCGCGCTGTTGTTGTTATAAAATCTAACCCGTGTTGTCATAAACTCGCCACCCACGGCGTCATAGGCGACGCCAATTCACGCCACCCACGATTCGACTCGCTCCGCTAAATAAGCCGCCGTCCTTCCCCCGAACGCCTTTGAATACGCCGGCCGCACCACGCACCGCCCCATGTACCGCGCCGTGTTCGGCCACCTCGCGAACGACACGTCCGCGAAGAACACGGGCACGAATAAAAGGTAACTGGCCACCGCGACATCCGCCACACCGAAGCAATCCCCAGAGAGAAACTCACGCTTTGACAACACGGACTCGAGCCGAGTGAGCGCCTTGGGCGATTCCCCTTTGGTCCGCGCCCCCGAATCCAGCACCTGCCCGCGCTCGTTCTCGATGAACAGAACCGGGTCGAGCGATGCGTTGGCCCAGACGATCCACTTGTTGGCATCCGCGCGTTTCGCCGGCGTGTCCAGTCCCCCGTACCGATCCGCGAGGTACATCAGAATGGCTCCGCTCTCGAAGAGCTCGACGGGTGACGCCTTATCGTCGGTGGTATCCCTCAGTGCGGGGATCTGGCCGAACGGATGCGGGTTGTTCGGATCCCCGGGTGACGCGGATTCGAACGGCAGCTCGAGCTCGTGGAGGTACCAGTCCACGAGCGGGCTTCGCGAACCGGGCGAGCCCCACAGCGTCACCCCGGAACCGCTCGATCGCGCGTCACCCTTCTTCGCCCCCTTGCCGGTGAGGCCCTTGAGGAAGGCGTGGGGCGCGATGCGACGCGATCGGCGATGCGGTTGGCGCCGCGCGACGCGCGCGAGCGTCGTCGAATGGCCCCCGACGAGGGCGACCGCGGATGCCATGGCGCCGTGAAGACTGACGCCTTATCCGAGGACGGCACTTTAAGATTCATCCGAGACGAGCCCAACGTCCGTCAGCGTTTTGGCGCCCACCGTCCCCGCTCCATGGGCCCTGGGGATGTCCCTTCTCGGAGCTTCGTGGCGCCCTCCCACGTGGAGTGCGGCGCGAGTAAGGTTTCGTACCGTCTCATGAACACCTCCGTGTACGGATGCCGCCCGTCCGGCGTCGCGTCACGTCCATGCGTTGTTGACTCCCCTCCGCGTTGTTCATTCCCCTCCCCATCATCCCCACTCTCGTCCACCCCGTCGCACAGCTCCGCCCGCCGCCGCACCACGTCCGGGTCCAGCTGCGCGCTGATCATCGTCCTCGACTGCCTCGCCACCACCTCCTTGACCACGGCGCGAGTCACCGTCGTCTTCCTCATGGTCGCCAGCCTCTGCTTGAGCGCCAGCGTCTCGATCTTCCGCAAACGCATCTTCCTCGACACCTCGTCCCTCTCCGCGCGCCGGCCCCAGGTCTCCCGGCCGTCGCCGCCGTAGAGATCCTCGGGCACGAGGGAAGGCGTGATCCGGGCGTAATCCCGGTCGTCCTCGTCACCCATCGCGCAAATAGCCGGTAACGAGACACGCGCGCGTTGACACAGTGAGCGAGCGTCTTTTAGTTGGGTGTTTAGTTGAAATAAAAGTTAATAAATGCGCCGCCGCACCCGGGGCTCCACCGTTACTCATACTCGTACAGCGTAATAAATGTTATGTTTGTCTTCGCGACATAAGAGAGTCCGTCCTGTTCAATGTGTTCAGAACTGATCCATCGCGGCGCCGATGGCTGAAGACGAACCGGCCACCACGCAGAACCCGCCGAGGAGCATGATGCTCCAGTTGGCGACTCTCTCCCGACCCGTGAGTTCGTCTTCGAACATCTTCAGGTAACACGCGCTCGGGAAGATGACGCTCACCGTGAGCGTCAGGAACGACCCGATGAGGGACATGAACACCGCGAAGAACGGAACCTTCGCCGCGGTCAACAACGCGCCCGCGCCCAGGCCCGTCCTCACGACTCTCGCCTTCAGCGCCTCACCACCCTTGTTCCCGATGTCGATACCAGCCGCCTTCTCCAATCCCCGCGATACCGGGTCCATGGTCAACGCGAACTTACTGAACGGGTTCACGGTGACGAGACCCAGCGCTAGGGTGCTCGCGGCTCCCGCCGGTAAGTTCAGCGTCACCTCGTCCGCCACTGCGTCGCCGTATAAACCGTACCCTGTAAACGAGACACGACGTCAGTCGTTATTGCCTTGTACGATGGTCTAATTAAGATGAACTCACCCGCGCCCCCGATGAGCAGGCACGTCAGCCCGACGATCGCGTACGTCTTGTTCAGCATCCCCTCGTACTCCTCCGGCTGCGCCATGCTCGTGTAGATGGCCGGGAACACCGCGTGGCCCGCGAAGACAAACGCGAGTAAACCGAAGGACAC
>Ga0209666_1000423_pt1 | contig 32986 bp, 17 predicted proteins | sample SaaInlV_125m_DNA_FD_184679 | JGI IMG/M metagenome (GOLD analysis project Ga0209666, IMG submission 184679) | Marine microbial communities from expanding oxygen minimum zones in the Saanich Inlet - Saanich Inlet SI037_S3LV_10m_DNA (SPAdes)... | ecosystem: Environmental > Aquatic > Marine >...
CGGCGGACGAGCCGCCGCCGCCGTCGCGCGAGTCGTTTTCGTCGCGCGCGTCGTCTCGACGCTCGCGGGACCCCGAGCCGGCGCGGTTTGGACAGAGCGCCGGGTCGCGCGCGAAGCGCGCAAAGTCCACCGGGGCCATGGCCTGCGCGCTGACGTCGTTGGAGCTCTTGCAGGGCGATCCGGAGCCGTTCGCGCCGCCCCCGCTCGGCTCGTCCACGGGCACGTACCAGGTTTCGTTGAAGCGCGTGACCCCCCCGCTCTCCACGCACGTGGTCCTGTGCCAGGTCCACGTCGCGTCCGTCGCGTTCTCGAGCACGAGACGCCCGGCGCCGAAGCTGCCCTCGCGAAACGCCGACCACTCCGGCTGCGGATCGCGCCACCCGCCGCCGTACGGCCCCTCGTAGTTCCCGCCGTCGCCGACGACGAGGTGCACAGGGCCGCACGGGTCTGATTTTCCGTCGAACACGTTCCTCGACCGCTCGTACGCGTGGACGTGCCCGTTCAGCACAAAATCCACCCCCCCGTCGTACAAAACGCGCTCCAGCGCCCAGCGGTGGCGCTCCGCCTCACGAAAATGGCCGCGGTTGCTGTTGTACCACGGGACGTGGAACATCACCACCACCCAGGGCGTCTTCGCGCGGTCCACCGCGGCGAGGTCATTTATAAGCCAACGACGCATGCTCGTCGCGACGTCGCCGTCTAAACCGAAACGCTCCATGCCGTTCGCTTGACGCAACGAACGTACTTCCCGCCTCTCCCCCGCCGGCGCGTAGCTACTGACCCCTATGACGTGCGCTAAACCTACGTCCAGGCTCCACCAATCCGGCGACGGCGATTTTGATCGAACATGCGGGCTCGGGTACCGCGCGCGGTACGCCGTGGACTCGAGGCCGTTCAACGTCACGTCGTGGTTCCCCGGCGTCGTTAACAACGGCACGCGGGAAAACAACGCTTCGGAAAGTCTCCCGAAGGAATCCCAACGCGGCGCGTGCCCGTCGGCGTACGATACATCGCCCGTGTGCAAAACGAGGTCGACCCTCGGCGAGGACTCCGTCGCGGCGCCGAGGTGTTCGAGAACCGCGCGCGTCACTTCCGTCTGGCCGGTGTCGCCCACCACGCCGAGCACGAGCTTCCCCGTTCCGGTCGTCTCTGGGAGAGAACCGGGCGCGGGGAGCGCTGTGAACGTCCGCCCGCCGGGAGCGGGTTCGTCGTCGTACCCGGGACGGTCGGAACGCCGCTTGGAATATTCAGTTGACGGAGTCGAATCCGCCTCCTCCTCCTCCTCCTCCTCGTCCCCGGGCAACTCGTACCTGTACGTCGCGCCGGGCCTGAGCCCGACGAGCCTCGCCGTGCGTATGAACGGGGACTGATACTGCGAGTCTGGGTTGTTGTACTCGAGGCAGATGGCCTTCTCCCACGGCGGCGACCCGAACCAGCCGGCCGGGATGACGTCGTCGACGCCGTCCGCGGCGAAAAAGTTTGAGGCGTCGCGAGGCGCCCACGCCGACGTGTTCGCGAGCGCGACCAGGGCGTCGAGGTCCACTGGGTGTCTGTTGCCCATCGCCGGGTCCACGCTCATTGATTCCCCGAGGCACAGCTGCGCCGTGTACGCGGTGGTGTGCACTTCGGCGGTCCGGAACGAGCGCCGCCGCGCGAGATCGGCGTCGTCGTTCGCGTCGCCGCCCTCCTCCGCGTACCGCACCACCGCGTCCACGTCGGCCACGCTCGCGCTCGCCCACACCACCACCATCTCGTTCGGGCCGCCGGGAAGCAGGTGGACCTGCTCGGGGGCGTCGAAGGGCTCAGCCTCGAGCAGCGCGCGGCCTCGAGGGCGCGCACGACGCAAGCGCGCGTCCGAGAGGTCCAGCGCGGGATGCGGGGGAGGACGCTCGAACGCGCTGGTGACGCCTCGAGATTCGGATCTCGAGGGCGCAGCGCGCGCGCCGTCGCCCGCGGCGGCCGCGGCGGCGAGGACGCACGACGCGAGCAGCGCGGCGACGGCGGCGGCGCGCGACGCCGCGACCGGCGCCGCGCGGCGGGCTCGGTGCCTCGACATCGTGCCGAAACACGAGCGCGCCGGGTGGAAGTGCTTTTTTCTTCGTCTCGTGGGTCTTTGGAGCGGTTCAGAGACCTCGTGTCGCTTGCCCGTTTCCGGGCTGTCAACCGAACCGTCGGGTTCGAGACTGCTGCTGCGAGCGAGCCAATTCCCAGAAAAACGCCCAAAACGAGACACATCTCTACGCACGCTCCGAGGACGCGGTATTGAGACGCGCGCGCGCGCCTGTTCCCGACACGCGCGTCTCCGCGCGTCGTTCGCGCCGCGCGTTTTCTGACGTCCCCGTCGCGGCGAACTGCCACGCGCGCCGGCTCCGCTCGAGCACCGACCCGCCGACGGTTCATCATCGCCGATCCCCGAACTCGACGGTTCGGGTTCTCGAAGCCGAACGGGATCGCGGCGCGCGGCGACCCGACGGACGCGCCCTTCCGGTGCCTTCGAGCGCGTCCGGGGTGAAGCCCGCTGGATTTTATCGACATGTCGCCTCCGCGCGCGCTTCATGCCTCCGCCGCCGGCGCGGGCTCCGGCGCGACTCGGCTCGCGCACGACAGCCACGATGCGAACCGATTAGTGGGTCCGCGGACGGAGGATGACGACGCGCCGGGTTCAGACCGCGCGCGCCGCGGCCATCCGCCGCGCGCGCGGATGGACACGCCGTTCGTGGGCTCGCGCGCGCCGGCATTGGACGTGCCGCGCGCGCCGCACCCGTCGTCCGCGTCTCTGACGACGACGGACAACACGCGAAGCGGCAACCGCGGCGACCGCGGCGACCGCGGCGACGCGCCGCTTCCTCTCGGGCGGGGGGCCCGCGCGCGCGGCGGCGCGCGCCGGAGGCAAGACAGCGCCTTCCCGCACGCCGCGCGCGGTTTTTTCCGCGACGCCGCGAACGCTTCCGGCGACGAAGACGACGAGACCCCCGGAGCTTTCTCGAGCGCGGACGCGAACGGCCCGCCTGTCAGGTCTCTCGACCGCCGCGGCGACTTTTCGGCCGTCCGCGCCGGGGCCCGGGCGCCCGAACGGGGGGCGCCGTTCGTGACGCCTCCGCGCCGGCGTTCGAGCGCGCGAAGAAGCGCCCTGTTGCGCACGAACGTTCTGTTCGCTCCTGAAACGAAAACGCCGCGGTGGAAACGAAGCGTTTTGTTTTTTTTCGAGGGTTCCCTCGGCGCGTCGTTCATGACGGCGGTGGCGTTGTGGAGCCTCTTCGGCGACGACGCGCGTCTCGCGACGTTTCACAAAGAGGACGACGTCGCGTTCGTGGTCGTGACGTACGCGTGCCTGGCGCTCTTCACGCTGGAGATGTGCGCTTTGTGTGTCGCGAAGGAAGGGTACGCGTTCGGGTTCTACTTCTGGCTCGATCTCGTCGCGACGGCGTCTCTGCTCCTGGACGTGCCAGACTTCATGGAGAAAAGCGGGCTGCGGAGCCCCGAGTTGTGCGACTTCGTGGAAACCGTTTCGGGAGGACACGACGTCCTCGCCGCGCCTGACTTTTTCGCCGACGACGACGGGGAGACGGTAGACGGCGCGTTTCTGAGAGCCGCGCGCGCCTCCCGCGCGGGAACGCGCGCGGGACGCATCGTGCGCGTCGTGCGACTCGCGCGCGTGCTGAGACTATGCCGCCTGTGGCAAGCGCGCGCCGCTGCGACGGCGAACGTCGGACGCGAGAGCGCGACGGAGGCTTCGAAACCGCAAAACGTTCGCGAAAAAACCAAACAGTCCGAGATGGTCGACAGAAAGCCCCTCGCGACGCTGAGCGAGCACGCCGAGCTCGACGAGGTTCCCGACGCGAGCGTGGCGATCGTCCAGACCGTCGACGCGTTCGGAACGACGAAAGCGCGCGGCGACGTCGTGGACGTCGTCGTCGTCAAGGACGAAGAGTCCTCGTCGCGTCTCGACGCGCGAGGCGAAAAAAAAAACGCACCCGCGCCGGAGCTCGCGGCGAAACATCTGCAGACGAAGAGTTCCGGTGAGACGCGCGTCGGCCAGCGTCTTTCCGAGCTCACAACCAGGCGCGTGATCGTCGGCGTGTTGGGTATGCTCTTCGCGCTCCCCTGGTTCGATCTCGACACCTACCCCTCTCTGCAAGAGGCGTCCTTTAAAGAGAGCGGGCTGCGCGTGCTCCACGCGTTTGCCGCGGGTCCTCCGAGCTCGGCGCGCGACGGCTCGTCGGAGACGCGTTCCTACCACCCCCCCGGGTTCTACGGCGCCGTGGACCAGTACTGGCGCGCAGCGGACGGCCTGTACGCGCTCGTCGTGTACGGCGAGCGCCTGGATGTGCACGTCAACACGTCGTTCGCGCTTCCGGGCGCGGACTTCGGTTCGAGACTGCGTTGCGAGGAGTTTCGACTCGCCGCGTACGTCGACCAAACCTCCGGCTCGGAAATCGGTTCGTCGCCGTCGTACGCGTTTTTCGACGCGCGCGTCTCGACCAGGACGCAAGCCGCGCTGAACATGTGCCGCACCGTGTTCGTGTGCGTGATGCTCGGCGCGGGGGCGCTGTTCTTCAGCCGGGACGCGCACGCTCTCGTCTTGAAGCCCATCGAGCGCATGGTCAAAAAAGTGCGCGAGGTTTCCGAGAACCCGCTCAAGCGGTTCGCCGTCGACGAGAAGAGCGACTCAGAGGACGAGCCCGCGGAGGATGAGCTTTTGGAGAAGCGCGCGGACGGTTTCCTTCGCGGCGGAGAAGAAAAGAACTCGCGCGCCTTCGGGTTCTTCTCGCGCGCCGCGCGGCGGAGACGAAAACGCGACGCGAAGCGCGCCTCGCGGACGCGCGATGATTCGCAGATGGAGACTCGGCTTTTAGAGAACTCCATCGCGAAGATCTGCGGGTTGCTCGCCGTCGGGTTCGGCGAGGCGGGCTCGGAGATCATCGCGGCGAACATCCGGCGCGGCGGCGAGATCGACCCTATGATCCCCGGCAAGAAGGTGGTCGCGATCTTCGGGTTCTGCGACATCCGGCAGTTCACGGACACCACCGAGGTGCTGCAGGAGGGTGTGATGGAATTCGTCAACACCATAGGGAAGATCGTGCACATGGAGACGCACCTGCACGGCGGCAGCGCCAACAAAAACGTAGGCGACGCGTTCCTGCTGGTGTGGAAGTTCCCGGAGGACGTCACGCTGGAAGACGTCGAGCGCCCCGAGCGCGCGCCGCCCGCGCGCCGCGCCGCCGTCGCCAAGGTGTGCGAGGGCGCTCTGGCTTCGTTCGTCGCGATCATCGCCGGTCTGCGTCGCTCGGCGAAGCTGAACGCCTACTCCAACGACGCGCGGCTGGCGGCGCGCATGCCGGACTTCGAGGTGAAGATGGGGTTCGGGCTGCACGTCGGCTGGGCCATCGAGGGCGCCATCGGGAGCGAGTACAAGGTGGACGCGTCGTATCTCTCCCCGAACGTCAACCTGTCCGCGCGCCTCGAAGCCGCGACCAAGCAATTCGACGTTCCGATCCTCATCTCCGAGCGGTTCGTCAACGCGTGCGGCACACGCGTCGCGAACAAGTGTAGACAAATCGACCGCGTCGTCGTCAAAGGGTCCGAGGAGCCTATGGGCGTGTTCACGTTTGACGTCGCGCACGACGCGGCGCCCGCGCCGGACGCGACGGAGGACCCTCTTTTCCGACGAAACGGAAACGGCGATCAAAACAACGGGTTCTCCGAAAGCCTCGAGACCTCGCACGCCGCGCAGAGCCACTCGTTTTTCAAGTACGACGACGAGTTCGCCGAGCATCCCGACCTCGTCGCGATGCGGCGCGGGGTCACGGAGGAGTTCCTGGAGAAGTTCAAAGACGCGTTCGCTCTGTACGAGCGCGGGCGTTGGGCGGAAGCCGCCGAGGCGCTGCGGCCGGCGGCGGCGGGCGCGTGGCGGCGGGATGGAAAGGGCCGCCCGGTGGAGGACGGGCCGGCGAAGGCGCTGCTGAGGCACATGGAGGCGTGCGCGTTCCAGGCGCCCGCGGACTGGCGCGGGTTCAGGGCGCTCACGGAGAAGTAATGAGACGGGGTAAGAACTGAAGTTTCGGGTATGTATGACACGCGTAATGGAGATCATCGCGATGCGTTTTTATTTCCGGCGTCTCGCGCGCCACCGCCGTTTTGTTTCGCGGCGACCGTCACCGACGCAGCTCGAAGGAGTCGTCCAGGTCCAGCAGTTTCCCGGTGACGTCCGCGCGCGGCCGGTCGCCCTCCTCGTCCAAAACGTAGTTCACGAAGCTCGAGATGAACACCGTCTCGTCCAGGTTCAGCGTGGCGTGCCACCACCCGTCTGGAAAATAAATCGCCTCGCCCTCCGAGACGGTGCACTCCGCGAAGGCGACGCCGTCCGCGCCTGATGACTCGCGACGCGACAGAGCCCACTCGAGCGCGGTCGCGTTCGGGTCGAACGTGGGTTTCGGCAGCGGCCGCGCGAGCCACCACCGCTTGCGTCCGATGAGGGTTTCCGAAAACCCGGGGCCGTGCACGTGCAGGGGCACGCCGCTCAGGGGGCCGCCGACGCCAAACGACAACGCGACGTCGGCGGACCGCGGGATGAGCGGCGGCGGCGCGTAATGGTCGAAGTGCTCGGCCCAGCGTTCGTGGTCGTTGTCCCCAAACCAGTACAGAGTCTCGTCGCCCGGAACGGCGAGGTCCTGGACGTGCAGGTGGTCGTCCAAGTACTCGCGCAGGGTCTTGGCGACTTTGCGGTACGAGTGCGTGTTCGCGGTGGAGAGCACGATGGTCTCGTCGCCCCAGCGACGCAACAGCGCGTCCCTGGCGTTCATCGCCCTGAACGCGTCGTTGCGCGGGCCGAGGCCGGTGACCACCACGGGCGCGCCGCCGCGCGCGCGGTGCGCGTCGTGGAACGCCTCCAGCGAGGCGAACTGGGAGGCGTCCACGCGTTCGACCGTGCACGGACCGTCCAGGGGCGTCTCGAGGTGCCGAGCGTCGTGCATGCGCCAGCCGAAGCGCGTACCTGAACCGTACCCGTCCGCGCGAGCGGACACGGGGTCGGTCGCGGCGAGCGCGACGAGCGCCAGCGCCAGCGCGGACACCGCGCGGGGCGCCATGAGCGCGGCGTCGCGCGGGGTCGCGCCGCCGACACTGACCCGACCTCGATCACTTGTTTCGCTTTCTCGGGCGGAGACTCTGAGGGTGTCTGACGTGGAAAAGTGGGTGGACGATGTGGTTTTGCCCTCACTTTGAATCGCGCGTCAGTCCTCCTGTCGCCATGGTCTCCCAGACCGATCTCGCGAGCTTCGCGACGTGGTTCGTGGCCAGCGTCGTCGGGCACGTCCTTCTCCGCCTGGCGTGGGGCGCCGCGGCCCCGAAGGTCATCGGCAAGGCCAAGTGGGTGCGTGCATCATAGAGGATCGTCCCCGCATCCCGAACGTCTTTCTCGGATCCCCGCTGACATCGATGACCTCCGCCGTCGATGACCTCCGCAGGACGCCTTGCCCGAGCCCAAGCGGTACAGCCTGCGCTTCGCGCCGAACATGGCGCTCAACGGGCTGGTCGCGCCGCTCGTGGTCGTGCCCGCGCTCACACGGCTCCCCGCGCTCACTCGCGATGGCGCGTTCGAGACCGTCGGCACGGTCGCGCACCCCAACGCGTCCGTGGCGTGCGCGCTGGCCATCGGGTACATGGCGTTCGACCTGGGGAGCATGCTCGTCGGGTACGAGGCGTCCGTGAAGGCGAACGGATTGTTAACGTTCCACCTGTACGTCTGGCACCATCTGCTGTCCATCCTGTTCTGGCCCGTCGCCATCCTGCACGGCTCGTTCGTGCACTTCGTCAACTGGTTCGTCGCTTCCGAGTGCTCGTCGCTGTGGCTCGCGCTTCGCGGCGCCATGCTCAGTCTGGGGACGATCAACACCCCGCTCGGGCTCATCGTGCAGCTGCTGTTCGTCATCACGTTCTTCGGCTCGCGGATAGTGGTGATGCCTGACCTCGTGCGCGCGTTCGTGTTCGCCGACTGGGACAAAGTGCCGGGATGGCAAGCCGCCATCGCGAAGGCGACGGTGCCGGTGCCCTTCGCGCTCAACGTGTACTGGGGGCTGATGATCGCGCGCTCGGTCGCCAAGGTGGCGCTGGGCGGGAAGAAGAAGCGGGACGCCGCGCCCGCGGGGAAGACGGACTGAGGAAGGGAGGAACACACTGTCGCCGCGGGGGCGCGTCGGAGGGAGCGGCGTCGTATCTCCGCCTTTATTAAAAAAGATACAGAAAAGCGCTCTCGAAGCGTTCGTCGACATGTAGTCGTTCTCGGTCCGCTCACGCGCCGAAGAGCGCGTCGGTAACCGCTCGGTTCACCCCTCGGTGATCGATTCGGCGTTCCCGTTCCCTCGGCGCCGGTTTCGCGCCCTCCTCCGAGTCGTCCTCGGAATCGCTCTCCGAGCCCGAGTCGCCGTCGCCGTCCGCGGTCCCCGAAAACGTCGAGGACGCGTCGTCCTCGCTCGAGCTCGAAGCGTCCGACGCGTCCGACGGTTCGCCGGTTTCGCCGACCGCCCCGGGCGTCGGCGCGGACGCGGGCTCCCACGACGCCGCGTCCGTGACTTGGCGGCAGCAGGACGTGCAGTACGAGAGCTTGAAGTGGAACACGTTGCCACACGCCACGCACCGCCTGCGCGAGGGCGTCTCGGGATCGGTCGCGTCCGCTGGCGTTTTCGGAGGCACCGACTCCTGTTCCGACGCGCGCTCTCGACGGGGCTTGGGGGGTACGGATATCGAGGACGAAGGGGTGGTGTCGGGATCCAGCGAGCGAGGGGTCGACGACGCGAACGCGGGCTTGCTCTGGGGGTGGGTCTCCGCCGAAGGCATCCTCAGGTGAGTGTCGCGGTGCGCGAGCGAGTGTTTGTCAAAAGGAAAAGGAAGGCGAATCGGCGAAAACACTTTGAGGCTTCGATGGTATCGACCAGACCGTCGCTCTCGTTTTTTCTGGCGATGGAAACGAACCGATCCTATAACACCGCGGTGACGGCTCGGCTCGCCCTCTTCACGCAGCGCCTGCGCACGTTCAACGTCGCTCGCTTAGACAAGATGGCCGCTAACTCGGTGCGTACCCATCGAGTGCTCTCGCTGCGTCGCGGACGCGTCGCACGCGTCTCTTCCGCCGGCTCTCCGCGACGAACGCGCCAAACCCTAAACGCGAAGCCATCCCGCGTTTTACCGTCCCCCCTCGGCGTCCGGCACGCGGCCATCGACTGACCACGACGCCCCCTTTCCCGCGCATCTCCAGGTCCAAACGTTTGGTCGCAAGAAGACCGCCGTCGCGGTGGTCCACTGCAAGGCTGGCAAGGGTCTCATTCGCTTCAACGGTGCGTGTCTCTCGCGCGAACGCGCGCGATGCTGGAGACGATGCGCGAAAGATTTTTAGGGTTCACCGACGCCGGCGATGGCGCGCGAGCGGGGGGTCGAACGGGGTTTCACGCGTCGGAGCCGCGCGTGTCGCGGACGGCTGTTGTATCGACGCGTCCGCGCGCGCGGACGACCGGTCCCGCGCCGCGCCGGACCCCGGGAAGATGCCTCGCGCGCGACGTCGGCATCGGGTTTTTTCGCGTGCGAAGCGCTGCTCGACGTTTTTCCGCGCGCGCGCCGCGGAGCGCCGCGCCCTTTCGTCTTTCGCACCGCCTCTGAATCTTCCGAACGCGCGACTGACCTCTCCGCACGACGCGCTCCTCCGTCACCGTTTCCGAACGCGCAGGCGCGCCCATCGAGCTCATCCAGCCCGAGACGCTCAAGTTCAAGGCGATGGAACCCATTCTTCTGCTCGGCCGCGAGCGCTTCGCGAACCTGGACCTGCGCATCCGCGTCAAGGGTGGCGGGCACGTGTCCCAGATGTACGCGGTGCGCCAGGCGATCTCCAAGGCGATCGTGGCGTACTACCAGAAGTTCGTGGACGAGCAGTCCAAGAAGGAGCTCAAGGATGCGCTCCTGACGTACGACCGTACGCTCCTCGTCGCGGATCCCCGCCGCATGGAGCCCAAGAAGTTCGGCGGTCGCGGCGCCCGCGCGCGCTTCCAGAAGTCGTACCGTTGATTGGTGTCGTCGATATACGGTATCGATCGTGGGGGTGTGCTTCTTAGCGAGAGGGTGGTACGGAGACGTTGTCATCGAAGGAATGAGACGCGTCGCTCATCGCGCTTCCGTCGCCGCGTCGCTCGTTTTACACGGTGTTTTTTTGGTGACTGACGTGCCATACATAGGGTGTCAAGACTGCTGCGAGCAGACTCACGGACTCACCTCTGACGAAATCGCACTTCTCGCAGTCGACCATAACAACGCCAATCCACGCGCGTTTGCTCCATTGTGATTCCCCACGTCGCCTGGGCACGCGGCCCCGCGGCGATGCGTTCGAGGTAGGACCGCGCGCGAAGAGAGGGGGGCATCGCTGAGGCGAGCCGCCGCCGAGCCGAGCCGCGGTCCGGCCTCTCTTCGGTCGCCGGACGCGTGACGAGCGAGCGGGGGCCGCGGAGCCGAGAACGATGGTGGCCGCCCACTCGCGCTGGCGCGCGGTGGCGGAGACGTCGGACCTGGCGAGCGTGGTCGGCCCGCGCGTGCGTTTCCTGTGCCTGGACGCCGACGAGACGCACGTCGTGCTCGGCGCGAACACGGGCAGCCTGTACGTGTTCGCGCGGCGCCGCGCGTCCGCGGACGCGACCGAGGATGCATCCTCGGACGCCGCGGCGCGCGATGCCGACTCTGGGCGAGACTCTTCGTCAGACGATCCCGAGCGCGACGACGCTGAGGGTGCCTTGCGGTTCCTCACGATGGTCTCTCCGGCGGACGCGCCCCCTATCGAGCCGCGGGAAGATCCCAACCCCGAACCCGAAACCGGAGCGCGACCCGACCGCGGCGCGGCCCGTCGCAACGTCACCGTCACCCCCGCGCTCGCGCGCGTGAAGCTGCACCCCGGCGGTTCGATGTGCGCGGTGGCCAACGCGGCGGGCGTCGTGCAGGTCCTGGCGTTCGCGTTCTCGACGCCTGCGCAGGCGGATAGCGTTCATCAGCGCGTTGTCTCCGCGCGCAGCAGCCCCGGACGCGTGGTGGTGCAGGTCCCGCACGGACACGCGGGCAAGAGAGTGACGTGGCTGGAGTGGAGCGCCGACGGCCGAAGGTTGGCGAGCGGCGACGACGGCGGCGCGCTGTGCGTCACGGACATCACTCTTCCGTCCGACGCGCGATCGTTTCACGACGATTCGCCTTCGTTCGCGGCAACGAATCAAACTCCGCCGCGTTGCATGACCCCGACCGAGCTTTTGACCACCGCGGCGTCGACGAGCGTGTACGAGACGGGGAGCCCGATTGCGCAGGCGTCGTTCGACGCCGCGGGCGACGCGCTGGCGGTGAGCACCTCGGACGCCGCGTTCGTGCTCGCCGTCGCGTCGGGGGTACGCCCGAGGCTCGGTGCCAAGCCGCGCCTCGGGCCGTTCGGCGCCTGCTTCCACGCGCGCGCCGCGGAGGCGGTGAGCCTCGAACTCGCCGGATCAGGATCGGGATCGGGATTGGGATCCGACCGAAAAAAGGGTGCCGGCGAGTGGCTCATCGCCGCGCGCCCGGGTCGGAGGCTGTGGGTCGCCGAGACGTGGCTCGACGAGGACGGGAGGACGCCGGTGACTCGCGTCGCCGCGACGCTCCGGCCCGCCGTGCCGCCGCCCTCGAACGCGCCGGGCGCGATCGAGACGCGCGACAAACCGACGAGGCAAACCAAGCCGCGCAAGTTTGAGTTTGGCGTCGTTCGAAAGTTGGGCGACGTGTGCGCGCTCGTGGAATGCGACAGAGCGCTCGCCGTTTTGGACGTCCCGGGGGGCGCGATGCTCGACCTGTTCCCTATCGGCGACCCGGCCGCGCGCGACATCGCCTTCGGCGCGCGCGACGTCGCCACGAGCGGCGCCAAGGCGTTCGTGCTCGCGGAGCGGCCGGAGGCGTCCGCGTCCGCCGTCTGGTGCCTGGAGGCGCCCGCGTCGCCCGAAGCGCTCGCGCGCGCCGTCGCCGACGCCGCGTCTCTGGACGGCGGCGCGGACGCGTTCGCGCGCGCGCTCGCGACGGCGACACGGATGCGGGTCGTCGAGATGGGCTTGCTCGAGGACGCGCGCGGGGAACTGCGCGCGCTGTCTTCAGCAACGGCGGCGGCGGCGGCGTCTTCGAGGGAGAAGCCGGCGGACGCCTCGTCCGAAGAAGCGTTCGAGGAGGCGCTTTGTGAGTTGAAGAGCGCGCTTGACGCGTACGAGGCGTTCATAGATACGGTTCCCGCCGACGCGCGTCCGCCGCCGCGACGCAAAAAGCCGCGCGCGTGTGTCCTTCCGGAGACGTCCGCGGCGGTCCTCGAGCGCGCAAAAAAGAGCTTCGAGAACCGCGCGGTTCCCGGCGGCGAAGAAGCGCGAGAAGGTTCGGTTCCCGCGCCGGATTTTTTTCCGGTTCCGGCGGGGGCGTCTGAGCCGCCGTCGTCGAGCGCCGTGGTCGCTCGCGCCGCGCTCGTTGCGACCGCCGCGGCGCCCGCGAAGGCGCCCTCCTCGGCGGCGGGCCCCTCCCCCTCCGCGACGGCGGAGGCGTACCCCCCGGCGGCGGCGGCGACCAAGTTCTTCTTCTACAACCCGCACAGCGGGTTCGTCCGGAACGCCCCCGACGGCGGCGACGAGACTTTTCCAGATGAGCGAAAAGGCGCGCCGCCGCCGGCCGCGGAGGCGGAGGCGCCATTTCGGCGCGCTCAGCGGCTCGCGGGGACCGCCGAACGGCGTCGCGCGAAGATCGTCGACGACATCGCGAACGCACCTGAGGAATCCTCCACGGAATGGGCGTTACGCGAGCGTTTTTCTCTTTCGCCGGACGGCGACGACTTCGAGTCCGCCTTCGAGAGCGCGCGTTCGGCGGAGACCGCCTCGTTCGCGGCGCGGCTCGAGGAGGACCGCGCGGACGCGCTCGCCGCGCTCGCCGCGCTCGAGGCGAAGGCGGAGGCGGAGGCGGAGGGCGACTCCGGCGCGGACGACGTTCCGTTTTTACACTGGAGCGCGTACGACACGGAGGCGCGCAACACGGCTTCGTTCGAAGACGTCCTCTTTCCGGTGCTCGAGACGACGCACCGTTCGTCCTCCGTCTCCTCTATGACTCGAACGATGACCGAAACGCGCGACGAGCGCGAAGAGAAAGCGTTCGGGGTTTCTCCGGCGGAGCGGAAGCGCGCGTCGCGGCGCCGCGCGCGCCGAAGGCGCGTCGACGCCGCGGCGGCGGCGCGCGCGGCGCTCGCCGTGGCGCGGCGCAGCCTGGACGCCGGCGGCCTCGCGCCTCTTCTGCGGCGGTGGCGCGCGGCGCGCGACGACGACGACGCCGTCTCTCACGGACAGGAAAAGCCGGACGACAGTTTCGAAGGCCTCGAAGGCCTCGAAGGCCTCGAAGAGAGTTTCGTGTCGACCGATATCGAAACGCTCGAGTGCGGCTCCGCGTCCAAAACGCTCGTCGACGCCGCGGCGCGCGCCGTCGCCGACGCCTACGCCGCGCTCGCGCGCGCCGAGGCGCGACTCGAGGCGGCGGAGGAGGAGCTCGGGCTCCGCGGCGGCGCCGCCGCCGCGGACCGGGATCCCGACGCGGACCGGGATCCCTTCGCCGCCGCCGCGGCGGCGCTCGCGGCGCGCGACGCGCGGTTCGCCGAGGCCGAGCGGCTCTCGCCCGGGTCGCCACCCGTCTTGGCGTCGTCTGCGTCGAGAGACTCGGACGATGCCAAGCCGCCCGCGCTCCGGGGTAACGATCGGAATCCCGCGGCGGCTGGATCCAGCGAAGCCTCCGTGCGCGCGATGCGCCGCGCGCTCAGAGACGTGGTCTCCGCCGCGGAGGAGGCGTCTCGCGCGCGAGCGTTCGCCGCCGACGCGCCGTCGCACGAGAAGGACGGCGACGCGTTGGCTCGTCGCGCCGAGGCGCGCGGCGCGGCGTCGCGCGCCGCGCTCAGAGACGCCGCCTCAGAGACGCCGTCCGATTCTACGGATTCTACGTCAGCCGGGCGTATCACCGCCTCACGAGCTTCAGACCCGCTCGCGTGTTTGCGTGCAGCGATCGAGGGGGACGAGAAGCTCGCGGCGCTCGCCTCCGAGCCAGTCGCCTCGCCGGGAGGCGGCGCGCTCGCCGAATGCGTCGCCGAGGTTTCGCTGCGTCTGAGCGACGCGCGCGTCGCGCGCGCCGCGCGCGCGCGCGCGGCGGCGCGGACCCTGGCGCCGCTCGAGGCGCACCTCGCGTTCCCTCCGCCCCGCGCGCTCGGCCGGTTCCCGCAGCTCCGCGCGCTGCTGAAGGCGGAGCGCGCGCTCGCGCGCGACCCGGAGGACGACGCCGCGCTCCGCGCGCTTCCCTTCGTGAGAGAGTCCGTTTCGGGTGACGAAAAAGGGACGATAACCGAGACGAAACCTTCGACGTCGCGGTGGCGCGTCGCCGGCGCGAACGGAGTTTTCGACGCGGACATCGCGCCGTTCCTGGAGGAACGCGGCGACTGGGGCGCGCGCGTCGCGTTTAAAACAGCGCGGTGTCCGCGGTGCGCGTTGCCGCTGCGGCTAAACGACGACGACGCCGAAGAGCGTAAGGGTTCGATACGCGAAAAAGAAAAGCCTTTGACGGATTTGGGAGACGAAGACGAAGACGACGCGGCGCGAAAAAAAGCCTTCGTCGCGTTTCCGTGCGGACACGCGTTCCATAAACGCTGCGTCCCCGAGGAGGCGTGCGTGGAGTGTCTGCGTCTGCGCGGCGAGCGGCTTTCTTCGCCCGCGCCGGGAGCGCACAGGGAGGGCGTCGCGGCGAACGCGGCGTTAAAGGCGTTGTTTCCTTCGTAGGGCGTCGTCGTTGTATGCATAATAGAGGAAGGAATATTCCCCGCGGCAGCAGCTTATAGGCGGTCGTAAAAGCGCCACGTCCTCCACAGATGGCCGCGCGCGCGTGGATAGTCGCGCTGGCGCTCGCGTGGTCTTTGGCCCTCGCGAGTGCGCATCCGAACTATGTCCGGTGTGACCGGACTGGAGATAGGTCGGGGGAGGACATCATGACCAAGAGCTCCATCATGGGCTCCGCTCCTACCGACACGACGCTCATGACCGCGTCGTCCACGACGTACGGGCCCGGGGATTCCGTGACGGTCACGCTCAGCGGGCTGTCGAGCGGCGCGTTTGTGCACGCGACCGCGGGCACGCCGTCGACCATCTCCGGCTTCACCGCGAAGACGTGTACGGGGACGTCCCTGCAGTACAAGTCCTCGTCCGTGAGCTCCACGGAGACGCTCACGTGGACAGCGCCGGCCGACCTCACGAACGTGGCCACGGTCGAGATTTCGCTCGGCACGGCTGCAGGGTACAGCGGGCTCAAGAGGCACAAGCTCACGCTGACCCGCGCGGCGGCGGCGGCGTGTGCCGCGAACGAGAGCGTCTCCGCCGGCGCGTGTGTCGCGTGCGCGGCGGGTACGACGCGCACCGCGGGCGACGACCCGTACGGGGGAGACACGACGTGCGCCGCCACCGCCTCCGACGACGATGACGATGATGATGACGATGACGATGACGATAACACCGTCGCGGCGGATGCCGACGATGACGACGACGATGGCGACTCTGCGTCGGAAAATTCACCCGCCCGCGCCTCCTCGGCGTCGTGCCGCGTCGCCCCCACCGCCGCCGCCGCGCTCGCCGGTTCCGTCCTTTTTTACCTCTATCCGTAGCTATGTAGTTAGCCCGTGTAAAAACTCGCGTTCACATTACACTCTTGTGTTGGAAAATTCACCGCGACGCCAGCGCCTCCGCGCGCGCGGCGTTTCTTCGAATCGCCGCTTCCTGCGCGCGGAGCTCCTCCCGCACCGCGGCGTCGGCTTGATCCGGCTTCGCGAGACGCGCGTCCCCACCTCGACCGGCGGCGGTCGAGGTGGACGCTTTCAAGTCGACTGAGTCACCTGTTTCCGCAATCACCGCATCCATGCGCCGCTTGAGCTCGTCCAGCTTCGCGCGGAGCAAAGGCGCGTCGTCCTCGGCGGCGCGAAGAGTCACGCGGAACGCGTTCTCCGCCGCCGTCGCCGGCCGCGGGAACGAACGCTCTGTCTCCGCCAGGGCTCTGAGCCGCTCGCGCGCGTCGGCGTGCGCCGCCTTGGCGCGCTCCAAACGACGCATCAGTGTCTCTCTGCGCTGCAGAACGGACGTTAACCCCTCGCGCAGCATGCGCGCCTCCGCCTTCTGGCGCGCCACCTCGACGCCCAGCCTTTGGCCGTGACGCCGGCACGCCGCGTGCACGCGATGGGCGAAACGCAAGTGCCGCTCCTTGAGCGCCGTCGCCGCGCGCGCCAGTTCGCTGTTGCCCTCCAGCGTTCCCGGCTTGAGCTGCGAGCCGCCGAACGCGGGCACGCCGCTGGAAGACAACTCCGGGCCCTCACACAGAGCTCTCAGCTCTGCGCTCGCCTCCGCGGCGGCGGCGAGGCTCCGGCGGAGCGTCTCGGCGGAGTCGTCGTCGTCGTCGCCGTCGCGCTCCGGCGGGAGCGGCGGCGCCGGGTGCAGCGCCTCGGCGTTCCCCGCGACGTCCACCGCCAGAACCAGCCCCTCCGCCAGCGGGTCGCCCACCGGCGCGACGCCCAGCAGCGCGTGGGAAGAGTCGAGCAGCGTGACGACCGCGGGCAGGGGCAGCCTGCTTCCGTTTTCATTTTTTCCGTATCCGCCGCGCGCTTCAGAAAAGTCGTCCTCGTCGTCCTCGTCCACGGCGCCCTCCACCTGCGCGAGCCAGGTGAGCGTCACGGCGTGCACGGCGCCCCCCGCGCAGCAGAAGACGCGCTCGCGGCACCCCGGGTCGAAGGCGGCGGACACGAAGGGCGCGAGCTCGTTCGCCGCCGCCGCCGCGCGGCTCCGGGGGGCGCTTCCCGCCACGCAATCCGCCGAGCGCGTCGCCACCAGCCGCACGCGGTCGATGGCGAGCAGAGGAGGCAAAGCGCCCTCGTCGTCGTCGTCCACCGGAGGGGTCAAGGCGATTGCCGCCGCGTCGTCGTCTTCGTCGTCGTCGTCGTCCAGATACCCGTACGCGTCGCCGCGAGCGGAAAGCCCGCGTCGCGTCCTTTCGGTCGCGCGCGAACGCAAAGGCGTCTCGACGCGCGCCCACCCGGGGGAGGGCTCCTGAGGCAGGATCAAGACGTCCAGCGTCGCCGAGACGCCTCCGCCGCCGCCGCCGCCGCCGCTCGGCCCGCTCGGCCCCGCGCGCTGGTGCGCCACCGCCAGCAGCGCTCCCCCTCCCTCGCCCGCGGCGAAGGGCGCCACCGCCAGGCACCGCGCGACGGCGCCCCGCCCGAGCGCACCGCCACCGGCATCGTCGTCGCCCTCCACGGGGTCCGTTCCCAGCGGCAGCGGTCCCCGGAGCGCGGGCGCGACGCGCGATCCCGACTCGAAAAAGATACCCTCGCACCGTTTCGCGGCGATGGTCGCGCCGCCGCCGACGTCGTGTCCGTCGTCGTCGTCGCGGACGCCTCCGACGAGAAACTCGTTCCTCCCGTCGTCGTCGCTGTCGTCGTCGTACCCGAGTCCGCCGGGCTCGTCGTCGTACGAGGGAGGACCGTCGACGTCGTCGTCGTACGCGCGGGTCGCCCGCGCCGCCGAAGAATGACCGCGGCCGGCGAAGAGCGACGGGAACGCCGCCGCCAGCCACGCCTCGGCGCGCGCGTCGCCGCGCGCTTTTTGGCGCGCCAGCGCTTCGAGCGTGACCCGCGGGAATCGAACCCCCGCGGGCGCGAACGGACAAAGCGTGTACACGTCTCCCTCTCTGCCGAGCAGGATGAGCGCCAGCGCGCCCCAGCCGTGCGGCGGCGCAAACGCGAAGTCCACGATTTCCGGCCGCAGCGGATACGGCGACGGCGATTGAAACAAATCGCCGCGGCCCCAGGGGTCGAGGCGGTACGCCGACTCGTGTGTCGCGACGTTAATGCCCGCGTCGAACACCCGCAGCGTGTTGTCTGATAATAAAATCACCAAATGCCCGTCGCCGTTGGGGTGCCACTGCGCGCGCAGCACGCGCACGGAGTGGTGCGAGTTAAACTCATCCTCCAGAAGCGACACGCGCGCGCACCGCGGGTCGTCCGGGTCATCTCCCGAGAACGCCTCGTTCTCGGCGCGCTCTTCGGATTCCGCGCGCGACCGCAGGGAAACCACCGCGAGCGCGCTGCTCGGCGGGCCGAGCGAACTTGAGGAGTCGTGCCGCAAGCCCCCGATCGCGGCGAAGCGGCCGGAAGGGGACACGCACAGCGTCCGCGGTTCAAAGTCGATGGGCGGGTCGGGCCTGAACGTCTCGACGGCTCGGCCAGACCGATCGCCCCCGCCGTTCGGGGTGAGCGTCGAGGCGTCGCGCGGGTCCACGGCGCCCCGCGCGGCGGCGTTAACGTGCCTCGCCGGAGACGCGCGCACGGTCCCGTCCGCGCCGAGCGCGTACAGAGTCCCGCGCCCGTCCTCGCACAGCACGCTCGGCGCGGGGGACAGGGACGGGTCGATCTGCTCGCCGCTCGCGCGGACGCAATGCGACAAAAGCGCCTCCATCGCGTCGCGCGGGCGGCAGGGGGGACGGCGCGCGTCGTCTCTGCCGCGGACCCGAGCGCGTCCGAGGCTCGAGCGCGGACGTGCGGAAGAGACGCGGGCGAGTGAACCGCGAACCTCACGGTCCGGTCACCGCCCAGCCGCGATGTCGGTCTTGAGTACTTCTCCAGGATCCAACGAACGTCGGCTTTGCTCCTCTCTATGATTAGCGCGAGGCGCTCGGCGTCCTCCTCCTCGCGGTGAGCCGCAAACTTCTCGCGCGCGACGACCCGGTAGTACGAGCGCGTCTCCACTGGGAGCAGACGCACGGATCGAAGCACCTCGCGGTACAGGGAAAGACCGCCGCTAGACATGCGCGGCCGCTCTGACGCGCCCGGACCCTACCCGGGTCTGGGTTGAGCGCTTTTTTCGGTTTTTTTAAAACCGCCTCTCACACGCGAAATTCGCTCAGAGTCTGATGACGCGCCCCGCGACCGCCCCGGCGGCTTCGCCGGGAGGCGAAGACGTGTGGGCGGCTTTGACGAGCATCTTCGCCGACATTGACGCGCAGGGCGGCGTCGAGGGGGAAGAGGGCGTCGCCCTCGAGGGGACCCTCCAGGAGCTCAGGGGACTTCTCGAAATGCACCAGCAACTGGGACGGAAAAAAGTCGCGCTCGCGGCGACTTTGGTGGAGGCGACGAGGGAGCGCGACGCCGCCTTGGAGCGGCTCGCCGAGCTGGGGGTGCCTCCGCCGACGCCTGTCGGTCCCGAAGGGGCGCAAAACCCCGGCGAGTAGACATGGTCACAGTAGGTAGGCTCTTAGGGAGAGATTAGAATAGAATAGATAGACGCATGCATCATCGTGGAACCTCCAAAACTTTTCCTCCTAGGGTCGTCCCGGAAGCGACGGGATGGCGCCCGCGCGTCGCGCCGACTCCGCCCGTAGCCGGTCCGCCTGCGCCTTCCTCTCCCGCGTGCGTTCCGCATCCGCTTGCTTTCTCGCCGCCCTCTGCTCGTCCACGCACTGCGCGCGTAACGCCGCCGTTTCGCGCGAAGCGCACCGCGTCGTGGACGCCGCGGAGTTCGCCGTCTCCGCCGCCGCCGCCGCCGCCGCCGCCGCCGCCGCGCGCGCCGCCTCCTCCGCCTCCTCGATCGCGCTGGCCGCCTGCTCGGCGCGGCGCCGCGTCTCCTCCTCGCGCGCGCGCAGACGCGCCGCCTCCTGCGCCGCGCGCTCCGCCTGCTCCGCCTGCGCCTTGCGCGCCGCCTCCTGTGCCGCGCGCTCCGCCTGCTCCGCCTGCGCCTTTCGCTTCGCCGCCGCGTCGCGCGCGCCGTCGACGGCGCCCCGCGCGGCGCGCACGCCCGGCTCCGCCGCCTTCTGCGCGCTCTTCACGCGCTCGTTCGCGACGCGCACGGGCGTAGGCACGAGCTTCGAAGAGGAGAGCTTCTCGGGAAGCACTTGCGCGCCGGAGAGAATCAGCGCGAGCAGCGCCGCCAGCAGGATGTATGGGCTGAGCGCCAAAAACGCAAGCGCCAAGATCACGGCGGAGGTTTCGGTGGGGTGCGCCGCCGCCTCGCGCGCCGCCGCCGACGCGGCGGCGCCGGCGCCGGCGGGGTCCTCGGCGACCGCCGCCAGCACGGCGAGCACCACCGCCGGGATGAGGACGTACTTGGTGAGAACCTTCGCCGCGCGCGGGATCACGACGTACGCGGCGACCGAGGCCGCGACGGCGGCCGGCGGGTTGGAGAGCGTGAACCTCGCAAACGCGACGGGATCGATGTCGAGACTTCCGAGGTCGGGGAAGGGTGGCACCTGAAGAAGGTCGAAGGATGGGAACTCCAGCTCGGGGACCTGAAGCACGACCTCCTTGGCGGCCGCGGGGTCCGCGGCCGCGAGGCACGCCAGGGTCGCCGCGCCGAGCGCGAGCGCGCGCGTCCGTCCTTTCGCGGGTGATGCCGGGTCGATCGAGCGGTCCGACGAGATGTCGCGCGCGACGGCATCGCGCTCGCGCTCGGAAACGATCCTCGCTGGCGTTTGTCGCGCGCCTCGGATCGCGCCGCGAGACGCGCCGGGGGTGCGCCGCGTTTGCCGTTTCGTCTCTCCGCGCGTCCCCGCGCGCGCGACGACGGGGGCGGCGAGCGCGAGCGCCGCCATCGCGCGAGCCTCGCGCGCGGACGTGTGCGTCCCGGCTTCGGTGTGCGACGACCGAGAACCGTCTCGAAGAAACGGCAGCACGTGACTGGCCGGGTCGCCGAGTCCAAGATTTCCCAGAGTGTCGATGTTTATGAGCTCTTCGCGTCTCCCGGAATCGTCGGGAGGCCAGAGAAGGGTGCGCGCGTGGTGAGGCCACGGGGAGCCCTGTGCAGAGGGGATGGCCGTGATGAGGTCACGGACCAGAGGCATGGCGTGGCTGACGCTGATGCTCGTGTGCTTGGCGATGCCGAAGGTCCACACCGCGGGCGCGACGACGGTACGCTCCCGCATGCGTGGACATTGCCCTTCCCGCCCGCGCTCCGCCGAAACCGCGCGCTGTGGCGGCACCTCCGCGCACCTCCACGCACCCGCGAGCGGCTCACGCGCGCGTGCGTCGTCTTTCCCGAGCGCGAGCGCGGAGATCGGAGACTGACGCGTTCCCTTCCGTCCGATTCGCAGGAACCCGAGCCGGCGCCGCTGTCCGTGGACGTGGTCAGGGCGGCGCTCAAGGTGCGCCTCGCGCGGACGACCGACAAATTCTCGCAAGCCCCACGAGACGTTCCCTTCCTCTCTTCCCGCCGAGCCCGCTCGAGCGCGGAAGCCGCGATCCGCCGCGTCCGGCGCCATCGCGCGCTCGCCGACCGCCGCTCCCGATGCTGACGCCGTCCCCCCCGTCGCCCTCGTTCCCGTCCTCCTCCCCTTTCCCATCCTCCGAAAAAACCGCTTTCTCGAAAAATAACGACGATCCCGAACAGAAAACGACGGAGCCCGCGTCTGGCGATCGCGAGCTGTGGCGCAAAGTGCACGATAACCAGCTCGGCGGCGACGCGGACGAGATCGAGCGTCTGCTGAACGAGCAGAAACAGAAACAGAAAGAGGCGTCGGGTGACGCGCCGATCGAGCCCGGACCGGACTGGACCCCCGGGGTTTCCATTCATCCTTTGGAGTTGAGGTTCGAGGAGACGGCGTCGTGCGAGACGCGCGACGTCGTCGTCACCGTGTTCAACACGGACGCGCGCGAGACGCTCTCCGTCTTATCAGTCACCACGGACCTCCAATCGTTCCAGCCCAAGGCGATCGCGAACGAACCTGACGTCGTCGAACCGGGCGGGAGCACGAAGTTCGCGGTGACGTTCGCGCCGCGCGGCGCGGGCGTGAACGAAGGCACGCTCATGGTGATCACGGACAAGGGCAGTTTCCTGATTAAAGCGCGCGGCGGCGCCGTCGAGTCTCCGTACGGCCTTCAGCCCCTGTCGCACGTCAAAGTCCCGCCCCGGTTCCCGCACGTCTTTGCGCTGGAGGTGCACAACCCGCACGACACAAATCTGCGCGTCGTCGAGGCTGTATCCTCCGACCAGTTCGTGCAGCTCGCCGCGGCGCCGAGCGCGGGGGAAGAGCGAGACGACGTTTTTTTCAAGCGCGACGAATCAACCGGCGCGCAGCCTCCAGGCGAATCCGATCCGAGACGGAGAGACGTCTCGAAGACGTCTTCCGGACGCCGAGTACGTGAGAGGCGCGCTTCTCGACTTTCCGCTTCTCTTTCCGGCTCTCGAGTCGGAGGCGGGGGCTCTCGGTACGACGAGCTGGAGGGTCTGCGCGGCGAGCTTCTGAACGCGTCGACGTTGTTCGTGCCCACCATAGACACCAGCGGCGTGCTTTTCTCGGACGACGACGAGACGTTCGACGCGTCGTGGTCGGACGACGCGCGCGTGGCGGTGGCGTTCGCCAACCAGAAGCTCGAGGAGGAGGACAAGCGGTACCGCGCTAAAGTCGGAAGGCTCCCGCCTCTGCCGCGACGCTCGGACGACGCGTGGGTCATTCGACCCGGCGAGACCAAGACGGTGCTTTTAGCGCGGCTGGCGATCAACCGCGTCGGTATGTTCGAGGGGAGCGTACGACTTTCCATGCGCTACGAGGTGGAGAGCGAGCGTTTAGTGATGCCGACGGGGGCGTACGGCGAGAGGACCGCCGCGTCTTATGACGTCGCGAGGGAACAGAAGGAGTTGGCGACGAAAACCGTCAACGCGCGTATTCCGATTAGCGCGACGTGCGCGTCGGGCGTGACGGTGTCTCCCAGCCGTCTCGATTTCGGCGTCGCCGCGCGCCGCTCGGACCGCCTACGCGCTCATCTCTCGCTGTTCAACGGCGCTTCACGTTCGACGAAGGTGACGCAGATCGAAACTCAGCCTAACGACCCGTCGTTGAGAGCGAGGCTGGAGAACGGCTTCGCCGACGGCGTTTTACCGGCGTTTGCCAACGCGCGAGACGCGATCGCGCTGACGTACAGCGGAAAGCTGGAGGGGTTCCGCGTGGGTTTACTGTTGGTGCACACGGACTCGGGCGATCCCCCTTTAGAGGTTTCGTACCGCGCGCGCGTCGTGCACGGCAAGCTCGAGTTTGACGTGGACGAAGCGAGCTTCGCGTCTCCCGACGTCGGCCGCGCGCCGTTCCAAAAGCAGCGCAAGACGTTTTCCGTGACCAACGGGTTCCCGGTCCCGCTCGCCGTCTTTGGCGCGCGCGTCGTCGTCGACGAAGCCTTTTCGGACCTCACGGGTGGCGAGGAAGTCTCTTCGACGAAAGAAAAAGAAAAAGAAAAGAAAGACGCCGCGTGTTGCCTTCGCGTCGTCTCGTCGTCGTTCGACGCGACGCAGGTGGTGCGTCCGGGCGAGGCGGTGCGGTCGCTGGAGATTGAGTACGAGCCTCGCGCCGTCGCGGCGCTCTTCGACGCGCGCCTGGAACTCGACACGAACCTCACCACGCTCCAAGTGCCGCTCCGCGTGTACCACGGGCAGCTCGCGTGCTTCGACGCCGCGCAGGCGGCGACGCGCGCCGCCGCCGCCGCAGCGGCAGCCTCAAGCGCGTACTCCACGGTGACCCCCGCGAGACCTTCTCCGGAAGCCGGTGAGCTCACGGACGAGCGCGCGACGGGAGCGAACAGTTCCGAACTGTCGCGAGAGACGGAAATCGCCGTGCCCTGTGCGGTTTCCGACGGGAAGTACCGCGAAAAAGAGGGTTTGTCCATCATGGGCGTGATCGACTTCGGTGTGACGCGCGTGGGCGACACGAAAGTTCGGCGGGTCGCCGTGCGCAACCCCAACCCGGTGGCGGTCGCGATCGAGTCCGTGACCAGTACGGTGCGCGCCGCGCGAGTGACGCGCGTCGAGGTTTCGGCGGCGCCGCTCAGCGCGCCCATCGCGCCCTCCTCCGTCTCCGCGCTCCAGTCGGAGTTCGCGACGCGAAACACACCGCCGTTCCGCCCGGACCCGCCGCCGGAGGGGTGCCTGACCGAGCGCGGGAAGATGGCGGCGTGCGTGCAGAGCTTCGCGAGGCGCGAACTTCTCTCCGAGACGAGCGCGAACGGCGCCGACGCGGGCGACATCCTCGACGACGTCCTCGACGCGAAAAAGTTAGTCTCGTCGGCGGTTGTCATTCCCCCCGACCACGTCGCGACGATCGACGTGCTGGCTGCACCCGAGGAGGAGGAGATGGCGCGCATGGGCGGCATGCTCTCGTTCACGCTGGATAACGGCAGAGTCCTAGTGGCGCCCGTCGTGCTCCGCGCGCTGCGAGGCGAGGTGGCGGTTGCGGCGGACGGAAACGGGCGCGCGAGAGTCGTCAAAAAAGTCGCCGGCGGAGATGTCACAGAGGCGCTCGCTACGCTGGAGGTCCCCGCGGCGTTCCCGGGGCGCAGCACGCGCGCGTCGCTGACGCTGCAGAGCTCGTTCGCGGAGGCGGTGACCGTCTTCGGGTTCGCCTCCTCCGACCCGGCGGTTCGTCTGGAGCTTTCCGAAAAAAAGCTCAAGCCGGGGAAGCGCGTCGTCGTGGGCGAGGTGGTGTTCGACCCCAAAGACATGGACGCCGACCGCGCGTACACCGGCTTGGCGCGCAACAAGCGGGCGGGCGCGACGAAGGACAAGCGTCTTCCTGCACAAGCGTCTTCCCAACTCTCTCCTCGAGAGACGGGATATGACGCCGCGCGAGACGGCGCGAAGAGAGGCTTTTGGAGACGCTCTTTGGAGACGGTTCGCGGCTTTGCGGCTTCCTTTTTTGGATTCGGCGCGGATTCCGCGCGGCGATTCGCTCCACAAAAAAGGCATCCGGACGGCGCGCGCGCCGTGCCCGCCGCGCCCGCGCTTTCCTCGGCGGACGTCGAGGAGATCACGCGCGCGCGCGACGCATGGGCGCGCGTCGCCGGCGGCGATGACCCGCACGCCGCCTCGAGCGCCACCGTGGAGTCCATCCTGACCGTGCGCACGGACGCCGTGGACGAGGTGCGCGTGCGCGTGCGCACGAAGCTGATCCGGCCCAAGATGCTGCTCTTCTCGGGGGACGACGACGACGAGTTCGCGAAGCTCGACATCGAGGCGTTCGTGGACGACGAGGACGAGGACGAGGACGAGGCCGGCGCCGGAGACGACGCGAAAAAATCTCCCGTCTTCGGATCGCCTTCGGGTCCCGACCTCGACCTTTCCGAGACTTCCGGGAGGGAGTCCCGGACGGGGACGGGGACGGGTCCCGCGAACGTCCCCGCGGCGACGACTCCGGCATCGGGCGTGTCGGAAGCGTCAAAGTCAAACTCGCCAGAAAAAGCGCGCACGGCACGGAGCGCGCGCGTGGTGGATTTCGGTTCGGCGCAGGTTGGCGCGAAGACGCGCCGGCGTCGCGTGGTGTTCATCAACCCCTTCGCGGACCAGTCTCTGTGCGTGCGAGTATTACCGATGGTCCCCGCGGCGACGACGACGCGCGGGCGCGACGTGCGCGTCGCCGGCGGCAGCGGCGCGCTGGACGACATCCTCGAGGCGGCGGAGGCGCACTTCCTGGGCGAGTACCCCGCGCACAGCGGCTTTTTCTTGGAAGGGGGCGAGCTGGCGTCGGCGCGCCGCGGCGTGAAAGCCGGCGGCGGCTTTCAGTCGGGCCGCTCGGACTGGACCTGTTTGTCTCCGTACTCGAAAATCGACCTCGGCGCGCTGGTGTTTGCGCCGCGGGAGGTTCGGCCGTACGCCGCGCACCTCTGCGTGCGCAACAACTTCACGACGCTGGAGTGCGTGACGTTGCGCGGCGACGGCGACGCCGTCAAGGTGAGCGTCTCCAAGACGAAGCGCACGAAGAAGCAGTTCGGAAACATCGTCAAGGAACGCGAGAGCTACCTACAGGGGCTTCTCGAGTCTTCGTCGAGAGCGTCGAGAAAGAAGCGACGCGCGTCGCCGCCCGCGGTGACGGACGTCGCGTTCCGGCTGCCGCGCGTCGCCGGCGCCGGCGACGGCGACGGCGACGGCGACGGCGCGTCGTCGGTGGATGTTTTAACGAGAGCGATTTGGGTCGTGAACGACGGCTCCGCCGTCGCGCGCGTCGGTAAGCCCTGGATCGGCGCCGTCGAGTGCGGCGGCGACGGCTCGGTGGGGGGGTACACGGTGTCCCCCTGCGGCGCCTTCGAGCTCCCGCCGGGCGCCTCGAAGCGCCTCACCGTGGTGTGCCACCCCGAGCACGCGCGGAAAAGCGTCAACGCGCCAAACACGTGGACGCAGCTCGCCATGGACGTCAAGTCGGCGGACGGCGAGAGCGCCCGGCTGGTCGTGCAGCTCTCGGCGAGCGCGCGCGTCGCCGGAGGCGCGTACGCCGCGGGAGAGCTGGAGAGACGCCGCGCGTTCGGGTTCTTCTCTTTTCTGTTTCTCGGAGCGAATGGTTTCTGGAGCCGCGCGTTGGGCACGACCGTCGCGCTGGGCGTCGTCGCGTTCGGCGCGAAGCGTTATTTCGTTTTCGTTCGCGACGAGAAAGCGTACGCGAAAGAGAAAGAGAAGAACCCGAGAGACGACAAGGGACGAGAGGAGCGTTCGCGGGAGAAGGAGAAGCGGACGCTCGCGCAGCGCCGGCGGGAGAAGGCGCTCGAGGGCGACGGCGACGCGAAGAAAAACGGCGCCGCGCCGCTTTCGCTCTCGGCGCTGCGTACCGGAGACGCGCAGCCTTTGGGCTCGCCTCTTTCGGGGGATCGCGCGGAGAGCGCCTCGCCGTCCCCGGACTCGGTGATGCACCCCGCGCGCGCGCGCGGCCCGAAGGGGGCCTCCGGCGGGGACTCGGAGGCGTCGCCGTCGTCGACGCCGCCGTCGCCGCCGCTGTCGCCGCCGGCGGACTCGCGCGGCGCGGCGGCGGCGGCGACGGCGACGGCGGCGGCAACGGCGGCGCGGCGCGAGTCGGCGTTTCTCGGCTCGGAGGGCGCGCGGCCCGAGGCGTCGCCCCCGCAGTCGCCCGTGCCCTCCCCGAAGGCGGGCAGGAGGCACGCCAAGGAGATCAAGCCGCCCACGCTGACGCTCTCCTCCATCCCGAAGCCCAAGAGCCCGACCGCGGGGTCGGCTTCCAGCGCCGACGGGAGCGCGCCTGGGTCGCCCGCGTTCGACGCGCGAACGAACGCGTCGGGGTCCTCGGCGCCGCCGGCGGAGAAGAAGAGCGCTTCTTCTCCGCGACAGGCTTCCTCGCTCTTCGCTGCTTCCGTTTCTCGCGCGCGCGCAGCGCCTTCGCCGTCTTTGCCGCCGCGCGCGCCGTTCGCCTCGACGATCGCCGGATCTCCGACGCAAAGCAAAAGCGCGAGTAACGCGTCGACGTCCTCGTCGCCGGGGAACGGGACGGCGCCGTCCGCGCTCGTCTCGCGAGGAGACGCGCGGCGCGCGCCGCCGGCGCCGCCGCCGTTTTCGGGAGGCGCGGAGGCTTCGCGCGTCTCGGACGGCTCGGCGCGTCCGCCGAGCCTCGCCGCTTCCGGCGCTCGCGGCGCCTTCGTCGAAAGAAGCGCTTCTTTCGCTCGGCCGGCGCCGCCGCGGCGCACGGCGGACGGCGGGTGGCTCGCGCCCCCTCTGCCGCCTCGGGAGCCGCCGCCCTCGAACCAACCGAGGCGCGAGGCGGGAGACGACGCGAGTCTCAACTCGACGCTCGTCGAGTTGAGACGCGAGATTCACACGGCGAATGCGAATCCAAGCCCTCTTGGTTTCGAACCGGGAACCGCCGCGGCGGGTTCGGCGCTAGGTTCGGCTTTAGCGTCGCGCCCAAACGCGTTCGAGAATCGTTTGGGTTCGTCCACGGTTTCGGGCGGCGTCGGCGGCGGGTGGATGCCCTCGCCGCCGGCGCCCGCGGTTCCCGCGTTCGCGCCGCCGTCTAACCGCCTCGGCCTCGGCGGCGCCGCGAACGCGTTCGGGGGAGGGAACTCGTTAGGGCTGAACCTTCTGTCGGGGGGGGCGCTGGGGTACAACATGTGGGGCGCGCCCGCGCCGCCGCCGGGGGGCGCGACGGGCGCCCCACGAAGCGCCGGCGGTTCGTTCGTCGGGTCGTTTTTCGACGGCGGCGGCGACGACCCGCTCGAACCTCCCGCGGGTCCCGGTCCCGGTCGGATTGATGTCGGTGGAAATTTGGACGGAAGTTTAAACGCGAAGACGCAGGAGAGCTCGGAGCTGGACGCGGAGACGGAGTGGAGCAAGCACAACAAGGGGCTGCTCGACGACCTGGGGCTGGACTGAGCGAGACGCGACGCGACGATCGATTGTGATTTGTTTGATAGGTATCCTCTTCACAGAAGCAGCGTTCTCCCTCGTCTGACGACTCGCATTTTCGCCTGCTGACGAAAATACTCTCGGACTCTGTGTTTTGGACGTCGTCGTCATCATACACGCCCGCGCGGTCCCGCTCGAGCATGGCGGACGCGTTCGCGGCGTTGCCGCAGCTCGTGCTGGAGGGGTACCGGGCGACGACGTTCGACTACGACCCGCCCGCGGACGCGGACCCCAGCACGCGCGTGGGCAAGGAGAGGTGGATCGAGGTGTTCCGCGCGTCCATCCCGGAGTTCTCGCGACGCGCCGCGAGCGATCCGCGCGTGGCGGACGCGGCGGCGCTCGCGGCGCGGTTCGCCGCCTCCTTCGGCGCCGACCTGGACCGCGTCGCGTCGGGCGACCACGCCTCGCTGTTCGAGGGCGCGCCCACGGTCCTGAAGCTGTGCCGCCTGCGCGACCGCGCGCTTCGCGAGCTGGGGTTCGACGACTGCTTCCTGGACGTCAAGACGGAGGAGAACGAAAAGGCGCTCACGACGCTTCCCGGCGTGCTGCGCGAGCTCGACGCCATCGGCGACCCGGGCGCTCGAATCGAGGCGCTGGTCAGAGGCGTGTTCGCCGGGAACGTCTTCGACCTGGGCGCAGCCGCCTCCGCGGCGCTCCACGCGGACGGAAACGGCGGATTTGACGCGACGCGCGCCGGCTTGCGGCGTCGGCCGTGGTGCGTCGACGACGCGGACGCGTTCCGAGACGCCTGGACGTCGTCTCCCGTCGGAGCTCTAGACGAAGACGCCTTCGGAGACGTCTCCAAAGACGTTTCCGAAAGAGTCGTTCGAAGAATCCCTTCGCCCTGGAAAAAGTGTGTTTTGTTCGTCGATAACGCGGGCGCGGACGTCGTGCTGGGTATGCTCCCGCTGTGCCGCGAGCTCCTGCGCGGCGGCGCCGAGGTGGTCTTGGCGGCGAATGAGACGCCGAGCATAAACGACGTCACCGCGCGCGAGTTGATTGATCTGCTTCCCCGCGTCGCGGCCGCCGAGGTAGATGGGACCCAAAGCCGCGTGTTTCTCGAGGCGCTCGATTCGAAAAAACTCAAAGTCGTCTCGAGCGGGTCGGATCTGCCGGTGATCGATCTCAGCCGAGTCTCGTGGGAACTCGTCGACGCCGCGCGCGGCGCCGATTTGATCGTCTTGGAAGGCATGGGCCGCGCCGTGGAGACGAATTTGCGCGCGCGCTTTACGTGCGACGCGCTCAACCTGGGGATGGTCAAGCACCCGGAGGTGGCGCAGTGCCTGCGGGGAACGCTGTACGACTGCGTGTGCAGGTTCAGGAGACCCGAAGAGTGACGGTGATGGAGTGCTTTTTACCGTACGTGTTTTTATCACAAGTACGAAAGTAGACTATTTTACGCCTTGAAGTGGAACGCGTCTTCTCGCGCGCGCGAGCCGCGGCCGGGGTCGACGCCGAGTCCGAGATCGCGCGCGGTCGGGCCGATGGGCACAATCCCCCCCGGGTTCAGGGGGAACAGCTGTCCGAAGTAGCTCGTCCGGTACCCGTCCACGTCCACCGTCTCGCGCACGCCGGGGAGCAAGTAGAAGTCCCGCATCCACGCCTCGAGGTGGGGCAGATCGCCCACGCGCCGCGACGAGCACTTGAACAAAGTCGCGTACGCCGCGTCGAAGCGCGCGATCGTCGGGAACAGCCTTAAGTCGCTCTCCGTGACGCGGTCACCGCAAAGAAAACGCGATTTTGACAAACGATCGTCCAAAACATCAAGCGCATCGATGACGTCCAACGCCGCGCGATTGTGCGCCGCCTGCGTCGTGGCGAACCCGCAGCGGTACACGGCGTTGTTCAACTTTGAATACACGAAATCGTTCGTCTCGTCGATGGTCGCCGCGAGCGACGCCGGGCGAAGCTGCACGCTCTTCTCGTTCGCGTCCGAAGCAGAAGACAAAAGAGGCCACTCCGCGTCGTTGAGCATGCGCGCGATGTCCGCGCTCTCGTTGCTCACCGCGCGTTTCTTGTGCGTGTCCACCAACAGAGGCGCCGTGCACCGCCCGCGGTAGGCGCCCCCCGCGACGAAATCGTACACCTCTCTCAGATCGCGCGCGCCGAACACGGGATCGGGCGAAGAAGACTCGAAGACCCAGCCTCCGCGGCTCGCGCGCTCGGCATCGTCCGTCATCGGCACGACCCGCACGTGGTCGCCGAGCCCGCGGAGCGCGATCGTGAGCGTCACGCGGTGGCACCACGGGCACGCGTTTCCGACGTACACGGCGTACCTCCCCCCCGCGGCGACGGGGAATCTCGCGTTCGCGTCGTTCTCCACCTTCCCGTCGAACGCGTACTTCGGCCGGCGGTACTCGCCGTCGCGGCTCTGCGGCGCGAGCTCTGTGACCATGGTCTGCCACGCCGTCTTCCACGCCGCCTTCACGGGGGTCACGAGCGCGCCCTGCGGGACCACCGGGCCCAGAAAAGTCAGCAGCCCCAGCCCGTTCGACGAACCATCGTCCGCGGCGCGCGTGACCGTCGCTCGGCGGTGGGGGGAACGCGCGCGTCGGTGTCGGCTCGTCCGGGGCGTGACCGCGCCGCTCCCGGCGAGAAAGCCGCGGACGCTCAGCGCGTGCGCCATGATCTGCGCGCGGGCCCGCGGAAATAACAACGATTGATGCCGGAGAGCGACGTTTTTTTTTTCGCTTCGTGCCTTCTTGGGTTCTCCCGAAAAGATTTTCGTGAGCCTCGTCCTTCAGAACGCACCGCGCCGGTCTCGCGGGTCGCGCGCGCGTTGAGGGCGCGCGATGGTGTGCTCCAAATGCGAGAAGAAGCTGTCGCGCGGGATCCACCAGGAGATGTGGAAGGATGGGTCGCGCAACACCGTGGAGAGCGGAGGCCGACGCATCAACGAGAATAAAGCGCTCACGGCGAAGGGCAAGACCGGCAAGTGGACGCCGTACGGCGCGGGAGGCGCCGGGGGTAAGTGCCGGATATGCAAGCTCTCTTTGCACCAGGAGGGCATATTCTGCCAGAAGTGCGCGTACGCGCAAGGCCAGTGCTCGATGTGCGGCGTCAAGGTGTGGGACACCACGTACCACAACGTCGGCGGCATCAGGGAAGCGCCCGGGGACGAGGGCGAGGATGAGGGCGGGACGCGGACCGACGCCGCGGCGCGCGAGGCGAAGACGACGTCTCTGACGGTCGAGGAACAGGAGGCTCGCGACGCGGCCGAGAAGGAAGCGCGTGAGGAAGCGGAGCGCGTCCGTGCGGAGAAAGCCGAGCGCACGCGCCGAACCGCCGAGGCTGTGGCGTCCAATCGTCTGGCGGGGTCCACGTCGCTGGCGTCGGCGGCGCGCGAGATGGCCACCGCCGCCGCCGGCAAAGCCGTCACCGGATGGCAATACGACGCGACGTCCGGTTTGTACTACGACGTGGCGAGCCAGACGTACTACGACCCGAAGACCAAGAGGTACTTCGACTGCAAGACGAACAAATGGATCGAGCCCGAAAAGCCCACGAACGCGGAGATGGCCACCGGCGCGAAGAGCGGCTCCTTCGGGAAGGGCACGCGGAAACCGGACAGGTTCGGTCTTTGAAAAAGTAATTTTTGTAGTTTGACTGATGATGAAACGAGAATGATCGGCGTCGCGTCGCGGTTCTTCGCTCACGTCACATGTTGGCCACGAGCCAGTTGACGCAGTCCTGCACGTCTCCCCCGGTGGCCTCGATGGCGTCGCGAGCCTTCTTCGCGGGAAAGCCCATACCGACGAGATCCTTCACCGCGGACGAAGACGCCGGCGCCGCGTTTTCGCCGCTTGTTCGGCGTTTCTTTGTCGCGCTCGTCGGCTTCTTCTTCTCAGTACGGTTCTTTTCGACGCCTCCGCCCGCCGGCTTCTTCTCCTCGAGCACCTTCTTCGTGGGCGTTTTCTTCGCGTCCGACGACGCGAGCACAACCAGTCGCGCGCGCAGCGCCGCGAGCAGCAGAAGTTTGTTGGGTCGCGAGAGCGCGTCGACGTCGACGGTCATGACGTCGTCGACGCGGCTTCGCTTGAGCGCGCGGCGCCCGGCGATGCCACCCTTGTTGTGGTTCTTGCCCATGTACGCGTCCGCGCCGAGGTTGGTGGTCTTGGGCGGGTCGGGGAGCACGATCGCCTCCACCTGCTCGTCCGTCAGGCCGTACTTGGCCTCGTTCGCCTCCCGCAGCGCGCGCAGCGCGTCGGGTTTGAGCTTACCGCCCTGGTTGGTGATGAGGCCGTTTTTGCGGTAAATCTCGGGGCCCTGCTTCGCGAGGTTGTCCGCGCGGATCGCGTCCACGTCCACCTTGAGCCTGGTGTACTCCGCGAGGGACTGCTGGCCGAGGAAACGCTGGGTCTGACCGTTCAGCTGCTGGATCTGCTTGCCGGGCAACACGCCCGCTTCCACGATCTGCACCCACATGCCCACGCCGAACTTCATCAAGCACAGGCGAAGCACGCCCACCTCCTCCTTGGTCCAGCCGGGAGAGGGGGTGAAGTTCCACAACGAGCGCGCATCGCCGATCTTCGGGCCCGCGAGCTCGGCCATCGTGACGCGGGGGGGAGTGAAGGGTGCGACGTCCGCGAACGCGCGCGACGAAGTGCTGCGTCTCCTAGAGGGAGCGCGCGCGCGAGTTTCAAAATCCGCGCAAACAACGTGTTTCAAACGCGCGAAGCGGTTAGCGCGCGGCGCGCCGCAGTCGATCGGTGAGTGACAGGTTGTTTCTGTTTACATCGGCGCGCGCCGCGCCG